>ENA-OQEN01000638-OQEN01000638.1-human-gut-metagenome-genome-assembly--contig:-NODE-638-length-15062-cov-2.341881_pt1 | contig 15062 bp, 20 predicted proteins | sample MGYA00242791_ERZ504627 | MGnify/ENA primary metagenome ERZ504627 (study PRJEB26092, sample SAMD00036316) | human gut metagenome | host: Homo sapiens | study: EMG produced TPA metagenomics assembly of... | reverse complement strand
GCTACATATGAGGGCTATGGACCATCAGGCACAGCTATTATCGTAAAGTGTCTTACAGACAATAAGAACCGTACAGCGGCCAATGTCCGCAATGCCTTTACAAAGGGACAGGGAAGCATCGGTACACAGGCTGTGTATCATACATGTTTGACGAGAAGGGTCAGATCATCATCGACAAGGAAGAGTGCGATATGGATGCAGATGACCTTATGATGCAGGCACTCGATGCAGGTGCTGAGGATTTTGCCGATGAGGATGACAGCTACGAAATCACAACTGCACCTGCTGATTTGATGCAGTCAGGGCTGCTCTTGAGGAGGCAGGCATCACAATGGCTTCAGCAGAGGTCACAATGATTCCACAGACATATGTCACACTGACAGATGAAGCTGACATCACAAATATCGGCCGTATCTTAGACCTTCTTGACGATGATGACGACGTCCAGGAAGTATACCATAATTGGGAAGAGTAAACTAAATATTATATATCACGGGTTTTAGCGGGAGGAGAATATGAAAAAGATTCTATTTGTAGCTTCAGAGTGTGTACCATTTATAAAAACAGGAGGTCTTGCAGATGTGTGCGGTGCACTTCCCAAAGAGTTTGACAAGAACTATTGGGATGTAAGGGTTGTAATACCTGATTATAGCTGTATACCGGAGCAGTATCGCAATAATTTTGAGTATGTTACCCATTTTTACATGAGCTCAGGTCCATACGTGCAGGACAAGTATGTCGGAGTGCTCAAATATGAGCAGGACGGCGTTACATATTACTTTATTGACAATCAGGAGTTCTTTACAGGATTTTCTCCATATACTTCTGACACTAAGTTTGAGATTGAGAAGTATACATTCTTTGACAAGGCTGTACTCTCAATGCTCCCGCTTATTGATTTTAAGCCGGATATTATACACTGTCATGACTGGCAGACAGGTCTTCTGCCTGTATACTTAAAGAATGAGTTTGCCGCAAATCCATTCTTCTGGGGTATCAAGACAATTATCACTATCCACAATCTTAAGTTCCAGGGAATATGGGACAGGGAGTGGGTACAGGGGGTTTCAGTCTTACAGACAATCTGTTCACACCGGACAAGCTTGAGTTCAAGAAGGACGCAAATATGCTTAAGGGTGGTCTTGTATATGCTGACTACATCACCACTGTCAGTGATACATATGCAAACGAGATTCAGACAGAGTACTACGGTGAGGGATTAAACGGACTCTTAAGTGCCAGACATTTTGACATGCAGGGTATCGTAAACGGTATTGATTACAATGCCTATGACCCACAGACTGATGGCAGAATCTATTGTAATTACAATGCTTCCGATTTCAGAAAGAAGAAGTTCAACAACAAGACAAAGCTTCAGCAGGATCTTGGCCTTGCGGTTGACAAGAAGAAGTATATGATAGGTCTCATTTCAAGACTTACAGACCAGAAAGGTCTTGACCTTATCAATCATGTGATTGAAGGTATCGTGGACGATTTCACACAGCTTGTTGTTATCGGTACAGGAGATCCTCAGTACGAGAATATGTTCAGACACTATGCATGGAAATACCCTGACAGAGTTTCGGCAAATATATGTTACTCTGATGATCTGGCTCACAAGCTCTATGCGGCTGCTGATGCATTCTTGATGCCGTCCAGGTTTGAGCCTTGCGGTCTGACACAGCTTATTTCATTCCGCTACGGTACCGTTCCGATTGTTCGTGAGACAGGAGGTCTCAAGGATACGGTTAAGCCTTACAATGAGTATGAGAATTCAGGAGATGGCTTCTCGTTCTCAAACTACAATGCCGATGAGATGCTTGCAGTCATCAATTATTCTAAGCACATCTTCTTCGATAAGAAGCGTGAGTGGAACCAGATTGTGGACAGGGGCATGGCTAATGATTTCTCTTGGAATGCTTCGAAATTCAAATATGAGGGATTATACAATTACCTTATTGGTGAATAAAATATTTTGGTGAAATTGTGGTTTTTGCATAACATTTTGCCCCGCCATTCATGGCGGGGTATTTTGCACCTCATTTATGATTAATCAGATTACTACATGCTACGCATTCCCGTAATCTGACTCCACCTCGAATCCGCTAATTTGCTGCTTCCCGCAGCAATTGCTACTTTCTCGGTGTAGTGCGGGTCAATAAGGTATACATTGAATTGCATTCAAGCATGCATCGATGATACCTTTTGACCTTTAATCACAAAATCGAAAAATTACTTTAGAAAATTTACACAGAACAGAAGAAATATGTTATTATATACTCTGTAAATCAAAACACGGAGGTTAGTTACATGGCAACGAGGAAGAAATCCTCAGCAAAAAGACAGACAAAAAAGGAGAGAATGGCTCAGATAGAGAGGCAGCAGGCCTTTAAAAAGGAAATATTTCTCTGGATAGTAGTAGCTGTTTCAATCCTTTTATTTATAAGCAATTTTGGAATAGGCGGTCATTTGGGAAACGCAGTAAGCGGTTTCCTTTTTGGTGTATTTGGAATGGTGGCATATATTTTTCCGCTTGTGCTTCTGGTGGGCAGCTTTTTTGCTGTGTCCAATAAGGGCAATTCATATGCTATCATGAAGCTTGTTATGACCATAGTTTTCATATGGTTTATATGTGTGTTTATGTACCTGGCAGTGTATGGTGAATTCGCGGTTTCGCCGGTGCAGTCATACATTGACAGTGTTGAAAGGCATTCAGGTGGTGGATTTATAGGTGCTCTTATAGGCTGCATTTTAGTTCCGGCGGTAGGAATTATAGGTGCATACGTGGTGACAATAGTTGTGATGATTATCTGTCTTGTGCTCATTACCGGTAAATCATTTATGGAAGGGTATGAAGAACGGCGGACGAAAGGTATACGAGTCAGCGCGTGAGAATAATGAGAGATATCAGGAGTATCGGCAGTATAAGTCAAGAGAGCGTCAGACAAGAGAGGGTTTAGCTTCAGATGATACAGACAGTGACATAAAGGAGGCTGCAAAGGTGCAGAAGGAGTAAGCGTGCCGGCCGAAGGATGGACAATAAGATAACAGGCGTGTCACTTGATACAAAAATTGATGGCAGTGAAAACGTGCTGGATTCAGGCATGGCAGGTAGTGATACAGCGCATGTGGGGATATTTGGACAAGGTGCAGCTGCTACAGATGCGCTTGGTGAGATAACTATAGAGAATTATCCGAGTTCACCTGCAATAAAGGAGAAAAAGACGACAAGCCTTACATCAGGGGATGCAGGGAAAATAGTGCAGACACCGGACTTTGGTGTGGCATCGGAGCCTGTTTCGGTTTTGGGTGGAACAGCCGATAGTGATAGTACAGATGAGCTTGGCAGAAAGACCCTGCAGCAGATTAATGGAATGAAACCGGACGGCTCGGGCGCAGCAGCTGCAAGCCATGTGTCGCAGATACCTATATCGGGCTGCGTGGAGCCTGATATATCTGATGATTTTGGCATACAAAAAGATAATGAGCTGCAATCAAAATTATCAGCTCCGGCTGCAGATGCGGTAATGACAAAACCACCTGCAGCAGAGCCAGGTAAGAAAAATGTCAAATCAGACAAGGATGAGCTTTCCAAAGAGGTTGAAAAAGTCAGCGAGCAGATAGCGGTAAATGACGCAGAAAATGCAATCCAGCAGAAGCCGTATGTATTTCCGACTGTTGATCTGCTTAAGGCTCCTGACAGGGGTAAAACCGGTGATTCGCAGGCTCATCTGCGTGAGACGGCGGCAAAGCTTGAACAGACTCTTAATGTGTTTGGGGTGAATGCGAAGGTGAATAATATAAGCTGCGGTCCTGCTGTTACAAGGTTTGAAATCACACCGGAGCTTGGAGTGAAGGTATCAAAGATTGTGAATCTGGCAGATGATATAAAGCTTAATCTGGCAGCCGCGGATATACGAATCGAGGCTCCTATTCCGGGAAAAGCCGCTGTGGGCATCGAAGTGCCAAACAGCCAGAGTGTTGCTGTTTCCTTCAGGGAGCTTGTGGAGTCTGAAGAATTTAAAAATGCCAAATCAAAGATTACCTTTGCAGTGGGAAAAGATATTGCAGGCAAGGTTAAGGTTACGGATATCGCAAAAATGCCACATCTTTTAATTGCAGGTGCTACCGGCTCAGGTAAGTCAGTTTGTATCAATACAATTATCATGAGTATACTATACAAGGCAAAGCCGGATGAGGTAAAGCTGATTATGATTGACCCGAAGGTGGTTGAGCTTAGTGTATACAATGGCATACCTCATCTGATGATTCCGGTTGTTACAGATCCTAAAAAAGCTGCAGGAGCATTAAACTGGGCGGTTTCAGAGATGACAGACCGATACGAGAAGTTTGCAAACAGCGGTGTCAGGGAAATAAACGGTTACAATGCCATGATTGATGCAATGGATGGCAAGGATACAGAAAAACCGCCAAAGATGCCACAGATTGTCATTATAGTGGACGAGCTTGCAGATCTTATGATGGTTGCATCAAAGGATGTAGAGGAGGCAATATGCAGGCTGGCACAGCTTGCGAGAGCAGCAGGTATACATCTGATTATAGCTACACAGAGGCCTTCTGTTAATGTTATTACAGGTCTCATCAAGGCGAATATGCCAAGCCGTATCGCATTTGCGGTTACAAGCGGTGTTGACAGTCGTACCATACTTGATATGAATGGTGCGGAAAAGCTCCTTGGAAAGGGAGATATGTTATTTGACCCACAGGGTGTTCCGAAGCCCCTTCGAGTACAGGGCGCATTCGTTTCAGATAAAGAAGTTTCCGATATTGTGAAATTTATTATTGAAAATAATGAGAATGCACAGTACAGTAATGATGTGGCACAAAAGATGGAGAGCCTGTCGAATGATACGACAAATACAACCGTTACCATTTCAGATGTGGAAAACACGGATGATGGCAGGGACTCTTACTTTGCGGAGGCAGCGTCAATTATCACAGATAAGGAACGGGCTTCAATCGGAATGCTTCAAAGATACCTTAAAATTGGCTTCAACAGGGCGGCCCGCATCATGGATCAGCTCGAAGAGGCCGGTGTAGTGGGACCCGAGGAGGGGACAAAGCCCCGCAAGGTTCTGGTGACTAAAGAGGAATTAGATACTATATTAGAGAATAATTAACACAAAGGAGCAAAGAAAAATGAAAACAGATATTCAGATTGCACAGGAAGCTACAATGCTTCCAATCAAGGATGTAGCAGCATCTATAGGGATTAAAGAGGATGACTTAGAGCTTTATGGAAAGTATAAGGCAAAGATTTCTGATGAGCTCATCAATCGCACAAAGAAAAATCCTGACGGAAAGCTCATACTTGTTACAGCTATAAACCCGACTCCTGCAGGAGAGGGAAAGACAACCACAAGCGTCGGTCTTGGAGAGGCATTTGGACGCCTGGGAAAGAAAGCACTTATCGCACTTCGTGAGCCGTCACTTGGACCTTGCTTTGGTATCAAGGGAGGAGCAGCCGGTGGCGGATATGCACAGGTTGTCCCAATGGAGGATTTAAATCTTCATTTTACAGGAGATTTTCATGCAATTACATCTGCGAACAATCTGCTTGCAGCACTTCTTGACAACCATATCCAGCAGGGCAACGAGCTTGGCATCGACCCACGCCAGATTGTATGGAAGAGATGTATGGATATGAATGACCGTGTCCTTAGAAATATCGTTGTTGGTCTTGGAAGCAAGATGGACGGAATGGTCAGAGAAGATCATTTTGTCATCACTGTAGCATCTGAAATTATGGCAATACTCTGTCTGGCCGATGATATGGCAGATTTAAAGAAGCGCTTGGCAGAATTATCGTGGCATACACCTTTGACGGAAAGCCTGTCACAGCCGATGATCTTCAGGCTACAGGCTCTATGGCAGCTCTCTTAAAGGATGCCTTAAAGCCGAACCTTATCCAGACACTTGAGCATACACCGGCAATAGTTCACGGTGGACCTTTTGCAATATAGCACATGGCTGTAACAGTGTTCGTGCCACAAAGACAGCATTAAAGCTTGCAGACTATGTTATCACTGAGGCAGGCTTTGGCGCAGACCTTGGCGCAGAGAAGTTCTTTGATATCAAGTGCCGTATGGCAGGACTTAAGCCGGATGCAGTTGTACTTGTTGCAACAATCAGAGCATTAAAATATAATGGCGGCGTGCCGAAGGATGAGCTTTCATCAGAGAATCTTGATGCACTTAAGGCTGGAATCGTAAATCTTGAGAAGCATATTGAGAATCTTCACAAGTTTGGTGTGCCTGTAGTTGTCACATTAAATTCATTTGTCACAGATACAAAGGCTGAGACTGATTTTGTAGAGCAGTTCTGTAAAGAAAGAGGCTGTGAATTTGCACTCTCAGAGGTATGGGAGAAGGGTGGCGAAGGCGGAATTGACCTTGCCAACAAGGTACTTGAAACAATCGAGCACAAGGAAAGCAATTTTAAGGTGCTCTATGATGATAGCCTGTCACTTAAGGAAAAGATTGAAACTGTTGCAAAAGAAATATATGGAGCAGATGGTGTTACATATTCTCCGGCAGCAGAGAGAGAACTTAAGAGAATTACAGACCTTGGAATGGGAGATTTCCCTGTATGTATGGCAAAGACACAGTATTCGCTTTCTGATGATGCTAAGAAGCTTGGCAGACCGAGCGGCTTTAAAATCAACGTACGTGAGGTTTATGCGTCAGCAGGTGCAGGCTTTGTTGTAGCAGTAAACGGTTCTATTATGACTATGCCGGGACTTTCAAAGAAGCCGGTGCATACGGCATTGATGTGGATGACAATGGTGTGATCACAGGATTATTCTAGGAGGAAATATGGCTAATCTAATAGACGGAAAATTAATTTCAACACAGATTAAGGATGAGCTTAAGGAAGAAGTGACAGAGCTTAAGAAAAAAGGTATCGAGGGCTGCCTTGCGGTGATTCAGGTCGGAAATGACCCTGCATCATCAGTGTATGTTCGCAACAAGAAAAAGGCGTGTGAGTATGTCGGAATCAAATCGCTTTCGTATGAACTTGCAGAGGAGACTACGGAGGATGAGATATTAAAACTTATCGAAAAGCTCAATGCTGATGCTTCTGTAAATGGTATTCTCTGTCAGCTTCCACTGCCAAAGCATATCGATGAGGACAAGGTTATTGATGCTATTGATCCCAAAAAGGATGTTGATGGCTTCAGTCCACAGAGTGTTGGAGCGATGGTTATAGGAAAGCCTGGTTTTTTGCCGTGTACTCCGGCCGGTATCATTCAGCTTTTAAAGAGAAGCAATATAGATATTGATGGTAAAGCTGTGTTGTGGTTGGCAGAAGTAATATAGTCGGCAAGCCTATGTCACTTCTCATGCTTAGGGAGAATGCAACTGTTACGGTATGTCATTCACATACAAAGGATTTAAAAGATGTATGTAAAAATGCTGATATACTTATAGTGGCAATAGGAAAGCCTAAGTTTATAGATGCTTCATATGTGAAGGATGGTGCGGTTGTCATTGATGTTGGAATCCACAGAAATGCTGAAAATAAGCTGTGTGGTGATGTGGATTTTGATTCTGTTGTGTCTAAAGCGTCACATATCACACCTGTACCGGGCGGTGTAGGTCCTATGACAATTGCGATGCTCATGAGCAATTGTGTTGAGGCTATGAAGAGATAATTAGATAATTAGACAATAAGTAAGAGGATTAGATGTATGAGATGTGCCAATTGTGGTAATGAATTGAAGGCGGGCAGTCTGTACTGTGATGTCTGTGGGCATCCGGTTCAGATAGTGCCTGATTACAACGAATTTGATGATTATCTTGATAATCTGGTTGGAAATGATGACAGGCGAACTGATGGACAAAAGACTGCAAAGCCTGTGTCTGATAGGACAATCAGGTTTGATGAGCCGGTGAGGGAACAGCTTCATAGTGCCGGTCAGTGGAACGGACAAAAAACGGACAGAATGTCACAGTCTGTAAAGCAGCAAGTGAGACAGGATCAGACAGGTGAGCAGCAGTCTCAGACGAAACAACCGTGTGAGAAGCCGCAGTCTGACGGACAGAGGGCAAAGAGAGCGCAGCAGAAGAAGATAATTATTATATCAGCTGTAGTGTGCGCTGTAGCAATTGTAATACTTATTGCAGCTATTACACGTAATGTAAGCAGATCACATGACAATTCATTTGATTATCAGGTGAAGCAGGCAAAGGCAGCTTATTCGGCGGGAAATATAAATTCCGCGGTTTCTTATTATGAGAAGCTTTGTCGATTGATTCGGATAATACAGATGTCAGATTTGCTTTGGCTGATATATATATGTCGAAGAAGGATTATGATGCCGCTCTTGTGCTGTATCAGGAAATTATCAATATTGATCCAAAGAGCAAAGAGGCTTATAAGCAGCTTATCTCGATTTATGAATCAAAAAAGGATTATGATGCAATTGTTGCGCTGCGTGAGAGTGCTAAGGATGCATCTGTTTTAAAGCTTTTTGCGGATTATACTGTATCTAAACCGCAGTTTAGCAAGAGCAGTGGCAAGTATGGAGAGACTATTGAGCTTTCTATAGATGCAGACAGCGATACCAAAATATACTATTCATATGATTCGGATGATCCTTTGACCAGAGGAGAAAGATATTATAGCCCGATCACCCTGGACAAGGAAGGCACATATGAGATAACAGCTGTTGCGGTTGATGACAGAGGAATCAAAAGCGAGGTGCATCTGCCAAGTATGAAATCGAGTTTGAGGCACCGGATGCACCGGAGATAGACCTGACGGAGGTACATTTGGTGCACAGACAGACATTACAATCACAGTACCTGAAAATTGTAAGGTATACTATACCTGGGATTCGTCAGATCCGAGTGCTGCATCAACAGAGTATACAGCTCCAATACCTGTTCCTGAGGGAAATAATGTGCTTTCTGTTATTGCGATAGACCAGAATACCGGAAAGTGCAGTGATATATACAGATCAAGATTTGAATTTTATATGAATTAATAAAAACACGCATGAGTTGATTAATCATGCGTGTTCTTTTTAATGAAATTATCTGTTATGGCTGTAAAGCTTTATTGTATCCGGATTCTGTGTGGATGTACAGTACTCTTTGTTTGAGACAAATCTGTGAAATACACATACTGTGATGTTACGTTTATGTTGCAAAACTCACCCTTAGCAAGCTCTTTAAAGCCGGTGCCGTCATTTTTTACAACACACAGTGCCGGATTATCACCGCCGCGCTGATAGAATATCAGACTGCCATATACATTGTAATGCTCAATATTGGCTTCCGTTAAAACCACAGGATTTGGATTGTTGATATTGACATGGACAATTGCATTGTCACGATTTACATCCATGTAGTACACATTTGTGTCATCCAGCACAACCGGCTTGTAGCAGTTCGCAGTCGTAGAATAAGGCTTCACTCTGTGAAGCAGTGTCATATCTGTATAGCTGTCCGTTTTTTGGATTATTATAATAAAAATACCGGTCTGATGTGTTGCAGGTGAACAGATAGTGACTTTTTATTTTCTTTTTTTCTTCTCCATCTATTCTGATACGGTATAGAGAGGTAGCTGTTTGTGTGTCATAGTGCAGATAATATATGTAGTTGCCTATCAGGGATGCATAGATGCATGGGTCAGGATCCAGCACGGTGGAGCCGTGGCCATTTCTTTTTATGCGGCAGAGGCTGTTCCTGTCATATGAAAAGAAGGTCTGGCTTGTGATTTTCTGATTGTTGTTTCTCACGTAATAGACATAGTTTTTATCTGCGTTTATGTACATGGCTGTGTCATTGCTCAGTTTATGTATATTGCTGCCGTCAATATTCATGGCATACAGCCTGCCGTTGTCGTTTGTATTTGAGAAAAATACTTCACCGTCACTTTCACAGAAGAGCCCGGCATTGTACAGATTACCTGCAGTATTACCATTTACATAGGATGAATTAAGCTTTACCTTTGATACAAAATGGTATATAACAAGGCCTGTGATGCATATTAAAATTAGTGGAATAATTATTTTTAGATATTTTTTCATGTAATTCTCCCGAGGGTATATGAGATTTATGCTTAGATATTAACTTAATTATATCTATATATGATAAATCTTTCAAGGATTACTTGCCTTTCTATAAATTTTGTAATAATATTTTATTATATCTTTTTTAGGAGACAATAATGGAAGATTTAATGAAATTGAGAGCGTCTATCGATGAGATAGACAGTGAAATAGTCAGATTATATAAGGAAAGAATGGATATCTCAAAGCACGTTGCCGAGTATAAGATAACCACCGGCAAAAAGGTCTTTGACAAGACGAGAGAGGATGAAAAGCTTGAGAAATTATCGTCTCTTGCAGATGATGAGTTTTTGAAGCACGGTATAGTTGAGCTTTTTGAACAGATTATGTCGACCAGTAGAAAGAAGCAGTATCAGCTTATGACTGAGCATGGCATAGTGGAGAAGGAAAACTTACTGAGGTAGACAGCCTGGATTTTTCCAATGCAAGGATTGTGTTTCAGGGAGTTGAGGGTGCATATTCACAGCTTGCCATGAAGACATACTTTGGTGAGAACTGTAATGGCTACAACGTGGATTCCTGGAAGGATGCCATGGAGGATATCAAATGCGGAAAGGCTGATTATGCAGTGCTTCCGATAGAGAATTCTTCAGCCGGTATTGTATCGGAAAACTATGATCTGCTTGTTGAATACGACAATTATATAGTTGGGGAGCAGATTATACGCATCGACCACAGTCTGATGGGACTTCCGGGTGCAAAGATTTCTGATATCAGGACTGTGTACTCACATCCACAGGCGCTTATGCAGTGCTCAGATTTTTTTGATGAGCATAAGGATATTAACCAGGTGGCAGTCAGGAATACAGCTTTTTCTGCAAAGAAGGTAAAGGATGACGGAGATATCACACAGGCTGGCATAGCTAGCCATATCTCGGCTGATATATACGGGCTTCAGGTGCTTGAGAGCCGCATACAGAACAATAAAAACAATGCAACGAGGTTTATAATTGTGTCGGCTAAAAGGGTATGCCGCAGAGATGCGGACAGGATAAGCATATGCTTTGAGACACCTCACAAGAGTGGTGCACTATATCATATGCTGGCACACTTTATATACAATGGAATCAATATGTTAAATATCCAGTCTCGTCCGATATCTGATAAGGCGTGGGAGTACAGGTTCTTTGTTGATTTTGAAGGACGTTTTACAGATACAGCGGTGCAGAATGCGTTAAGAGGCATAAGGGAAGAGGCAATTGCCCTTAAGATTCTTGGTACATATTAGATTATAGAAATTTAGATAAAAGTGTTGACAACAGAAATTGTCTGTGCTATATTCTAGTAGTTGTATGAAAACAAAGTAGAGTATCCACTCTCACCTAAGCGCAATGGCGCGACTTAGCGTTAATATTTTCAAACATTTGTGTTGAAGATTGTATAGTGGATAGTCTGCCTATCCACTATTTTATGGAGGTACAAGACCATTAGCGAATTAATGATTAATGAACAGATCAGAGACAGAGAAGTTCGACTGATTGGAGCGGATGGAGAGCAGTTAGGAATTGTTTCTTCAAGAGAAGCTCAAAAGATTGCAGACGAGGCAGGACTTGATTTAGTAAAGATAGCACCAAATGCAAAGCCACCTGTATGTAAGGTGATTGATTATGGTAAGTATCGTTATGAGCAGGCCCGTAAGGAAAAGGATGCAAAGAAAAAGCAGAAGACCGTTGAATTGAAAGAGATTCGTCTCTCACCTAACATTGAGGCTAACGACTTGAATACCAAGATGAATGCTGCAAAGAAATTTCTTGCAAAAGGAAATAAGGTAAAGATCACACTCAGATTCAGAGGACGTGAGATGGCTCATATGAATGCAAGCAAACATATCCTTGATGATATAGCGGAGAATCTTTCAGATGTAGCGGTAGTGGAGAAAGCACCAAAGGTTGAAGGAAGAAGCATCGGTATGGTGCTGGCAGAAAAGAGATAACAATTTAAGGAGGAACACACAATGCCAAAAATGAAAACAAGCAGAGCAGCTGCAAAACGTTTCAAAGTTACAGGAACAGGAAAGTTAAAAAGAAATAAAGCCTACAAGAGACATATCTTAACTAAGAAAACAACAAAGACAAAGAGAAATCTCAGAAAAGCAACAATGACAGATGAGACAAATGTTAAGAATATGAAGAAGATTTTACCATACATGTAATCGGTAGTATTAGTTAAGGAGGAATCAACAAATGGCAAGAGTTAAAGGCGGTTTAGGCGCTAAGAAAAGACATAACAGAACATTAAAGTTAGCAAAGGGTTATAGAGGCGCTAGATCTAAGCAGTATAGAGTAGCAAAGCAGTCAGTTATGAGAGCACTTACAAGCTCATACGCTGGACGTAAAGAGAGAAAGAGACAGTTCCGTCAGTTATGGATTGCTCGTATCAACGCAGCAGCTCGTCTCAACGGACTTTCATACAGCCAGTTCATGCACGGCTTAAAGTTAGCAAACGTTGACCTTAACCGTAAGGTATTAGCTGATATGGCTGTTACAGATGCAGCAGGATTTGCTAAATTAGTAGAGGTTGCTAAATCTAAGCTTGCTTAGTTTAGCATAAAGAGATATATGAAAAAGCTGCCGGGCTTCATGTGAAGCCCGGTAGCTTTTTTATTCTTGAGCTTTTTTGTATTTACTGCGATACTCTTTAGGCGAAAGGCCTTTTATTTTATGAAAGGTCTTTGAAAAATAAAGGCTGTTATCAAACCCTATAGAGCCTGCAATTGCTGTGATGGACAATGAGGAGTGTTTAAGCAGATAGCATGCCTGTTTGATTCTGAAATCGGTCAGATATTCCTTTGGCGATACACCGAGGATGCTTTGGAAGGAACGGAACAGGTGACTTCGGCTTAAGCCTATATATGATGCAATATCCTCAACGGTGATAGGGTATGAATAGTTGGCGGAGATGTATTCGATGCCCTTTTGTACATAGGAGTTTGCACTGTTTTGCGGCGGCTTTGATGTGGCGGCACTGACAAAAAGAGCGAGGGTGGTGTAGAGTCGCCCGGTCATTTCGAGTGCATTTTCAAATTCTGTGCCTCTGGCGTCGTATATATGCATGAGCTGTCTTTTGATTTCGTTTCCGTTTGATACACTGTGTATGTATGGATGCGCTTTTGTGAAATCAGTGGCTCTTAAAATGGTTGCAGCATCGCTGCCGGTAAAGCTACCCAGGTATATTCCCAAGGATCTTGCGCATCAGCCTGATAAATCACCTCGGTATTTGGATATACGAGAAACGCATCACCGGGAGTTAATGTGTGAACACTGCCATTTACAGTGTAGCGGCCTTTACCGCTTATGATATAGTGAATCAGATAATGGTCTCTGATACCGGGTCCCCACTGATACAGGCTATCACAGCTCTGGAAGCCTACGTTATATACGGACAGAGATACAAGCTCTTTTTCTTTTACGATATAGGAATTTTTGTATTTATTATTCATATTGCCTACCTTTACAACATTTTTACATATTTCTTCTACATTTTATTCTATACAAAAATGAGCAAATGCGCTACAATAAATTTAACAAAAATGAAAAGGAGATATTTATTATGGCAATTTTAGTTACTGGTGGAGCCGGATATATCGGAAGCCACACATGTGTGGAGCTTCTTGATGCAGGCTACGATGTTGTAGTACTTGACAATCTTTCAAATTCTTCTGAGAAGTCACTTGACAGAGTTAAGGCTCTTACAGGCAAAGAAGTAAAGTTCTATAAGGGAGATATCCTTGACAGAGACATCTTAAATAAGATTTTTAAGGAAGAAAAGATAGATAGCTGTATTCACTTTGCAGGACTCAAAGCAGTAGGAGAGTCTGTGGCAAAGCCTTGGGAGTACTATAACAATAATATTGCAGGAACACTTACACTTGTTGATGTGATGAGACAGAATGGCTGCAAGAGCATCATTTTCTCTTCATCAGCTACAGTATACGGAGATCCTGCACAGATTCCTATCACAGAGGAGTGTCCAAAGGGACAGTGTACAAACCCATATGGCTGGACAAAGTCTATGCTTGAGCAGATACTTATGGACATCTATAAGGCAGATAATGAGTGGAACGTTATTCTTCTTCGTTACTTCAATCCAATCGGAGCTCATAAGAGTGGTACAATGGGTGAGAATCCAAACGGTATTCCAAACAACCTCATGCCTTACATCACACAGGTGGCAGTAGGCAAGCTAAAAGAGCTTGGAGTATTCGGAGATGACTATGATACTCCTGACGGAACAGGTGTGAGAGATTACATCCATGTAGTTGACCTTGCGGTTGGACATGTCAAGGCTTTAAAGAAAATTGAGGAGAATGCAGGTCTTTGCATCTACAATCTTGGAACAGGACACGGCTACAGCGTGCTTGATATTGTAAAGAATTTCGAGGCTGCAACAGGTGTTAAGATTCCTTATACAATAAAGCCTAGAAGACCTGGCGATATTGCTACATGCTACTGTGATCCATCAAAGGCCAAGAGGGAGCTCGGCTGGGAAGCACAGTATGGTATTAAGGAGATGTGTGCCGACTCATGGAGATGGCAGAAGAACAATCCTAACGGATATGATGATTAATTATGATTAATTTTTAATTCAGGCTTATACTTAAAATATTTATGCTTGGAGCATTCTGTGGTAAACGGAATGCCCCAAGGCAATTTTACTTTAAGGCGGAAATATTTATCATAGCGTGGATAGACACCGGACGCACCCGTAGCACCGAAATGCACCTTGCATAAGCGACTAGCGAAGCTGTTTAGATACTGTAGAATTATGCCTATGAAACACAGAAATGACTTGCCATGGAAGGCAAGTCAAGGAGAACCGCGCCATGGACGGCGCGTTTCGACGGTTTCGTCAAGCAAAGTGAGCCTAAAAGCATAATTCGTACAGTATCTTGACAGCGTAGCGTTAGCGCATGCAAGGTGCATTTCGGTGCAGCGGGTGCGTCCGGTGTCAACAACAATAAAAA
>ENA-OQEN01000637-OQEN01000637.1-human-gut-metagenome-genome-assembly--contig:-NODE-637-length-15065-cov-3.927099_pt1 | contig 15065 bp, 18 predicted proteins | sample MGYA00242791_ERZ504627 | MGnify/ENA primary metagenome ERZ504627 (study PRJEB26092, sample SAMD00036316) | human gut metagenome | host: Homo sapiens | study: EMG produced TPA metagenomics assembly of... | reverse complement strand
ATAAATGCATATCATGGCGGGGCAAAAAGAATTGAATTAAATAGTGCATTAGCATTAGGTGGATTAACACCTACAATTGCATCACTAGAACTTGTAAAGAATAATACGGATTTAGAAGTTATATGTATGGTGAGACCTAGAGGTGCAGGATTTGTATATAATGAACTACAATCTGAACAGATGATTATTGAAGCAGAAGAACTATTAGAACACGGGGCTGATGGTATTGCGTTTGGGTTCTTAGATCCTGATGGTAAAATCAATAGTGCACGTACAAGTGAAATGGTCTCTATTATTCATAGTTATGGGAAGACCGCAGTATTCCATAGAGCCTTTGATGTATGTGATGATCCAGATGAAACGATTCATAGATTAATTGAATTAGGTGTGGATAGAGTACTTACAAGTGGCATGAAGTCTACTGTGAGTAAAGGAATTCAGCTTATTAAGGAACTTCAGGAGAAGTATGGCAATCAAATAGAAATATTGGCAGGTTCTGGAATTAATGAAACAAATGTCGTAGACATTATTCACTATACAGGTATTCATCAGGTTCATTCTTCATGTAAGAATTGGAGAGCAGATCCTACTACAGCTAATGATCGTGTATCATTTAGCTATAATGGTATTAATTATGATTATGTAGATAAAGAGAAAGTGAAGAGAATGGTTTCACTTGTGGAGGAGGATTAATTATGCAGCAGTATTGTGAAATTGCGACACCTAAGGGTGTTATGAGAGGATTCTTTCATGTGCCTCATAGAAAAGAATTCTCTGTATTATTAATATTCCATGGTTTTACAGGACAATGTACAGGAACTAAGTTCTCTTATGTTTCTTTATCACGTTTATTAGAAGCACAGGGTGTTGGTACTTTAAGAATGGATTTTCTAGGCAGTGGTGAATCAGATCTTACCTTTAAAGAAATGACATTTGATGACGAATTATCATGTGCACGCATTCTATTAGAAGAATTAAAGAAGATGCCTCAAGTAACAGATATATATGTCTTAGGACATTCTATGGGTGGTGCAATTGCGAGTGAACTTGCTAAAATTTATCCTGATGATATTAAGAAGCTAGTCCTATGGGCTCCTGCTTTCTGTTTACCAGATGCTTTAGATTATCTTACAGGTTCAGTGGAAGAAGCACCTGTTTATGATCATAATGGATTTGAAATCAGCGATGCTTTTGTAAAGGATATGCTTCAAAGAGATTTCTATAAGAACTTAGATACATATAAGAATGATTTATTAGTCATTCATGGAACTGAAGATAAAACAGTACCTTATGCAATCAGTGAGAAATATACAAAGTTATTTGGTGATCAGATGATCTTCCATCCGGTTGTTGGTGCATCTCATAATTATGATAATGTGGATCATATTCATGAAGTTCTTTCTACAACTTATAAATTCTTAACAGAACAGGTTGTGTAAGCCTGTTCTTTTTTTAAAAAGAGTTGAATTATTCAATATTTAATAAATTTTCTCATCTTGAAAACTATTCTTTATTGAAATGAAGACGAACTATGATATAATCTAAAAATTGAAAGAGGTGCGATTATGAATATTAGAAATATAGCAATTATTGCTCACGTTGACCATGGTAAAACAACATTGGTTGACCAGCTTATTAAGAAATCAGGAACACTTGAAGCACACGAAGAATTAGCTGAACGTGCTATGGATAGTAACGCTTTAGAAAGAGAACGTGGTATTACTATTCTAGCAAAGAATACAGCTATTCATTATAAAGATTATAAGATCAACATCATGGATACACCAGGCCATGCTGACTTTGGTGGAGAAGTAGAACGTATCATGCACATGGTGATGGTGTTTTACTTGTTGTTGATGCTTATGAAGGTACAATGCCTCAGACTCGTTTCGTATTAAAGAAGGCATTAGCTGCTCATGTTAAACCTATCGTTGTTATCAATAAGGTTGACCGTCCAGTTGTAAGAATTCAGGAAGTTATGGATGAAGTTCTTGAATTATTTATGGAATTAGGTGCTGATGATAATCAGCTTGATTTCCCAACTGTTTTCGTTTCAGCATTAAATGGTACAAGCTCATTAGATCCTGATATTAGTACTCAGGTTCCTAATATGGACTGTTTATTCGATATGATTATCAATGAAATTCCTGCGCCAGCAGTAGATGTTGAAGGTGGTTTACAGTTACAGCCAGCTTTATTAGACTACAATGATTATGTAGGAAGAATTGGTATTGGTAGAATCCAGAGAGGTTCTATTAAAGTAAATGAAAATGTTGTATGTTTAAGACTGATGGTTCTAAGACACAGTTCCGTGTACAGAAGTTATTCAGTTATTTAGGCATGCATAGATTTGAAGTAGAAGAAGCAAGTGCTGGTGATATCGTGGCTGTTGCAGGTTTAGCTGACATTGGTGTTGGTGAAACAATCTGTGAACCAAGCTGTGAAGAAGCATTACCATTACTTCATGTAGATGAACCAACAATCCAGATGATTTTTGGTACAAATACATCACCATTCGCTGGTCAGGATGGTAAGTTTGTGACTGCATCTAAGATTGAAGAACGTTTATTTAAAGAAACAAACAAGGATGTATCTTTAAAAGTAGAACGTATTCAGAATAAAGAAGAATGGATGGTAAGTGGTCGTGGTGAATTACACTTATCTATCTTAATTGAAACAATGAGAAGAGAAGGATATGAATTACAGGTATCTAGACCTCATGTTATTTTAAAGGAAATCGATGGTGTGACATGCGAACCATATGAAGATGTAGAAATCGAAGCACCAGATGATTGTATTGGTTCAGTTATTGAATCACTAGGTTTAAGAAGAGGAATCATGGAAAACATGGATTCTATGGATGGTATGACTAAGGTTCATTACATCGTACCTTCTAGAGGTTTAATTGGTTTCATGACTAACTTCTTAACAATGACTAAGGGCTATGGTATTATTAACCACTCATTCTTAGAATATCGCCCATTAGAAGGTGAAGCAGTAGGTGAAAGACAGTTAGGTGTTCTTATTTCTATTGAAACAGGACAGACTACTGCTTATGCACTTGGTGGTGTAGAAAGCCGTGGTGTAATGTTTGTTGGTCCTGGTGTAGATGTATACGAAGGTATGATTGTTGGGGAACATGCAAAGGACAATGACTTAGTAGTAAACGTTACTAAGGGTAAACAGCAGACAAATACACGTTCATCTACAAAAGATACAACAGTTGTATTAAAGAGACCTAGACACTTCAACCTAGAAGCTTGTCTTGACTATATTAATGAAGATGAATTAGTAGAAGTCACTCCAAACAACATCCGTTTAAGAAAGAAATATCTTTCTGAACTTGATCGTAAGAGAGCTTATAGAGCTAAAAATTCAGCATCAGAATAAGGGGAGTAATGAGAATTACTCTCTCTTTTTTTTAAAGGAGTATGTTATGAAGATAAAAGAACTCACAACGATTGGTTTTAAACCAACCCCTAAGAAAGACTATTATTACTATATTCAGGATCATTTCTATCTTTTACTACAGGTATTACCTCATCATAAAATCGCTTTATTGCTTACAACAGAAGATACAAAAACACAAAGAGATATATTAGAACAGTTTTTTATTAAAAGAGATGCAGTAGAGCGTATATATTCGAATGAAGAAGGTGCAGGACTTGTTCTTTCTTCTTCTATAAAAAAAGAAGAGTTAAAAGAGATTGTCTTAAAACTCAAGGAAGAGATCAATCAGTCCCCACAATGTCATCACTGTCATCAAAGCAAGCCATTAAATGTATATTTATTAGATGACGAAATAGATATATTATGTTCTGACTGTTTTGAAAAGCATGAACGTATTACTAAACATACGGCTTCACCATTTGGAATACTTGGCGCCATATTGGTGCAGTCATTGGTGGAATCATCTGGGCTTTTGGATATAACCTAGGTACATGATCTGTCTAGATGCGATATTGCTTTCATTTCTTAGCTTTATTGGTTATAAGAAGCTAGGGCACTATATTGATCAAAAGGCAAAGATTCTAATACCTCTTATAGATTTACTTGTTTTAATATTTGCACAATATGCTTCATGTGCCTTCTCAGTTCAGGCTGCTTTTAAACGCATTGGTGCTTCTAGTGTTTCCTTTATTCAGGCACTTGTTGTCGTACCAGGGATGATGTTTGATTCAAGTCTTATGGGATTATTACTTGTTTATTTATTCTATGGTCTTATTTTAATGATTATTACTTTGGTTATTTTGTTTATATATGATAAGCGTAAAAATAGTTATTATTTTAAGTATAAATGTATAAATGAGGAAAATAGTTGATGTTTTCAAGAAAAAATAGTTGATTGTAAAAAGAAAAGTGATATATTAAAAGTGGTTTTTATCATATTAGGAAATGGAGGACCCACACATGAAAACAAAAATTGAAGTACAGTTCATGAATAAAGATGTTAATGTATCTGATATCGAAAAATTAGTTAAAGAAGATATCAAAGCTAACGGAATCAAGCTTAACACTCTTGAAACTTTAGAAGTTTACTATAAACCTGAAGATAGCGCAGTATATTATGTAGCGACTACAAAAGATAAGAAGGTTTATGGTGTAAACAACGATCCATTACATATTTAATGCAAAAGAGGCCTTTATAGGGCCTTTTTTAGTATCTTGTTGTATAATAAAGAAAAAGAGGAGAATACGCTTATGGACTATAAAGACTTATATTTCATGATTTCTATCGCGTTACAGATTCTTATTTTCTTTGAATTAAGAAGACAATCAAAGAACCTAATTATGTTAGTGATGAGTTTCTTGGTTACGGTATTATGTGTCTTATTCTTCTATAATGTTTTCTTGGTAGAAAAGCAGAAAACATTATTCTCTTTTGGTATGTTAGTTGTTGTATTCTTAATGTTCCTATGGAATGTAAATTATCGTTTTACAAAGATTATAAAATGAGAGAGTATCTCTCATTTTTTACGTAAAGAATTATGTTATAATGTTTTTGTATAAAAAGGAGGTAGAGTATGAAAAAGGTAATAGGGATCCTTGCTGCTGCTTTAATACTAAGTGGCTGTGGATCATCATCCGATAATCATGATGTAAAAAAGAGTTCTTTCATGAAAGAAGGAAAGAATAGTTTATATGCTCTTTATAATACAAAAGGGCAGCGTTATACCAAAGATATGTATAAGGCTTATACGCTTTTGAAGGCGGTTATTTAGTGACTGATGCAAATGATCAGACTGGTTATATTTCTAATACAGGTAAGACTATTGTAAAGCCAGGACGTTATACAAGCTTAAAGACACAGGGGAATATGCTTGTAGGTGAAACTCAGCCACAGACGAGACTTTATTTAAGTGCATCAACTCTAGAGATGACAGAAAATACTTTAACACAGGTATTTGCGAATGATGCAGTTGTCTGGTCTACAAATGATAATGATGTAGTTAATATTAACCAGCAGGGTTATGTTTATGCAAAACATGCAGGTACTGCAGTACTTACTGCAACTAAAGATAATGCATCTGTGACTTGTGTGATTAAGGTAAAAGCGTTACATCCATATTTTGATCATGACTCTTTAGATGTTTATACATTAGAACCAGCTACATTAACAGTTAATGACTATGGGGCTCGTACTATTGAATGGAAGTCTAAAGATCCTAAGATTGCGACAGTAGAAAATGGTGTGATTCAGGGACTAAAGCCTGGTACAACAACTATTAGCGCAAAGGTTGGAGATGATACTTTAGAGTGTAAGGTAAAAGTAAAACGTAAGACTTTTAAGATTTCTCATAAGGACGCCACTTTCTATGAAGGTGATGAAGGTCAGTTAGGTATAGAAAATGCATATCCTGATATTAAGTGGGAAACAAGTAATGCAGCTGTTGCGACTGTTGCGAATGGCCATATCTGGACAATGAGTCCTGGTAAAGCAACATTAAAGGCAACAAGTAATGGACAGACAGTAAAATGCGTCGTTACTGTAAAGAAGAGAGTACCAAGACTTGATCAGACTAAGGTGACTCTTTTAACTGATCAGAAGGTTGTTTTAAATATTTTAGATAAGGCCAATCCAGAAGATGTTGTACAGTGGAGCTCTAATAAGAAAAAGATTGCTTCAGTCAATGAATTTGGTGAAGTAACAGGTCTTAAGAAGGGTAAAGCAGTTATTACTGCAAAGATTGGTAAGAAGAAATATAAAGCAACAGTTACTGTTAAGAAGAGACAGATTAAGATCAATCCTGCCAAGACAACTATTGAAAAGAATCAGCATATCTTCTTGCAACTATTAAATAAGAAGGATGAAGATCAGGCAGTATGGACTACAAGCAATGATAAAGTTGTTATTGTAGCACAGAGTGGTGAAATTGCAGGGGTTAAACCAGGTAAGGCAACTATTACTGCGCAGGTTGGTAAACAGAAGTCTAAAGCAGAAATTACTGTAAAGGCTAAACCTCTTTCTTTAAGTAAAACAAAGATTGAGATGGATGAAGAATCAGATGAAGCTCTTTCTATTAACAACTATGAAAATCAGAAGGTAGAATGGTCTAGTTCTGATGAAAGTATCGCCACTGTAGAAAATGGCATCATCCATGCGAAAAAAGAAGGAACAGTGACTATTACTGCCACAATTGATAAGAAAGACTATACATGTAAGGTGACAGTTCATAACCTTATTAAGGTTATTGATCAGAAAAAAATGACTGTTATTAAAGGTGGTCAGGGACAGTTAACAATCACAAATGTGGATCCTGAAAAGATTAAATGGGATACAAGCGATTATGGTATTGCGACTGTTGCAATGGTACTGTTTATGGTTTGAAGACAGGTAAGGCGACTATTACAGGTAAGTCGGTAAGAAGACTTATATATGTAAGGTAACAGTAGTAAGAAATCCAGATACAGAAACAAAAACAAAAGCGGCTGATATATCACTTGGTGGTATTGAAGTATTAAATACAAAGGGTAAAGTGCTTTATAAATCATCAGCAAAGACTGGTTTATTAAAGACAGATCTTCCTGTTGTGGTAAAGGATAAGACTTATAAAGTCATCAACAACGGTAAGACTCTATATGTTGGTAAGAAGAAGTTTATTATGCATCTAGTTATGAAGATGCTTCTATTGTAGCTTTCAATGATTCTATTAGTATTTATTTAAAGAATGGTAAGAAGACTTCTATTAAGGAAGTAGGTAATTATTCTATTCTTGCATCGCGTAAAGATCAGGCAATTCTTTATGATGCTTATAATAAGAATACACTTGGTGTTATTGGTACTAAGGTCTATTCAAATGATTATGCTTTAACAAGTGCCGAAATTACTAAGAAAAACAATGTTGTATTAACTGCAGGAGATGTAGTCAGTCTTTATAAAGATGGACAGATTATTCCTACAAACTCTAACTATAAAGACGATACACATTTCATTTCTAGAAATAAGAAGATTGCGTATGGACCTCATACAGTCTATAACGGTAAGAAGACAACTGAATTGAAGGGTGTACAGGTTTATCCTTATGCTTATGAATTAACAGTGTCTCGTTATCCAGGATTTGTGAAGGGTAAAGGCTATGCTTATTATGACTTCAATGGTAAAAAGGTCAGTCCTTATTATCAGGAAGCAAATCAGTATGATGAAAATAAGTGTGCAATTGTACAGCTTAAGAATAATAAGTATGAATTGATTAATGCAGAAGGTGAAAATGTATTAAAAGAATCATATCCTCGTTTAGAATTCATAGGCAATTCATATTATGCAGCCTATAATAAGAATGGCCAATTTAAGGTTTATGACTGTAATGGAAAAGAAGCTCTTTCAGATATCTATACAAAGATTCCTGAAACAGCTGCAATAGTCTTTGATGGACATCCATATCTTGCATTAGAAAAGAATGGACGTTCTTATATCTATGATGTGGATAATGGTATGAAGGAAATTTATTCTATTGAAAAAGAAATAGTTCTTCATGAAGAAGGTTATTTCACAATTGGAGATAAATACTATACTCTTACAGGTCAGAAGATCAAATAAGGGGGAATTCTATGGCAATTTTACTTGCAACTTTATTAGTGTTTGTTGGATTAATGCTGACATTCCAGCTGATCTATTTTGAAATCAGCCGTAAGCGTGCATTAAGAGTGAATAATTTAGTATGGTTTGAACAGTTCAATCGTCCTTTCAACTATACGGGAACAGCAAGCATGGTTGTATTATGTATTATCTGTTTTATGATTGGTGGTACAGAAGCAGCATTTATGTCAGCACAGTGGTTCTTAGAACTCATTATCTTTGTGGCATGCGGCGTTATTGCGGATGCTGTTGTACAATTTATTATTATCAAGTATGGTAAGTTCAGATGTCGTCAGCAGATTAGATCTGCAACAACTTTAATGAAAGAAATTGAAGAATTAAAACGTGGAGACGAAGATGACTATGGTTATGAAGTCTCTACACCGCTTTATGATGAAGTTTCTATCACTAAGAGTTATGTGCATCCAGAAGATCATCTTGCTTTTATGACGGTGGATAAAGGGCAGTTTGTAAAGGATTATAAAGACTATCCAGCCGCAACATTTGATATTGAACCTTATAGTGAAACAAGCGAAGTAGAAGCCACTTTAGAAGGATTACCTGTAAAAGCAACAAAACTTACAGAATCTAACTTACTTCCATTTAAGGATGAACGTATTGATGTATTAATGGATCAGTTTTCTAACTATGATAAGAATGAAGTATTGCGTGTACTTAAACCAAATGGTACTTCATTGTGAATCAGAATGGTAGTGATAACCTTCATGAATTCTTATCTATGTATATGCCTTTCAAGATGAGAGGTGTCTGGGATATGAATAGTTGTGCTATGACTCTTGCGGATGCAGGATTTGAAGTCGTAGAAACAAAAGAAGACAGAGGATATATTCGTTTCCATAATCTTCATCAGATACAGACATATTTCCGTAAGGTGGCTCCAGAAGTGGCTGAAAATGTCGCACAATATAAGAGCTTCTATATGCATGCATTAGACGAGATTAAACAGAATACATATTTCCAGTTGACAACATATCGTTTCTTAGTTGTCGCAAAGAAGAATTTCTAATAGGCTTTCTCAATTGAAAGCTTTTTGATAGGGGGTTTTTATGAATACAGTTGAAAGTAAAAGTGCAGTAAAAAATAGTGTATTACGTGTCATGATTGCTGCTGTTCTGATTATCATTCAGGTCTTCTTGATAGTGAAACTTGCGATATATTTATCTAAGTACTATGCCGCTTTTGATATCATTATGAGCTTGATTGCTTTCTTATGTGTATTACGTATCTATGGCAGACCTGATAATAGTGCTTTTAAGTTATCCTGGATTGTCCTGATTCTTATCTTTCCAGTCTTTGGTTTAGCTATTTATCTTATGTTTGGTAGACCTTCTTTATTAAAGACAGTACAGAAGAAGTTCAATAAGGTAAATGCCTATCTTAATACATATCAAATAGAGACAAACGGATTTGAAGAACTACAATGTGATGATCCTCTTCATGCCACTGAAGCTTATTATTTAAAATCTTTAGGTTTCCCAGTCTTTAATCATACAAAGATGAAATTCTATAGTTCTACGAACGAAGCATTAGAAACACAATTAAAAGATTTAAATAATGCAAAGGAATTTATATTCATGGAATATCATGCTATTGAAGATTCAAAGGCATGGAGACAGATTGAAGATGTTCTTGTTGAAAAAGTAAAACAGGGGGTAGATGTCAGAGTCTTTTATGATGATATGGGTAGTGTTGGCTTTATTAATAATAAGTTTAGAACACGTCTTCATGAAGAAGGTATACAATGTCGTGTATTTAATCCTATCTTCCCTGTTTTAAATACTTTTATGAACAATCGTGATCACCGTAAAATAACTGTCATAGATGGTCTGGTAGGCTATACAGGAGGCTATAATCTTGCCGATGAATATTTCAATTATACACATCCTTATGGACTATGGAAGGACTCTGGAGTAAGATTAGAGGGTGATGCAGTAGACTCTCTCACAAAAATTTTCTTTGAGATGTGGCAGACATCAAGTAAAGAAGACAATGAAGACCTCACACCTTATTTAAAAAGGTATCAAATAGAAGGGGAAGGTTATATCGTTCCTTACTCTGATACACCTTTAGATGATGAAGAAACAGGTGAGAATGTCTATTTAAATATGATCAAGCATGCTGTTAATCATATTTATATCACAACACCTTACTTGATATTGAGTGATGAAATGCAAAGAGAACTCATTCTTGCATCAAAAAGAGGTGTCGACGTCAGAATCATTACTCCCGGTATTCCTGATAAAGCTGTTGTCTTCGCAATGACAAGAAGTTATTATTCACATCTTGTGCAGGCAGGTATTCATATCTATGAATATACACCAGGTTTTATTCATTCAAAACAATGTTTAGTAGATGATCAGGTCGGTGCTGTTGGTACAATTAATTTTGACTTTAGAAGTCTTTATCTACACTTTGAAAATGGATGCTGGTTTACTCATAATCATGCAGTCAAAGAATTAAGAGAAGATTTTGATGAACTATTTGAAATAAGTCAGGATGTATCAGAGAAGTATATAAATACAAGTGTTGTATTAAGAGGATGGAGATGTATCTTACGTTTCTTTAGCCCTCTTATGTAAGGAGGTATTATGTTTCATTTTAAACCAAACAGAAAATATACGCAGATTGCGGTTTATGTAGTCGCAACTGTAATTGCAATTTATCTTGTCATTGCAGTGGGGAGTAACATGACAGACATCCTAAAATGGATTAAAAAAGGATGGGGCTTTTTAACTCAGGTTTTCACACCTTTGCTCATTGGTTTTGTGATTGCTTATTTATTAAAGCCTTTAGTAGAAAAGGTGGAATCATCTCTTAGAAGTATTTCTTATTTCCAGGAAAAGAAGAAACTCATCCATCAGTTATCTGTTGCGATTACTTCTTTAATTGTATTATTTGTATTTGCGTTATTATCTGCATTTGTGATTAGAAGTATAGGTAAAGAATTAGCTGTAACACAATTTAAGGACATGAGTGATTTCTTACGTATTATTGCGAAGAATGTGAATGCATTCTATGAAGACCTGATTGTACAGTTAAAGTCCATGAGTATCTCTACAGTACAATTACAGCATTTCTTAAAAACATTTACGAATGGTCTTACAACTAATATTCTAGGTGCTATTAGTAGGGTTTCTGACTTTTTTACAAACCTTCTATTCTCTATCATCTTTGCGATTTACTTTATGCTTGATGGAGAAAAATTATGGAACTATTGGAGTAAGAGTATTAAAGCCTTCACTAGTAGACAAGTAGATGCTGTCATTCACCAATTATTAGCGGATATCGAAGGTGTATTCTCTGGTTATGTACGTGGTCAGGTTATTGATGCATTTCTTATGTTTTTAATGGTAAGTATTGCGTTTGGTTTCTTACATATCAAGTTCTGGATTGTGATTGCGTTATTAGTTGGTATAGGGAACCTCGTTCCTTATGTAGGTCCATTTCTAGGATATGGCTCTATTGCGATTATAGGGCTTGTGACTGGTGATTTACATATGGCTTTAAAAGCATTTATCGCATTATTGATTATTCAGGGGGTAGATGGTAATATCATCAACCCAAGATTGCTTAGTGCAAGTATTGACATTCACCCAGTACTCGTTATTGTATCTCTTATTATCGGTAGTATGATAGGTGGATTCTTAGGAATGCTCGTTTCTGTACCAGTAGGTGCATTATGTAAAATCTGGTTTGAAAGATTAGTAGATTATCGTACAGAAACAAAAAATGAATTAGTAGAGGAGAAAGAAAATGGAATTTAGATTTGATCCATGGATGTTAGATGTAGATGTCAATGCAACACAGCATGACTATAGTAAAAATGATTATTCTAAAGAAAAACAATTAAATGAAGAACTAAAGAAAGCAATGTCTTTCCAGCAGTCTCGTATCTTTGAAACATTAGGTGTTGATCCTGATAAGATTTTTGTAGAAAAGATTCCATTAGAAGGTTCACAGAATGTTTATAAATTCTCTTTTATTGTAAAGGGCAAACTTCTGACAATCACAAATATGCAGGCTGCAGTTTATAGTGATGAAAAGGTCTTTGGTCCTGAAATATTAGACCATGTAGAAGTTGTAGATATCCCAGAAGGTGGCGTAATGGTCTACGAAATGGGAAATTTAGCATTGGCTTTTAAACACCCAGGACATACAAATGAATGGAATTGTGGCTCTGTTTTAGGTGTCGGCTTTATACAAATTTAAAATTTATTATCAAAAAAAGATAGTATATATCAATGTTTTTGTAAGCGCTAGTAAAAAATGAGATAAAGGTATAGAAATTATTAGGATTTGTGATATAATAATGCTATATTCATAAGGAGGAATTTTTTAAATGGAAAAATTATCATTCGTAGTATCTGACCCAGTAGGTTTACATGCAAGACCTGCTACAATCTTAGTAAACCAGGCTAGCAAATTCTCTAGCAATATCAACTTAATCTATAACGGTAAGAGCGTTAACCTTAAATCAATCATGGGTGTTATGTCTTTAGGTGTTCCAACTAAGGCTACAGTAGAAATCGAAGCTGAAGGTGAAGACGAAAAGGACGTAATCGATTCTATCGCTAAGGTTATCAAAGAACAGAAAGTTGCTGAATAATATACTTTTGTTTTTGACAGTGGATTTTATCCACTGTTTTTTTTACACACGTTTTCCCATATTTACTCCATAATAACGCAAATATTATTTTTTATTATAATTATAAGGAGGCGTCATTATGTCTAAAGGGAAAGAGTGTTTACACTATTTATTACTATTTCTAATTGTATTGATCACAATGAATATGATTATGATGTGCTTATTTATTAAGCAGGGATCATTGCAGGTAATTAATAAGTATAAGAAACAATTGAAATATGAAGTAACACTGACATCTAATAATGGTGGTGTTAGTCTTACTGATGCAAAAGAGTTAACACACCTTAAAGGTGTAAAAGCCTATAACTATGAACAATTAGTCAATGCATCCTCATCACTTCAACCTGTAGATACACATCTCTCTTTTCCTCGTATTCATTTAAAAAATTATCAGGAAGATTCATTTCTTCTTGCGGGTTATTCTTCTATGACGCTGATTCAGGACTTTAATTCAAAAGAATATCAATTAAAAGAAGGAAGACTACTCACAAATAAAGATGAGAATACATCCAATGCAGTTATATCCTACGCATTAGCTAAAAATAATAATATTAGTATAGGAGACAGTATTCAGTTTAATACTGAAAAAGGAGATGTCTCATTATCTATTGTAGGTATCTATAAGAATGAGGTGGGTCCATTAAGTCGTCTAAAGCCTTATAATACAATCTTTATCTCTTTATCAAAAGCACAGTCATTAAGTCATACAGAACAGACGCTATCCTCTGTCACTTACTACTTAACTAAAGAAGATACATCAGAATATTTTATTAAGAGAGCACAAAAAACACCGTTAGACTGGAATCAATTACAGCTTACTTCCAATGATGCACAATATAATGCATGTGTTTCAATCTTTGAAAATATATATGATAAAGTAAAGACGTTTCCATTTATACTATTAATCACAGGCTCATTTCTATTAATACTTGTATATATAAGATTATCAAAGAAACAGAATCTTTTAAAAACATTCATCGTATTTATTGTTGCGTTATCTATTACTTTCTTTACAAGTCCTTACCTTTCAAAATATATCATCAATACCTCTCTTTCTCACCGTGATATGACAATATCTCAAAAAGAAATAAGAAAGATTAGGACAGTTTATACATCAAAAATCCTGATAGAAACAATTGGCATTGCATCTATCATGTATCTAGAAACAGTGATTATAACATATAAGAAAAAGATCTCAGCCTAGGCTGAGATTATTTCTTTTGATTTTGAGAATAATCCATAAATACCACCAGTATGCATAAATAGAATATTCTTTGCGTGATCAAAGGTACCTTTTTCTAATTCATGGATCAGTCCATAATAGGCTTTACCTGTATAAACAGGATCAAGAATAATACCACTATGTCGAGACAAATCAGAGATAGCTTTTAATTCTTCTTTACGGCTTAAAGAGTAGCCTCTTCCTACATATCCATCAATTATATGAATATGACTTCTATCCACATCTTCAACATCAAGATGAGGCAACGTTTCATCAATAATGCGATTGATTTCTTTAATAAAGAAATCAGCATCATCACATACATTAATACCTACAATATCTTTATGAGTTTGTCTTAATTCATTACCTAGATATAAACCAGTATAAGTTCCACCAGAACCGACTGCATCAATAATAGTATCAAACACTATGTCTGTCTTTTTTTCATATTCTAGTATTTCATCAAAAGCATCAATATAACCTAAAGTACCGATTCCATTACTAGCACCCATAGGAATAATGTAAGGTTTACTACCTTGATCTAATACTTCTTGATAGACTTCCTGCATCATTTCATCTTTATGCGCCTGGAAATCATCATGTTCCTTTACTCTAATATCAGCACCAAGCATATGATCTAAAAGGAAGTTGGCTGTTTCAATATTTTCACCAGGTTCTTTTCTAAGTATAAGAATACACTTTAATCCTAGTTTAGCGGCCACTGCAGCAGTAGATCGGCAATGGTTGGACTGGAATCCACCATTTGTGATCAGTGTATCACATCCTAAAGATAATGCTTCTGCCACACTGTATTCTAATTTTCTAATCTTATTGCCAGATGCGACACTATCTGTTAAGTCATCTCTTTTCACAAAAATATTTGGTTTATATTTGTTTGAGAGATAGTCTATTTTTTCTATAGGAGTAGGCAGCTGAGCTAAATGTAGTTTGTTCATTTTATCACCTCTATATATAGTATAGTAGAATTAAATGATGAAATCACACTTTCTTATAAGAAAGTTTGGTATAATGATGAAGGCAAGGAGATACAAATATGAAAACAATTGGTAAAGATGGTATTTTATTAAGACTCGCAAAGG
>ENA-OQEN01000636-OQEN01000636.1-human-gut-metagenome-genome-assembly--contig:-NODE-636-length-15069-cov-8.705863_pt1 | contig 15069 bp, 15 predicted proteins | sample MGYA00242791_ERZ504627 | MGnify/ENA primary metagenome ERZ504627 (study PRJEB26092, sample SAMD00036316) | human gut metagenome | host: Homo sapiens | study: EMG produced TPA metagenomics assembly of... | reverse complement strand
ACGGATCGCCGGGTCAAATCGACTCACTGGCGATCCGTTTTTCCTCCGTCCCCAAGGGATCATTGTGCGGGTTGGTATTTAAAGTGCGACAATGCCATCGGAAAACGTTTGCCATCTGGGGGTCTATCTATGCTGTACGAGTTTTGTGCCGAGAACTTTGAGCGGGTGCCGGCGGCTATCGATGCCGGTGCAAAGCGCATCGAGCTGTGCGACAACCTTGCCGTCGGTGGCACTACGCCCTCGGCTGGTGTTATCAGCGCTACGGTCAACTATGCTCACGAGCATGACGCACGAGTGATGTGCATGATTCGCCCGCGTGGCGGTGACTTTCACTACAACCAGGACGAGCTGCGCATGATGGAGATGGACTTGGGTCTTGCCGTGAGCGCCGGCGCCGATGGCTTGGTCTTTGGCTGCTGCAAGCCTTGTGCCGGCGGCTGGGCGCTCGACGAGCTTACGTTGGGCGCCCTCGTGATGGCCGCGGGCTGCGCGACCGAGGAGTGCAAGCGCGAGTCCCTTGACATCACCTTCCACATGGCGTTTGACCAGCTCTCGCCCGAGGCTCAGCTCGATGCCGTCGACACACTCGCCGACTGCGGCATCACGCGTATCCTGACGCATGGTGGTGCTGCCGGAACGCCGATCGAGGACAATCTGGAGCACCTATCGCGTCTTGTCGAGTATGCGGGCGACCGCCTGACCATCCTTCCCGGCGGCGGCATTTCCACGGCCAACCGCGATACCGTGGCGGCGGCATTGGGCGTCTCCGAGCTCCATGGTACCAAGATCGTGCCGCTGGAGGCGTAACCCGTGGCGCTGGTATTTGACGTTCAGCAGGCGAGCGGCAAGCCCGACGACAACCGGCGCCCTGGCACCGCGTGCCCCTTTTGCGATACCGAGGGACTCGCCAATATCATCCGGCGCGACGGCGACTGCATCTGGCTCGAGAATAAGTTCAAAACCCTGCGCGCCACCCGTCAAACCGTGCTGATCGAGTCAGCCGATCACGATGCCGACCTGGTGACCTATGAGCCAGATGAACTCCACCATGTGATGAGGTTTGCCCTGGATTGCTGGCAGCAGATGATCGATTCACGCAGTATCGAAGCGTGCTCATGTACAAGAACAAGGGTCCTCTCTCGGGCGGTAGTCTCGTTCATCCGCACATGCAGATTGTGGGTTTGGAGCAGGAAGACGGCTATGCTTCGTTGACTTCCGCCAATTTCGAAGGCATCAATGTCTGGCAACAGGGAGAATCGCGGCCAACATCTCAACCGAACCGATCATGGGGTTCTTTGAGGTCAACGTTTCAGCCCCGCAGAATCGCCGCCAGCGATGACACAAGAGACCAAGCCGAGGCAGATCTCTTCGCCGATGCGATCCAGGTGGCTCTGCGCTATATCCTGAACGAGCACCACGGTGGTCGCGCAGAGTCGTACAACTTGTTCTTCTATCACCTGGGCGGTCGGACCATTGCCAAGCGCTGCCGCGTTGGGTGGTTTCGCCCTACTTTGTCGGCTATCGTTTGGCCCAGGTCAATGCCGAGACAACGCTCGATATCGATGCTGAGCGCTTGCGTGCGCATCTGGAAACGCTCGTATAGCAAGATTAACACCCGTGTAATGCGGACAGTCTAGCGCGCCATGGCGTCGCGGCCGGCCTCGACACGCTTGCGCTGGGCGGCGCGCTCCTCGCCGGTCAGACGCTCAAAGAGATGCCCGATAAACGAGGCGAGTATCTGCTGAAACAGCGTTCCGCACATGACGGGAAACACGACTTCGCCTGGAAAGTACTGTGTGGCGATGACGGCGCCCGAAGAGATGTTACGCATGCCGCAGGTAAAGCACATGGTAGTCGTCTCGCTATATGGCAGATGCAGCGCACGGGCGACCAGAAAACCGACGACAAAGCCGCTGATGGCGAAGGTCAAAATAAAGAGGGCGACTTCCAGACGCATCGCGTTCATGTGCAGGACGTACTCGCTCATGGCGGTGGAGTTGGAGCGATAATGCCCATCATCATGAACTTGCAGGCGGGCGAGAGCGCGGGGGAGAGCTTCTCGTGTCCCCATCCACGTGTGAGCTCGTTGATCACGATGCCGAGCACGGCGGGGATGGCGATCATAAAGGCCATGTCCTGCATCATGCTCGGCACATCGATCGAGACGGTGGCACCCAGCAAGAGCTTCAGCGTGAGCGGAATCGTCACAGGCGAGATAACCGAGGACGTCAGGATGATGGTGAGCGCGAGCGGGCCGTTGCCGCCGAACATGCTAATCCACATAAAGGCAGTGACCGCCACGGGTACGCTGTACTCGAGCACGATGCCGCAGACAAGGTTGGGATTGGAGCCAAAGAACAGCGATCCCATGGCATAGGCTGCTATGGGAATAAGCACCGCCGAGACGAGCAGCGCCAAAATCAGGTGCAGGGGACGGCGGAACACCTCAGCGACCTGGTGGAAGGTGTTGCTGAGCGCACCTTGGAACGTCATAAAGGCGAAGAGGGCGGGAACGATGGGCTTAAGTACTCCGATCTGCTGGGGAAAGAGCACGCCGAGCGTTACGCAAATCGGAACGATGACCTGCATATGCCCCGCGAGGAACTTTCCCAGTCCAACCCATTGCTTCATATGCCCCGTGACTCCCTTTATCCGCGAACTCGTTTGAATGGATATGCTAGACGCTCGCATGCGTCCGTGCGTCAGAAACGCTCGATTATTTCGAGGCTATTACCGGCCTCGTTTACCGAAACCAGGGCGTGCCGCGAGGCTCTGCGTCCGTGCCGCACGGTATAATAAATCCGTTCAACAGATCTGCCTGCCGAAGCGGGCATACACAGAGGACTCATCGCTATGAACCGTGAGAGGTATCGCGGCGACCTGCCCCTATCGGGGGTGGGCGCCTATGTCATCGCTTAAGACGACGCATCGCTGGGCGGTCGCTCAGCAAAATCCCGAGCTCGAAAAGGAGCTTTCGGCTGGTCTGGGCATACCCGGGCTGGTGGCGCGCATTATGGTTGCGCACGGCATTACATCCATCGAGGAAGGCCAGCTGTTTTTGACGCCTTCGCTCGATCGCGACTGGGCGGACCCGCTTGTTATTCCGGGCATGGCGGTCGTCGCCGACCGCGTTGAGCGTGCTATTCGCAACCACGAGCGTATCGCCGTCTTTGGCGATTTTGACGTCGACGGCATTACGTCGACTTGTCTGTTGACCGAGGCGCTACGTTCGTTTGGCGCCAACGTCACGCCGTTTATTCCGCACCGCTTTGACGAGGCTACGGCCTGTCGCGTGCGGCGCTCGACCGCGTCAACGAGCTTGCTCAACCCAACCTGATTGTGACCGTCGATAACGGTATTGCTGCCAAGGAAGAGGTCTCCTACCTGGAGAGCCTGGGGATTGATTTGGTGGTCACGGACCATCACGAGCCGTCCGACCAGGTGCCGCAGGGCGTGCCCCTGACCGACCCCAAGCTCGAGGACGAGGGCCCCTCGCGCGAGCTTGCCGGTGCCGGTGTGGCGCTTAAGCTGGTACAGGTCCTGGGCGAGCGTTTGGGCAAGCCGTCGTATTGGCGTTCGCTGATAGAGGTCGCGGCGCTGGGCACCGTGTCCGACATGATGCCGCTCACGCCCGAGAATCGCGCACTGGTCGCCGAGGGCATCCAGCAGATGCGCGTGACGGCCCGCCCCGGTTATATCGCGCTTGCCGCACTTGCCAAGGCCGACCTTTCTACCATTACGGCCGACGGCCTGTCGTTTTCGCTCATCCCTCGTCTGAATGCTGCCGGCCGCATGGCTGATCCCAAGCTGGCGCTCGACCTGCTGCTTGCCCGCGACCCCATCGAAGCGAGCGCGCTTGCCGCCGAGCTCGAGGAAATCAATCGCCAACGCCGCGAGATCGAGGCCGAGCTTACGCGCGATGCCATGGCGAAGGTCGAGGAGACTTATGACGGCGGGCGCGCGATTGTCGTGGGCGGCGAAGGTTGGCACGAGGGCGTCAAGGGCATCGTGGCGAGCCGCCTGACCAACCGTTATCACGTGCCGGCGCTGCTGTTCTCGATCGAGGACGGTATCGCTCGCGGTTCGGGTCGCTCGGTGGGCAAAGTCAACCTGTTCGACGCCGTAGAACGCTGCTCCGACCTGCTGATTCGTCGCGGCGGGCATGCCGGTGCGGTGGGCGTGACCATCGAGGCATCCAAGCTCGATGAGTTCCGCCGTCGCCTTTCGGCCGTGCTATCGGAGCTTCCTGCCGATGACTTTGAGGACACTGACGAGGTTGCCGCCGCCGTTGACCTCTCCGAGCTGAATATCGAGACCATCGAGCAGATTTCCCGTCTTGAGCCGTTTGGCCAGGGCAATAAGGTGCCGCTTCTGGCCGCCGAGGGCGTGACGATGTGCGATCGCGCCGTGGTGGGCAAAACCGGCGAGCACATGCGCTTTGTGGCGACCGATGGCGCCGCGAGCGTGCCGGCCATCATGTTCCGCGTGCCGCAGATCGATAAACTCATCAATTGCGACAGTGCCGTCGACTTGGTGTTCGAGGCCGTGGCCGAACATTGGCAGGGACGTGTGAAGCCCAAGCTCATGATTAAAGATGTCTTGGTGCGCGATACCGCGGCGCCCAATATCGACGATCCGGCATGTGAGCTTCGCCGCGGCGTGCAACCAGCGGATTCTGGCCTGCGCCTGGAGTCGCGTAAACGTGAGACGCTCGCCCAGCTTTCTTATACCGAGCTCACGCGCTCGCTTATCCATAGCTTTATCGGCTCGAACCAGCCGCATCGCGCGCAGGTCGAGGCACTCGACGCGCTCGCCGACCACCAGAGCGTCTTGGCCGTTATGGGGACGGGGCGCGGCAAGTCGCTCATCTTCCATGTGCACGCCGCGCGCGAGGCGGTCCTTCGTGGGCGGGCGAGCATCTTTGTCTATCCGCTGCGCGCGCTCGTTGCCGACCAGGCTTATCACCTCTCGTCGACGATGGCTGCGCTCGGCATTGGCGTGGGCGTGTTGACCGGCGAGACCGTGGAGGCAGCGCGCGATGACGTGTTTGCCGGCCTGGCTTCGGGCCGCACCGCATCGTTCTCACGACGCCGGAGTTCCTGTCTATCCATCGCGATCGCTTTGCACGTTCTGGACGTATTGGCTTTGTCGTTATCGATGAGGCACACCATGCCGGTCTTGCCAAAGGCGGCGACCGGAGCGCCTACCTCGACATGCCCGATATTCTCAAAGCCCTGGGCGACCCCGTTGTCATGGCGGCAACGCTACCGCGACGGCCCCGGTCGTGGCGGAGCTTGCTCGTGTATTGCCGATTACCAGGACGGTGGTCGACGAGACCGTTCGCGAGAACCTGCAACTCGAGGACGACCGTGACCTTGCGAGCCGCGAAAATCGCCTGGTGTCAATCGTGGCGACGGGGGAGAAGACCGTCATCTACGTCAACTCGCGCGACCAGTCCGTGGCGCTTGCCAAGACGTTGCGCAAACGCGTGCCCGACTGCGCGACCCATATTGCGTTCTATAACGCCGGGCTTGCGCGCTCCGATCGCCGCCGTGTCGAGGAAGCGTTTCGCGACGGAAGCCTCAGTTGCATCGTTTCGACCTCTGCCTTCGGTGAGGGCGTCAACCTGCCCGATATCCGTCATGTCGTGCTCTACCACATGCCGTTTGGTGCGATTGAGTTTAACCAGATGAGTGGCCGTGCCGGCCGCGATGGACAGCCCGCTGTGATTCACCTGCTCTATTCGTCGCGTGACGCTCGTATTAATGAGCGCCTGCTCGATTGTTACGCGCCCGAGCGCGATGAGCTTGTCACTCTCTATCGAGCGCTGCAGACCATGTGGCGCTCCAACCGTGGCAAGACGGGGGACGATTCATTCTGCGCGAGCGATATCGACATTGCGCAGATGTGTCTTGCCATCGATGCCCGCACGCCGGTCGACGAGCGCTCGGTGGAAAGCGGCCTGGGAATCTTCGAAGAACTCGGTTTCTGCCGCGTTTCGGGGTTTGACGATACGCGTCGCATCGCGATGGCGGAAAACCCCGGTCGCGTGCAATTAAGCAGGTCAATTCGCTATTTGGAGGGCTTGCGCTCGCGCATGGAGTTCACGGCTTTTCGGAGCTGGGCACTCGATTCGTGCGCTTCTGATATGCTAGCCAAAGTTAACCGCCCGATCGTACCGCGGGCCTAGGGGAAGGGGACCTCGATGGACGCCGCAGCCCGTACCGCCCATGATTCCACCCTCCAGCCGTTTTCGGAGATGGAGCACTATAAACATGCCGATGAGCTGCCGCCCGAGATTATGGCGGACAGCTACGACAAGCTGGAGCGTCTGTGCCTCAAATATATGAACGAGGACGACTTCTCCAATGTGGAGCAGGCCTACTGCTTTGCTGCCGAGAAGCACTGCAACCAAAAGCGGCGCTCGGGTGAGATGTACATTAACCATCCCGTCGAGGTAGCTATCATTCTGGCTGACCTCAAGATGGACTGCGATGTGGTGTGCGCCGCGTTGCTGCACGATACCGTCGAGGACACCGAGACCTCGCTTGCCGATGTTTCGGGTCTGTTTGGCGAAACCGTGGCAGGGCTCGTCGACGGCGTGACCAAGCTCACCAACATTGAAGTCGACAGCATGGACGAGAAGCAGGCGCTTACGCTGCGCAAGATGTTCCTCGCCATGTCCAAGGACATCCGCGTCATCATCGTCAAGCTCGCCGACCGCCTGCATAACATGCGCACGCTTGCCGCTCTGCGCGAGGACCGCCGCCTGTTTAAGGCACGCGAGACCATGGACGTGTACGCGCCTTTGGCCGACCGCCTGGGCATGAGTTCAATCAAGTGGGAGCTCGAGGACCTGTCCTTTTTCTACTTGGAGCCCGATGCCTACCAGCGCATCGCGCGCATGGTATCCGAGTCGCGCGAGGTTCGCGAGCGTTATCTGGCCGAGACCATCAAGACGCTCACCGATGAGCTCAATCGCATTGGTCTTGAGGGCTTTCAGATCAACGGTCGTTCCAAGCACTATTGGTCCATCTATCAAAAGATGAAGCGCAAGGGCAAGGAGTTCTCCGAGATTTACGACCTGGTGGCGCTGCGCGTCATCACTCATTCGGTGCGCGATTGCTATTCCACGCTTGGTGCCGTGCATACCCTGTGGCATCCCATGCCCGGTCGTTTTAAAGACTATATCGCCATGCCCAAGGTCAATAACTACCAATCGCTTCACACGACGGTTATCGGCCCCACGGCCCGTCCGCTCGAGATTCAGATTCGAACCTACGAAATGCACGAGCAGGCCGAGTATGGCATCGCTGCCCACTGGCTGTATAAGAAGTCGGGCGGATCGTCTGCCTCCAAGACTAACGATGCGCAGCGTCTGGACGACCAGATCAACTGGCTCAAGCACTCACTCGACTGGGCGGCGTCTGACGAGATCACCGATGCCAAGGAATACCTGCATTCGCTGAAGGTCGACTTGTTCGACCAGGAAATTTTTGTCTTTACGCCCAAGGGCGAGGTCATGGCGCTTCGTGCCGGCTCTACACCGCTCGACTTTGCCTACGCCGTTCATACCGAGGTCGGTAACCACTGTGTCGGCGCCAAAATCAACGGTGCGGTGGCGCCGCTCACGCACGAGATCAAGACGGGTGACCGTGTCGAGATTCTGACTAACAAGAGCTCTAAGCCGTCGCGCGATTGGCTCAAGATCGTCAAGACACCTTCGGCCAAGTCAAAGATTCGCCGTTATTTCACCGCCGCGACCAAGGATGACGACGCTGCCGCCGGCCGCGATATACTGGCCAAGGACCTGCGTAAGCGCGGGTATGGCATCTCTACGCCACGATCCACGCGTGCGCTCAACGCCGTGGCGGAGCAGTTTAACTTCAAGCAGCTCGAGGACCTTTTTGCAGCCGTTGGCGCGGGCAAGGTCGCCCCGCGCGCTGTGGGCAATAAGGTCGAGCAAATCTTGGACCCCAAGCCCGAGGAACAGCTCACCAAGGCCGAGGCTATCGCCGAGGTCGTAAAGCAGCCCGCTCGCGGCTCCAACCGCAAGCCGCAAAAGCGCGGTAAGAGCGCCAGTAACGGCATTATCGTCAAGGGCGAGAGCAACAGCGGCCTGCTGGTCCGTCTGGCTCATTGCTGCAACCCCGTGACGGGCGACGACATCGTCGGCTTCATCACGCGCGGTCGTGGCGTTTCGGTGCATCGCGCCAACTGCCCCAACGTCAAGGGCCTTATGGAACATCCCGAGCGCATGATTGACGTAGAGTGGGATGGTGCTGCCGATACGCTTTTCCAGGTCGAGATTGTGGTCGAGTGCCTGGACCGCATGGGCCTGCTCAAGGACGTCACCATCGCCATTGGCGATGCAGGCGGCAATATTCTTTCCGCCGCCACGTCGACCAACCGCGAGGGTATTGCAACCTTGCGCTTTATGGTCGAGATCTCGGACGCGAGTGGTCTGGATCCGCTGCTGGCTTCTATCAGCAGCGTCGACTCGGTCTACGACGCGCGCCGCCTGATGCCCGGCGAGGGTGGAGCCCAGCTTAAGCGCCGCGTTTAGTCGCGACGAACGTGTCACATTATCGATATTCGCTACACTCGAGGCATCGTTTGATGCCTCGAGTTCTATAGAGAGGAGAGGGACATGAGTGCTGTGTCCTTGGATTTAACTCCCAAGGGATCGGTCGAGATTGAGACGCTCGTAAACGGTCCCATTCAGACCAATAGCTATGCTGTTATTTCAGACAATGAGTGCGTGATTATCGACCCCGCATGGGAAGGCGAGCGTTTGGTGGAGCATATTCGAGCCGAACATGCCGGTGTACGCGTGCTTGGCGCCGTATGCACTCATGGCCATGCCGATCATGTTGGTGGTGTTGCCGGCGTGCGAACCACCGTTGGCGAGGGCTGCCAGTATGAGCTGTGTGCCAAGGATGTGGCGGTGCCGCATGCGAACATCGAGGAACAGCGAGCTATGTGGGGCATTGAGACGCCTGACCCCGGGGAGCCGACGCGCCTGCTCGCCGAAGGCGATGCTATCGAGGTGGGCGATATCTGCCTGCAGGTGATCGAGACGCCAGGCATACGCCGGGCGGGATCGTCTTGTTTGCTGCCACCGAGCAGGGGAACATTGCCTTTGTGGGCGACACACTATTCCCGGGCAGCCACGGCCGCACCGATCTTTCTGGAGGAGACGAGGCGGCGATTCTGCGCTCGCTCTCCAAGCTCGCCCGGCTTCTCCCGCCCGATACCGTTTGCCTAACCGGCCATGGCGATTCGACCACCATGGCACGCGAGCTCATGCAGAACCCTTTCATGCAGGTGTAGCTTTATAGTCAGCTCCTGAAGCACGAGAAGCGTCCAAACGTCAAGCTATTTTTCCCCAACGGGTCGATTCCGTAGGGCAAACGGTCAAAAAAAGTCTGTTTGGACGATATTCGTGAACAAACGAACGTTTATGCTCGGGTACGCCGTGGTAAAATCTCAGGCGTTATCGGAGCAACCTTACAGGAGGTTTCTTTTATGCTCGTCAACGCAGCAGACATGCTCAAGAAGGCCGAGGCCGGCAAGTACGCTCTCGGTGCCTTCAACACCAACAACCTCGAGTGGACCCTGGCTATTCTCCAGGCCGCCGAGGAGGCCAAGTCTCCGCTGATCCTTCAGTGCACCGCTGGTGCCGCTAAGTGGATGGGCGGTTTCAAGGTCTGCGCCGACATGGTCAAGGCTGCCGTCGAGGCCACGGGCGTTACCGTTCCCGTCGCCCTTCACCTCGATCACGGTTCTTACGAGGACTGCTTCAAGTGCATCGAGGCCGGCTTCACGTCCATCATGTATGACGGCTCTCACGAGGAGACCTTCCAGCTTAACCTCGACCGCACCAAGGAGCTCGTTGAGCTTGCCCACTCCAAGGGCATGTCCATCGAGGCCGAGGTCGGCGGCATCGGCGGCACCGAGGACGGCGTGACCTCCAACGGCGAGCTCGCTGACCCTGCTGAGTGCAAGCAGATTGCTGACCTGGGCGTCGACTTCCTCGCCTGCGGCATCGGCAACATCCACGGCGTGTATCCCGCCGACTGGGCTGGCCTTTCCTTCGAGCGTCTGGGCGAGATCAAGGCTCAGACCGGCGACCTGCCCCTCGTTCTGCACGGTGGTACCGGCATCCCCGAGGATCAGATCAAGAAGGCCATCTCCCTGGGCATCTCCAAGATCAACGTCAACACCGACCTGCAGCTCGTCTTCGCCAAGGGCGTCCGCGAGTACATCGAGGCTGGCAAGGATCAGCAGGGCAAGGGCTTTGATCCCCGCAAGCTCCTCAAGCCTGGTCGCGACAACATCGTTGCCCGCACCAAGGAGCTCATGGAGGAGTTTGGCTCCGTCAACAAGGCGTAAGCGTCGCTAAACTTCCCGCCGGAAGCCCCGTCCCCCTACACTGTTTCCTTTGCGCTCACCTGGCTTCGCCAGAAGTCGCGCCAAGGAAACAGTTCCGGGAGACGGGGCTTCCTTCGTTTAACGCCGCAGGGTTACTGGGCTGAATTCATTTTTAATAGGTACCGTTTATCGGTGTTGAGGGTTCCTTTATTGGGGCTTTCTTTTTTATCTCGCTACAATGGGCTTCAAGAGTTCTAATGACTTGGAGTTTGGTATGGCTGTTATTGATGTGCTGCCTTCGGATGGGAAGGTTATTGACGAGGGTCCTGTTGGTTGCTCTGTTGATGTTTGCTGCGATGACTTTCGTCATCTCGATATTGAACTGCCGCCCGAGATTCTTCGTCTCAAGGATGCCGGCTATTTGACGCGGGCTGTTGCTGCCTGCGATCGCCTTTTGGAGCAGAATCCTGAGCCTTCCCTGGCAGCCTGCGTTCGTGCCGAGCGGTATCGCATGCTCGAGACGCCGCTTCATTTTTCGGTGTCGCGTGATCTGGCTATTGCGATGATTCGCGAGGAGTGGCCTGAGTTTACCGAAGAGCAGTTTGATGACCTGATTAATCGTAAGCGAATTGACTGGCGCTTTATCGATGGCGAGCTGTTTGTTCTCGATAACTTCCTCGATTCGCTTCGCGTGTACCCCAGGGAGGTTCCGGGTCTGCGTCCCGATTCTACGGACGGAATTGCGCTTCGCAACCAGATGCTCAAGGAGATGGAGTCGCAAAACGGGTTGAGTCGCCTCATCACGCTTAAGGCGTCCGTGTCTGTCCCTGGGGCTCTGGAGGGAGAGACTGTTCGCGCGTGGCTGCCCGTTGCCGCCGCCTGTCGCCAACAGTCTCATGTCGAGGTTCTCGATATGACGTCGGAGGGCACTGTTGCCTCTGAGAACGTTTCGGCTCGTACTGTCTCCTGGACATCTTCGACTGAACATTCATTTTCGGTGACCTATCGTTATCACATCGATGCCGCCTATTGCGATATCTATGGTGGCGCGCTCCCATCGCATCCCTGTATGGACGCGCCCCTGCCCGAGGACACCTCCGAGGACCGTCCGCACATTGCGTTTACGCCGTATCTGCGACAGGTGACGGAGCGTGTTATTGACGGGCTCGAGGATTCGCTCGATCGCGCTCGCGCCATCTATGATTATCTGACGCAACATATCGACTATCGCTATCAGCCACCATATCTGCTTTTGGGCTCCATCGCCGATGACTGTGCACACTCGCTCCGCGGCGATTGCGGCGTTATGGCGCTCACGTTTATCACCATGTGCCGTATCGCGGGCGTGCCTGCTCGTTGGCAGAGCGGCCTGTATGTTGCTCCCGATTCGGTGGGACCGCACGACTGGCCGAGTTCTTCACACCCCAGACCGGTTGGCTTAACGCCGATGTTTCGTTTGGTTCCTCAGCGCGCAGAATGGGGGAGGAGTGGCGTCGTCGTCACTACTTTGGCAATCTCGACCCGTGGCGTATGGTGGCTAACAATCGATTCCAGGCTGAGTTTGTGCCTGCTTTCGATGGCATGCGCGAGGATCCCTATGACAACCAGATGGGCGAAGCCTCGGTTAACGGACGCGGGTGCCGCCAGCGCGAGATGCTTCGTTCGGTCGAACTCATCGAAATGCTCGAAGTTCCATTTTCGGACTAATCAACAGAAAGCTGTGATAAACTAACTCACGCATTACGTGCCCGAGTGGCGGAATTGGCAGACGCAGTGGACTCAAAATCCACCGTTGGCAACAACGTGCGAGTTCGAGTCTCGCCTCGGGCACCATACATGCAAGTGAGCGTTCAAGGTGGTCAAGGCCCCTTTTTCGTGCCGAACTCGCGTGAGCGCGCGGAGCGTTAAGCAAACAGGCCTGTGGCCTGTTTGTAGCGGAGCGTGGCGAGGGCGCCATGCGCCTGAAGCCCGGGGCTTCGCGAAGCGAAGGCCCTTCGAGTCTCGCCTCGGGCACCATACATGCAAGTGAGCGTTCAAGGGGTCAAGGCCTCCCCCCCCTTTTTCGTGTACGTAATGTGATAACGCGCTGCGCGTGTTATTATCCACAAGGCGTTGTTCCCGCAATCGACCTAAGACGGAACCGAGTTCCCACCTTTTGGCGCCAATGAGCAGCTGACTGGTCATACAACCTAGATTCCCTTCCTCACACCGAGGATGTCTATGTGTACGACCTGGTTGCAAAGAAGCGCCGGGTTATTTTTTTATGAATGGAGGTAGGGAAAATAGCTAAGTCTGATGACACCCGCATCAACGACGAGATCACTGCATCTTCGTGCCGTTTGATTGGCGTCGATGGCTCTCAGCTCGGCCTGTTCGCCATCCGCGATGCCCAGCGCGTCGCTGACGATCAGGGTCTCGACCTGGTCGAGATCGCTCCCAACGCGGAGCCGCCGGTCTGCAAGGTCATGGACTACGGTAAGTTCAAGTACCAGCAGGCCATGAAGCCAAGGCCGCTCGTAAGAACCAGTCCAAGGTCGAGGTCAAGGAAATGAAGTTCCGACCCAAGATCGACGTTGGCGATTACGAGACCAAGAAGGGCCACGTTCTGCGTTTCCTCAAGAAGGGCGCACGCGTTAAGATCACCATCATGTTCCGCGGCCGTGAGATGGCTCACCCGGAGCAGGGTCTTAACGTTCTCGAGCGTCTCGCCGAGGATCTCAAGCCTTACGCTACGGTCGAGTCCAAGCCTAAGATGGAAGGCCGTAACATGCTTATGCTGCTCGCCCCGATTAAGGGCGCCTTCGATGAGGATAAAGCGGCAAGCGATACCAAGTAACTAGTGTTCTGTAACCGATTAAGGAGTATTTCATGCCTAAGATGAAGTCCCACAGCGGCACCAAGAAGCGTTTCCGCAAGACTGGTACCGGCAAGCTTATGCGCGCCAAGCTTTCAAGAGCCACATCCTGAGCAAGAAGTCCACCAAGCGTAAGCGTGGCTTCCGTCAGGAGACCGAGATCGCCGCTGCCGACCGCAAGGTCATCAAGTCGCGTCTCGCCTAAGTTCGCGTTCCCGTTTTTCGTTTTACCGTCTAGGAGTTGATAGAACATGGCACGTATTAAGCGCGCTGTTGCCGCCAAGAAGAAGCGCCGTACCGTTATGCACCGTGCGAAGGGTTACTACGGTGCCGCTTCGCGTACTTACAAGCATGCTAAAGAGCAGGTCCAGCACTCCCTGCAGTATCAGTATCGTGATCGCCGCAACAAGAAGCGCGAGATCCGCTCTCTCTGGATCACCCGCATCAACGCTGCCGCTCGCCTGAACGACATCTCTTACTCTCAGTTCATGCACGGCCTGAAGGTTGCCGGCATCGAGCTCGACCGCAAGGTCCTGGCTCAGATGGCCTACGAGGACATCGAGTCCTTCAACGAGCTGGCTGCCATTGCCAAGAAGGCTCTCGAGGCTTAATTGCTTCTTGCATCTTAAAGGGGCGCTTCCAATCCGGAAGCGCCCCTTTTTGATTGATTAGGGATGTGATCGATTTGGGACGTAGCCAAACCGATCAATTCGATAGCGTCCGAGTTGCAAGAAAGAGCAGGTAGCGTATGTGTCAAAGATTTTTGACACTCTAATCTGCGCGCAGCCATCCGTATGGGTTTGATTTTGGGATTACGCTTTGCTTGCCGGCTTCCGTTGTGTAGCCGCCCAATAAGAGTTGAGATGCATTCGAAGGGAACGCCATGCAGCTGCCAAAACACCTTAAACAGTATCGACTCGATGCTGGTTTGTCCCAGGAGGATCTTGCAAGGCGCATTTTTGTAACACGTCAGACCATCAGTAATTGGGAGCGCGGTAAAACGTACCCCGACATCCAGAGTCTCCTACTGCTGTCTGAACAACTGGATGTAACGATTGACGAGCTTGTTAAAGGCGACATTTCAATAATTAGAGAAAGGGTTGAACGCGATAGGGGCACGCTCTATCGCTTGGGTGCGGGGATGTTGGCTGGGCTTCTTGCGTTTACCGTCTCTATGGCCTGGCTCATGTGGCAACAAAACCACGGGTGGGGGATGGTCCAGTGCGTTCCGACGATGGTGTTGGCAGGCGTCTTTGGTGCTGGCGCAATGTGCTGCGCGCTTGCAGCGGAACATATCAAGAAGAAGAATGATTTGGTGACGTATCAAGAGATATCCGACTTCTTGGACGGAAAGAAGGCGGACAGCGAAGAGACGAGGACGGGCTGGGCTTATGAGCATCCACAGCTTGCGAATGCCATCAAGTTTGCCGCAGCGGCTCTTATTGGACTAATCGTTTTTGAACTCGTTAACGCTGCTATGTCCCATTTCTAATGGGTATACAGCCATTAATGCGGCCGAAGCTTAACCGTTGGAAAACCGAAAGGCCGCTCTAATAGGGGGCCGCGGCCCTGTTCTTTCTAGGCTCTCACAGAGAGGGTCCCATCCTCATTTGTGTAGGAACCGTGGAGTCCCAGATTCCCGCCCCCGGGGCCCCTCCGGTCTGGCAATATATCTCCTTGCCGCGCGGCCCGGTGAGACCGGATCAGCCGCGGGGCGTGCACCTTGAGAACCGGATACTGCGAGGATGGACACATTCAGTGTCGCATCCGGGCAGACATCGAACCATTTGAAATGGTCTAACTTGGATTTGTTTTTCGCAAGGCCGCCGAGAGGCGGCCCC
>ENA-OQEN01000635-OQEN01000635.1-human-gut-metagenome-genome-assembly--contig:-NODE-635-length-15089-cov-4.632603_pt1 | contig 15089 bp, 20 predicted proteins | sample MGYA00242791_ERZ504627 | MGnify/ENA primary metagenome ERZ504627 (study PRJEB26092, sample SAMD00036316) | human gut metagenome | host: Homo sapiens | study: EMG produced TPA metagenomics assembly of... | reverse complement strand
CGCCATCATCGTCGGCGTCCTCGAGGCGCGCCGCTTCCGCAAGCAGGACGGCGCAGGCGAGGGCAGGATGTCCGTGCCCATCCCATGGTTCATGGGCGGCTTCATCCTGGCCAGCGCCATCGGCTCCTACCTGCCATTCGTCAATGACTTTGTCCCATCTCTCGTCCAGCTCGCCTATCTGCTGCTCGGCATGGCCATGGCTGCCCTCGGCCTCAACGTCAACTTCGGCGTCATCCTCCAGAAGGGACTGCGCCCGATGGTCGGGGCCCTGCTCTGCTCCTTCGTCATCATGGGTCTCTCTCTCAGCATTGTTCACACGTTCTTCTAACGGATAAAATGCCTCTGAGATACGCACAAGATTCTCCGCTTTTGGTATAATAGAGATGAACATATGGAAGGGAGGAACCATCATGAAAAAGATCATCATGCCGTCATCACAGCCCTGCTCGTGGCCGTCGCTGTGCCTGTCCTCGCTGCTTCATCCGAGGACAACACCTGCCGGTCAGGAGCTGCTGGCAGAACAATGCCTCCTGCAACAACGGAGCGTATTGCCGGAATGACCGGTCCTACTGCGGGGATGATTCGTACGGCTGCGCGCCAGCCCGCGGTTGCGGTGGCTCGCGCTACTGCCGCTGAGCGGCAACAAAAGAGATGCCTCATGCATCTCTTTTTGTTTGCCTTATTTGCTTTTCGCCGCCTTATCGGCCGTCGCAGCACCAGATTTTTTCACGTCTTTCGCCTTGCCCGCATTCGCCTGCTTGGCTCCTGCTTCTTCTTCCAGGCTTCTGCCCGCGCCTTGTCCTTCTCGGCCTTCTCCTTCTCGTACGTCTTGTAGTCCTTCGCCGAGATCTTCTGGAGGTATTCCGGCGGGATGTGGCGGAACGCAGCGGGCTGCAGGCGGTGGAACTCCTTGTAGTCGGCCAGCGCTGCCTCTTTCCGCTCCATCTCGTCCTCGATCTGCGCACCGATCAGATAGCTGTAGGGATTCTCCGCGTCGACCTTCTTTGCCTCTCTGCAGTCCACAAGCGCAGCCTCGCGGTCGCCCATCATGCGGTAGATGTCGGCGCGGTTGAGGAAGTTGTAGGCGTTCTTGCTGTCCATTGCGACGCCGCGGTTGGCATAGTCGAGAGCCCCCGTGTAGTCGCCCTCAACCGCCTTGGCGCGGCCGCACATGACGTAGCTCGCCGCCTCGTCGTCCATGTTCTTGGCCGCAAACACGCGCGCAAATTCCCAGAGCGCCTGCTTACCCATGCCGTAGTCGCTGTAGCGTCGCCGTTCTCGCGCATCTTCTTGACCGCCTTTGCATCGGCCTCATAGACACTCTGGAGCGCTTCAGAATGTTCCTGCCGACGCGCCGCTTCCTCTGCCTTCATCTTCTCCCGCGCACCGAAGAGGCCTCCCTCGCGTAGGCCTCTGCCACGAGCTGCTGCAGGCGGCTGCCGAGGTTACCGGCCGTCACGAAGTGGCGCAAGGGACCGTAGACGCGGTCATCCGTCAGGAAGTCGAAGCCACCCTCGCCGTCGGGACGGAAATCCCAGCCCGCAAGGGAATCGTAGTCGTGGAAGGCCTTAGCGAGGCCGCCCGCGACGTAGTAGGCGTTCTCGACCGTATTGTCGTAGTCATCACGCGTCCAGTCCACCGACAGGAATTCCTGCCCGTCGAGACAGACGGTCTTGCGGTCCTTGACCGTCACATGGCCACAACCGTAATCCGTCATCATCTGCGCCAGCCGCTTCTCGCGCAGCTCCGTCTCCGGATGGTCGGAGAACGTCTCTTTCTCCTTCGCTTTCTCGTCGAGGTCCTGGTACTCGAGCACATTGCGCGTCTCGTACGTCAGGTAGTAAGCCATGCGGTACATGGCCGCCGCCGGGCCGCCCGGATTGAAGCCCGCGCTCGTCATGATGTAGAAGCCTCCGGCATCGGCATCGTACTCCGTCGGCAATGTGACATTCTTCGCGATAGAGTAGCTGGCCAGTGCATTGAGCTTGTTCCAGTCCATGAGGCCGGCATCCATGTTGAGGAAACTCATGCCGTAGTACTGGGCGACGGCCTTCGCGTAGTTCTTGGCGCTGTGCTGCTCGATACCGTGCGTCATCTCATGCGCGAGTACAGCCGCAAGCTCGTCCTCGTCGCACTCGAGGCCGCGCACGAGGGCCCGGTTGACGCTGACGTAGTCCGTCGGGAAGCACGAGGCGTTGAAGTCACTGCTGTTGTTGACGCCCCAGATGAACGGAAGCGAATTGACCTTGAGCACGTAATCGCCTTTGCTGATGAGCTGCTCCATGACGCGGTTGACGACCTCGACATCGTGACAGTTCTCGTCCGCGCCGTTCTCATGCAGGTCCTGCCGCGCACTCTGCACCTGTGCGCTGACATCATTGCCGAGCGCGAGGATGCTCGCGAGGCTCGACTTGTAGGCCGCAAAGACGCCGAGCGACTGTGCGGCGACGGCCCAGGCGTCGACGGCCTCCGCCCGCCCAGCTGGCAGAGCAATCGCCGAGAAGCCCAGCGTGCTGCAGACGAGCAGCGTCAGCAATTTTTCTTCCAGAAATACAAATAGAGCACCTCCTCTTTCCTACTGCCTCGATTATAACAAACAGACGGTCGTATGGGAATACTTTGTTGAGTCAATTATTAAAGTGCCTTGAAAGCCCTCTGCCCGCATTGTATAATCTTAATGGTATTTTATCTAGCATAGTCTCTCTTCATGAAGAACAGCAGAAAAGGGGGCAGAATCATGGAGACGAAAGACGAGAAAGTCCTCAAGGAGCCTTTCGCCGAGATTGGCAGGAAGATGCATCTCCTGCTGCACACGGGACAGCTTCTGATGGAGAATGGCGCGGACAGTGACCGCACGGTCCGCGACATGATGCGCACGGCAGCCTACATGGGCATCCCGAAAGACCGCATCCACCAGCACGTCATGTACACGACGCTGATGCTCAACGTCAACGACGAGCAGCATTCTTACACAGAGTTCCGCAAGTGCACGAAGCACGGCATCAACATGACGACCTTGACGGCCATCAGCAAGCTGACCTGGCGGGCACTCGAGAAGAATTATTCCTTGCACGAATTCGAGCGCCACCTCCTGCGCATCAAGAACAGGCCGCGCAATTATCCGGTCTGGTTGACGGCCCTTGGCGCCGGTGCCGCCTGCGGCGGCTTCTGCAAGCTCTTCGGCGGCAGCTGGCTCGATTTCCTGCTCACGGCACTCTGCGCCTTCCTCGGCTTCTACGTCAGGAAGATCTGCGCCGGCTACGCTTCAACACGTACGCCGTCATCGCCATCACCTCGTTCGCGACGACGATGTTCGCCTGGGCCACGCAGTTCCTGACGGGCACGATGAACTGGTATCCGCTGATCTCCTGCGCGCTCTTCCTCGTCCCGGGCATCCCGCTCATCAACGCCGTCGACGACTTCCTCAACAATTTCATCGTCTCCGGCATGACGCGGGCCATCCACACGCTGTTGATTGTCGCGCGATGACCTTCGGCATCGTCGTCGCCATCCGGCTCGGCAATGTCGCGGACTTCACGACGGTCAGCCTGCGGCCAGACAACATCTACTTCTCGCAGGCCATCGCCGCCGCCATCTCCTCGATGGGCTTCTCCATCATCTTCAACATCCCGAAGCGCCTGCTGCCCGTCGTCGCGGTCGGCGGCATCATCACGGTCCTGCTGCGCAACGTCATGGTCCTGCAGCTCGGCTTCTCGCAGACGGCCGGCTCCTTCCTCGGCGCCGCCGTCGTCGGTCTCCTCGCCCTCAAGGCATCCACTGGTTCCACGCGCCGAACATCATCCTGACCATCCCGTCCGCCATCCCGATGATCCCTGGTGTGCTGCTCTACCGCGTGCTCTTCGCCCTGCTCAACATCCAGGACATCACGGCATCCACACTGCTCGCGATGATGCGCAACGGTGTCGAGGCCGTCACGATCATCATCGGCATCGCCATCGGCGTCGCATCCCGAACATCTTCATCCATCGCTACATCGAGAACAACAAGCAGCGCACGGTCAAAGACCTGCTCGACAAGCGCTATCTCAAAGACGACGAATGATGTAAGCATCACCATGCTATCCAACTATTCCTAAAAAGAATCGTTCGGATAGCATTTTTCTATTGAAAAAGTTCAGATATTTCTATATCATAAGAAATGTAACACGCATGCGCCATCATACCCACATTACATCGAAGGAGGAATATCCATGAACAAGATCAACCAAGAAGCCCTGGCCGTCAAGCGCGCGGAGCAGTTATTCGACCGCCGCCGCCGCACGATTGGCCTGTTCGGCGGCCCGCTGCTGGCCCTGCTCGTATTCTTCACCCCGATTGCGGGCCTGACACTCGAAGCGCATAAACTGCTCGCCATCATGGTTCTCGTCGCGCTCTGGTGGATCACAGAGCCCGTCCCCATCCCCGTCACCTCCCTGATTGGCCCGACGCTCGCCGTCGTGACGGGCGTCGTCCCGGTCGGCATGGCCTTCGCCGCCTTTGCCAATCCCATGATCTTTCTCTTCATGGGCGGCTTCATCCTCGCCAAGGCCATGATGACGCACGGCATCGACAAGCGCTTTGCCTACTGGCTGCTCTCGCGCTCCTGGGTCGGCTCCAATCCGCGCCGCATCTTCCTGGCCATCGGCCTCGCCGCCGCACTCTGCTCCGGCTGGATCAGCAACACGGCCACAGCGGCCATGATGTTCCCGATCTGCCTCGGCCTGCTCGCTCCATCAAGGAGATGTTCGCAGCAAACGGCCGCAATATCGACCTCTACGACTACAAGTACGCGACCGGACTCATGCTCATGACGGCCTACGCCTGCTCGATTGGCGGCGTCCTGACGCCAATCGGCACGCCGCCGAACCTCATCATGCTCGGCTTCCTCGACCAGATGTGTGACATCCATGTCTCTTTCTTCGAGTGGATGACCTGGGGCATCATCGCGATGGTCCTCTACTTCATCATCGCCTACATCGTGCTCGCGCGCATGTTCCCGGCCGATGTCACGAAGATCGAAGGCGCGGAGCAGTTCATCCAGGAGAAGATCCGCGAGCTCGGCCACTGGACGCGCGCTCAGAAGAACACGGTCTTCTGCTTCGGCGTCGCCGTCGTGCTCTGGGTCCTGCCCGGCTTCCTCTCGATCGCACTCGGCAGCACCTCGCCGGTGCTCAAGATGTACAACCGCCTGTTCCCTGAGGCCGTCGCCGCCATGCTCGGCGCACTGCTGCTCTTCCTGCTGCCTGTGAACTTCAAGAAGCGCGAATTCACGCTGAGCTGGAAGGATGCCAAGGACGGCATCGAGTGGGGCACGCTGATCCTCTTCGGCGGCGGCCTCGCGATGGGCGGCATGATGTACAAGACGGGCCTCTCGAAATGGGTCGGCGACGGCATCATCGCGATGATGGGCGGCGAGCCGTCCGCCATCGCGATGGTCGCGGTCTTCTCCGTCATGGCCCTGCTGCTCTCGGAGCTCACGAGCCACACGGCCGCCACGAACATGATCGGCCCCCTGGCCATCACGGCTGCCATCTCGGCTGGCATGAACCCCGTCCCCGTATCGGTCGCCATCGCGCTCTCCGCATCGCTCGGCTTCATGCTGCCAGTCTCGACGCCGCCGAACGCCATCGTCTACGCTTCGGGCTACATCCCCATCACGAAGATGATCCGCACGGGCGTCTACATCGACGTCATCGGCATTGCCTGCGTCACCATCCCGCTCTGCATCTACTTCGTCTCGTGGATCATCGGCTGAGCAACTGAAAATCACAATAAAAATGCTGCACCATGGATATGGTGCAGCATTTTTGTGGCAAAACGCGTCTCAGTTGCGTCTCAATTATTAATGCGATAGTCCTCGAACGAGGCAATCATGCCGGAGTCGAGCCCAGCGATGAGCTCGCTCAGCACGGAAGGCGCCGTGTAGTCGAGCGGCAGGAAGCAGTCCCGCGCCTTGTTGTAGTGGCGGCGTATCTCGTTCTCGAGCTCCCTTATAGCATGCTCGTTCTCGGATCGTCCTGCCTCATAGTGCGCGTACGAGCGGGTGAAGCCAAAGTACGCGATCACGCCCCAGAGCACGACGAAAATCCAAGCCGCTATCGCGGGCAGGTGGATGCCGACGAGCAGGTAGAGCAGCAGCGCCAGCAAGAAGCCGCTGACAGCCCAGCGCGTCTTGGATGGTGCCTGCCAGCATGCCGACTTGAGCCAGAGGTCCGCGAGCGTCGCGTACTTGGTGTCGAGTTCTCCAAAGTAAGATTCGAGCCTGCGCAATTCTACGAGCGTTTCCTCGCGCGTCGCAGGGACCGGTGCCAATTCGTTCAAGAGAACGAGCTCCGGCAGTCCCTCGACAACGGGGTTGGCCGCCAGGGTTGCCGGCTCACCACAGAAGGGACAGATCCGCGTCCCCGATTCCAGCATACAGCCACATTTCCTGCAGATCATGATGATCCCTTCTTTCTTATTTCATGTTTGTAAGGCCTGTGATACATTGCTATACGTTTACATTCGCCAGACCATGAAAAAATCCTGCCGCAGGAAGGTGCGGCAGGATTTGATTTCCATTCTTTTTTATTTAACGATGCGTTCAACCGTCTCGAGTTTTCCCTCTTTCTCGAGGCTGTCAACCCACTTAGCATGGTGATGCTTAGCGTAGCTCTCTTTGACCGTGCCGTCGCGCATGCCCTGGAACGAGTCAGGATTAACGCCGATGGCCAGGTAGATGTGGCCGATGGCAGCGGCAAAGCCGAGGCCAGCGCAGAGGCTGTGCAGCGGGATCATCCAGGTGCGGATGGTCGGCGAGAGGTGGCCGGCACCGAGCCAGAGCGTGAGGCCCGAGACGACGAAACCGAGCCACAAGAGTGCCTGCAGCAGGATGTTCATGCGCTCACCGCCGTTGTAGAAGCCCTGCTTCGGCATGTCTTTCGGCTCTCTGCCGATGAGCTCAGCGGGGAATTTCACGAGGAACTTCACATCGTCCTTGTCGAAGCGCAGGACCTCGCGGATCAGCGTGAAGATGCCGGAGCGCGCCGTGATGAGCAAGGCGACGATCGGGTTGAGGATGAAGATGACGCCGAGGATGTGGTGCATCGTCTGCAGCGTCTCTGCGCCGAATGCCTCGTAGAGGAACAAGAACTTATTGGTGTAGAGCGGCATTGCCGTCAGGAACAGCAGGAAAAACGTCACTGCATTGATCCAATGGAAGTAGATGAACCCCTTCTTATGGCGCTTGATGTAGGTTATGCTCTTAGACATCAATGCTCCCCCTTCCCGTTCTCGTCATCGTCCTGCTTCTTCTTGCCCGTCAGGCCCTTGACGGCAGCGAGGCCGAGCACGCCGACGAGCGCGCCGGCACCGGCGAGCTTGCCGAGCGGACGCACGACATCCTTCCAGATGTCGATGGAGACAGGTGTCTTGCTCTGCGGATTGAACCCGTAGACCATCGGTTTCTCCGGCAGCACGTAGATCATGTGGACGCCGCCGACACCCTGCGGATTGTAGACATTGGCATCCGGATGGCCTTCTGCCTTGAGCTCCGCGACGCGCTGGCGCGCGATTTCCTCGATTTCCTCATACGGTGCGAACTGCAGGGCATCTGCCGTGCAGGTCTTGGCGCACGACGGCGTTATACCCTCTTCGATGCGGTCGAAGCAGAGGTCGCACTTCGTCGACTTATGCGTCTGCGGGTTGATCTTCGGGACGTCGAACGGGCAGTTGGCCACGCAGTAGCCGCAGCCGACGCACTTCTCTTCATTGATGACGACTGCGCCCGAAGCCAGCTTGTCGATGGCTTCTTCCGGGCAGCCCTTCGCGCAGGCTGGGTCGCCGCAGTGCATGCACTGCGTCTTGACGAAGTCCCAGTTGAATTTTCCCTTGTCATCCGTGCGCTCAGTCATGCGGATGAGCGTCCACGTCGTCGGGGTCAGCGTCGCATGCGACTGATACTGTCCCTCAAACGGTGTCGACATGTCAGCCGGCAGGTCATGCCACTGCTTGCAGGCGACCATGCAGGCTCTGCAGGCGCTGCAGCGTGCGATGTCGTGCAGCATTGCCATTTCTTGTGCCATTTACTTTTCCTCCCCTTCATCGGGACCCGGCGCAGCGGGCAGCAGAGCGCTGCCTCTCTTCACGAGTCCCTGCTCCTGACCGGCAAGGTCGAGATGGAGCGTCGCCCAGTCGTGCCGATAGATTTCCTCACATTCGTCCGGACCGTCCGGCGCCGCCTGGTTGATCTGTTTGCATCCCTGATACGTCTTGAGGTATGCGTGGCATTCCTCACAGACATCGAGGCGCATGGCCTCCTCCCCCTCTGGCTCCAGTATCTTCATCTTCTTGAGGTCCTGGTTGCCGCAGTAGACACAGCCGACGCGCGCATACGGCCAGACGGTATGGCAGCCGTCACAGACGAGGAAGCGCGCGCGGCCATGCTGCTCCTTGCGCAGGACGGCCATCACAGGCTGGCGTCCGCAGACCGGGCAGTAGTTGCGCGTCCAACCTGCCTCTTCCCAGACGGCGGTGTCCTTTGCCTCAGCCGGCACGAGCGCATCGATGACGGCCCAGCCGAAGAGGCGCAGGCCCGCCTCCTGCAGATCCTGCTCAGCGGCAAGGCGGCGGATTGCCGCATCATCCTGCTGCAAGAGCGCCTTGAAGAGCGCTGCCGCTGCTTCCTGATTGGCCGCAAATGTGCGCAGATCCGTGAGCGACTGGCGCATCTCCTCCGGCGTCTCGATATCCTGACTTCCCAGCACGAGTGCGAGAGCGCCGTCGAGCTGCCCGGCAGCTGCAGCTGTCACGCGCGGCAGGAGCTCTTCGTGCTGCAGGAGCGGCAGGCCCTCTTTCGTCAGCTCTTTCCAGGATTCCTTCGGCGGGAAGGCGACAGGCGTCAGTGCCTCACCGAGCAGTCTCTCGAGCGAGAGATGCCAGCCGCCCGTCTCTTTCAGATAGGCATGCTGCTCGAAGAAGGTCTGCCAGAGCGCCTTCTTTTCTTTATGCTTCAATTCCACTCACCGTCCCTCATGCTTTCTGGACATTGACGAGGCACGCCTTGAACTCCTGCTCTTCCGAGTTCGGGTCAAGCGCATCGTTCGTCAGGTAGTTCGTGCTCGGTCCCGTCGAGAGGCCCTTGAAGCCGAATGAATACGGCATCCAGACCATGTGCGTCTCCTCGCCGTTGACCTTGAGCGGCTGCGCGCGCTTCGTGACCATCGCCTTGACGACGACCTCGCTGCGTGCCGAGCTGACCTTGACCTTGTCGCCGGCCTTGACGCCGATCTTCTTGGCGAGCTGCTCGCTGATCTCGACGAAGTTCTCCTTGACGAGCTCGTTGAGCCACGGGATGTTGCGCGTGACCGTGCCGGAGCACCAGTGCTCGGCGATGCCGGAGCTGCAGAGCACGTACGGGAACTTGTCCTTCGTGCCGATTGGCTGCTTCTCGGGCAGGCGCGGGTACTTGATGCACGGGTTGTGCTGTGCATTCTCGTTCTCGTGCATCGCGTTGTGCGTCGGGCTCTCGAACGGCTCGTAATGCTCCGGGATCGGGCCGTCGACCGGCGTCGAGGAAGCGTCGCGCGTCGTGCCGTCCGGATTCTTGTCCTTGTAAGGAGCTGCGTAGATGCGGGCAAAGCCCTCGCCGTTCATGCGGAACGGCTTCTGGCCAGCCGGCGTCGACGGGCCGGCCGTGCGGTTGCCGACATCCGGCACATCGTAGCCCGTCCACTTGCCTGCAGCCGCATCCCACCAGACAAGCGGGTGATCCTTATCCGCCGGGCTGCCGTCTTCGAGGCACGAAGCGCGGTTGTAGAGGATGTGGATGTTGTCCGGCCATGCCCAGCCGAACTGCGGGAAGATGCCGACATTACCCGGGTCATCCTGACCGCGGCGCGCCGTCATGTTGCCCTCGCGGCCGTAGTAGCCCGCGTAGATCCACATGCCGGAGCCGTCTCGCCGTTGTCCTTGAGCTCGCCGATGCCGTTGACGACCGTGCCCGTCGCGACATCGTAACCGCTGATCTCCTTCATGATGTCCTCGAGGTAGTGATTCTTGCGGTAGTTCCACGTCATGAACTTGATCGGCTCGTCCTTCTTGTCTGTGGAGTCCGCATAGAGCTTGCGGATGCGCTTCCAGAGCATGTCGTTGATCTCGTAGTCCGGCTTCGAGTCGCCGAGTACATCCGGGCCCTTCATGCGCCACTGGATCAGGCGCATCGAGTTCGTGATGGAGCCTTCGCGCTCGAGGTAGGAGCAGGCCGGCAGGAAGATGACTTCCGTCTGGATGTCTGCCGGATTATCGCCCGGGCGGTTCCAGAACTCAGCCGTCTCATTGACGAAGATATCCTGCACGACGAGGGAATCCATCTTGCAGAGGCCGTCGTGGACGAGGCCTGCGTTGGCGTTCGTGACATGCGGGTTCTGGCCGCAGAGGTAGAGCGCATGCATCGTGCCGCGCCAAGCGTCCTCGAAGATCGCGTAGATGGAGTCCGGATGGTTGCCGTTGCGGATGGCACCGTAGTTGAAGCCGTAGTCGTTCTCTGCCGTCGCGTGCTCGCCGAACCATGCCTTCGTCATGTTGACGTACCACTTGCGGCGGAACGTGCCGAAGGCATCCGTCCACTTCGCGAGCGTGTTCGTCTTGTGCGTCGGCGCAACGAGGTAGCCCGGCTGCATGTTGAACTCGATGCCGAAGTCGGTCGAAGCCTGGACGTTTGGCTGCCCGCGCATGGCGATGATGCCGCCACCCGGGATGCCGATGTTGCCCTTGAGCAGCTGCATGATGGTGAAGCAACGGATGTTCTGGACGCCGACCGTGTGCTGCGTCATGCCGAGCGCGTACATGATGATGGCCGGACCCTCGTGATTGACCCAGATGTCTGCAGCGCGCTGGATATCTTCTGCCGGCATGCCCGTGACATTCGAGACCATCTCGACCGTGTAGCGGCTGTAGAACTCCTTGAGGCGCGAGAGCACCGTGTTCGGCGCAAAGAGGTCATTGGCCTTCTGCGGCTTGCCGTCCGCGCCGAGCGCATAGCCCCAGCTCTCGCGGTTCGTGTAGGACTTCTTAGCCTCGTCAAAGCCGGAGAACAGGCCGTCGTGGAACGAGAAATCATCGCGCAGCAGGCAGGCAGCGTTCGTGTTGCGCAGGACGTAGTCCTTGTTGAACTTCTCACGCTCGAGCATCTGCGAGATGATGTAGCCCATGAAGGCGATGTCCGTGCCCGGACGCAGCTGGAAGAACTCGTCCGCGATCTTCGACGTGCGCGTGTAGCGGACGTCGACATGGACGATCTTCGTGCCGTTCTGCTCGCGGGCCTTCATGACGTTCTTGAGGCCCATCGGATGGCACTCCGCGAGGTTCGAGCCCTCGATCCAGACGAGCTTCGTGTTCTTGAGGTCGCCCCACGGATTCGTCATGGCACCGCGGCCGAAGGCAGCGCCCATGGCCGGCGGCGTGTTGGCATGGCAGACGCGGGTCTGGTTGTCGATGTAGACAACGCCGAGTGCGCGGGCCATCTTGATGTTCTGGTAGCATTCCTCGTTGTTGATCTGCGAACCGCCGATGAAGGACAGGCCGTCCGTGCGGCGGACCTCATACGTCTCGCCGTCAATCTCTTCCGTCTGCTTCCAGCCCTTCTCGCGGGCGTTCTTCATGGCCTTCGCCGCGCGGTCGATCGCCTCATCCCAGCTGATCTCCTCCCAGTGATCGCTGCCCGGTGCGCGGTACAGAGGTTTCGTCGCGCGCTCCTTCGAGTTCGGGATCACCGCATAGCGAGGCCCTTGCTGCAGAGTGCGCCGCGTTGATCGGGCTGTCCGTCGCTCCCTCGAGGTTGATGAGCTTGCCGTCCTTCACGTAGCCGATGACGCCGCAGCCGCAGGCGCAGAAGTGGCAGATTGACGTGAACTCACGTGCCCCTTCGAGCTTGAACGTATGAGCTGCTGCCTTGGCCTCCTTGAGGTCGAAGCCGAGGCTGGAAAGTGCCAGACTGATGCCGCCGATACCGGTGGCCTTTAGAAAATCGCGTCTGCTCAAATCCATCTTATCTCTCTCCTTTGATATTGATATATCTATTGATGCAAATGGAACTTGTCCATATTACATGCGCGAATGCTCCCCCACACCGGTCAGCAGACGATGCGCTCCGGGTTCGTGTAGACACAGAAGCTGCCCGGTGCCATGCGCGCAACGAGCGTGATGCCGAGCTTCTTGCAAGCGCCAGCGAGAGCGTCGTCGGCACGGACTTCGCGGCCACGGTGGAAATGCCCATGCGGCCGAGCTTCATCATCATCTCCGACGAGCAGCGCCCGCTGAAGATGATGATCTTGTCCGTGATGTCGACGTGGTTGCGCAGCGACCAGCCATAGAGCTTATCAAAGACGTTGTGGCGGCCGATGTCCTCGCGGAAGACGAGGATTTTCTCCGCCTGCTGGTCCCAGATAATGCCGCTGTGCACGCCATTCGTCTTCTCGTGCGTCGCGGCGAGCTCTGCGAGCAGCTTGTCAGCGCAGGCGAGGATATCGCTGGCCTTGAAGCGCACGTCGCGCGGGCGCTCGAAGATCTTCTCCGGCTCGCAGTCCAGGATTTCGCGGGCGCGGAAGTAGCGCGGGTCCGTCGCGTTATGCGACGCCCATGCCTGCGCGTCGGCCGTCGTCACGACCGTGGCCTGCAGGTTCTCCTCGTCGATGTCCAGGCGGACGATGTCGTCGTAGGTGCGGATCTGGCCCATCTGCGCGAGGATGCCGATGACGAGATCGACATGGTCGCCCGGCGAGCAGAACGACGTCGTGAAGCGCTTGCCGTTGAGATCGATGTCGAGATAGCATTCCATGGACGTGTACTTATGGTCATCCACGAAGGAATCTTTATCACTCACGTAGCGGATGACGGGATAATCGATGAGTTCTTCCTCTCTTGCCTGTGCCATAGCTGCCTCCTATTTATCATTGTTATAATTTATTACTCTGTATTCGTATCATTTGTTATGATTATCTCATGTCCTCATCTGTTTGTAAACAACTTTTTTCACAGCTTAAGATGGCCGACGGTATATGCAAGCAAAAAAACAGCCTGCTCAGATGGAGCAGGCTGCTTCTAAAATGGCAATCCTATGCGTTTTTCTTCTGATGGCCCATCAGGAATGTGATGATTCTCACAGCTGTGTCGCTGTCGTCAAGAGGATACTCGTTGACATCCTTCATATCCTGCTTTGTCTTCGTGAAGCAGGCGGCTGTATCCTCCTGCAGGGCGAGCTCGCCGCGGTCGCGGTAGAGCTCGATGCGCGGTGCCGTGCCGTGGCGGCGGCTCTCGATCAGCACGAGGTCGACATCGGTGAGCCGCGCGGCAATCGCGACGAGGTCCGCCCGCGTCTCAGTCCGCTGTTCGATGAAGTAGCCGTGCGGCGAGACGACGGCGACGCCCGCAGCACCAGCTGCTTGAAGCGCCAGCTGTCCTTGCCCTCTTCATCGACATCGTAGCCGTGGCAGTCGCCCTTGACGACGCCTGTGCGGATGCCCATCTCAGAGAGCTTCGGCAGCACGCGTTCGATGAACGTCGTCTTGCCCGTGTTCGACACCGGCGCCGAGATGGTCACGAGCGGCGTCGGGCGCTGCTCGTTCACGAGTCGGCCGCAGGCCAGTCGCCAGTCGGCCGCTGTGTTGACATTGAAGAACAGCGCGTCATCCGGGAAATCTACGAATGCATGCGGTACCGCATCGATGACCTTGCCGAGCTTGCGCTCACCCTCTTTGAGTGCCGCCGCGAAGTGGTCGGCAAGCGCTCGGTGATAGAGCGCCGCAAGCGGCTGGCGGCGCCCGGTGCGCGGCAGTATCACCTGGAAATCATTTCCCTCAACTGCTTGAGCAGCGGCCGGAGCTCTTCAAGCTCGAGGAACGGCATGTCGCAGGAGATGGCCAGCGCGTAGTCCGTCTTGATACGGGACAGGCCACGCGTCAATCCTTCCATCGGTCCCCTGCCCTGCACGCCTCTTCGACGAGCGTCAGGCCATAGCGCTCAGCGATTTCCTGCAGGGCAGGCGAGCTCTCCTCCACGCAGAGGAAGCGCGCGGCAAGCGGCAGGGCCGCCGCCTTGCGCGCGAGGCGCTCGAGCAGTCCCTCGCCGCCATACGACAGGAAGCGCTTATCCCGGCCCATGCGCGAGCTCTTCCCGCCCGCGATGATCAGCAGGGAAACATCCGAAAATTCCACGATACCTCTCCTCTATCTCATCACCATCAGCCAATCACTTGCGCGCACATTCGCTGGCGTCGCCGCGCAGGATATCGATACCGTGCTGGAGCTCCGGCAGGACGAAGCCGAGGCACTCCTCGACGGCCTTGCTGCTGCCCGGCAGGTTGACGATCAGCGTGCGCTTGTAGATGCCGGCCTGTGCGCGGCTCAGCATGGCGCGGTGCGTCACCTGCATCGAGAGCGCACGCATCGCCTCGGGGATGCCCGGAGCCAGGCGCTCGCAGACGGCGAGCGTCGCCTCCGGCGTGACGTCGCGGACCGAGAAGCCCGTGCCACCCGTCGTGACGACGAGCGCGATGCCGCGGTCGCCGAAGGAGCGCATCTTGTGTTCGAGGTCGTGCTGCTCATCCGGCAGGATGACCTTCTCGACCACCGTGTAGCCGGCTTTCTCGAGCATCTCCTGCACCTTCGCGCCGCTCTTGTCCTCACGCAGGCCCTTGCTGCCCTTGTCGCTCGCCGTGACGATGGCGGCGTCGAGCGGCATCTTCTCCTGCACGATCTCGAGCGTATCACCTTCCTCGATCCAGCCGCCGTGCAGCACGCGCGCGAAGACGCCTCGCGCGGCATGATGCAGTCGCCGACCTGGCTCCTGATCGCGCAGCTCTTGTGGCATTCCTTGCGATCTGCGTGATCTCGAACCAGACCTCGCCGGCGCGCAGCGCGTGCCGATTGGCAGTTCCTTGAAGTGGAAGCCATCCGCGACGATGTTCTCGCCGAAGCGCCGAGCTTGACGTCGATGCCGCGCTTGCGGAATTCCTCGATCTCCGCGAGGCCGAGGAAGCTGACCTGGCGATGCCACCGGCCGGCATGTGCATCGCGACCATGCCCCATTCCGTCTGGAACAGTGCCTTGTGTATCG
>ENA-OQEN01000634-OQEN01000634.1-human-gut-metagenome-genome-assembly--contig:-NODE-634-length-15090-cov-9.766892_pt1 | contig 15090 bp, 16 predicted proteins | sample MGYA00242791_ERZ504627 | MGnify/ENA primary metagenome ERZ504627 (study PRJEB26092, sample SAMD00036316) | human gut metagenome | host: Homo sapiens | study: EMG produced TPA metagenomics assembly of... | reverse complement strand
CCGGCGCGCCACGGGTCAAGATGCACTAGGCCTGGACGAAGTCCGGGCCCGCGCCTTTAGACGCGAGCCCGGGGCCCGTGGGTTATACCCTAAGAGCAAACCACCCTTTTTAAGGGTGGTTCTGATTCACGTCACCTTGCTCGCTTAGGGGCGTTTTCGCTGACGTTGCCGGAACATCGAGGTTTTCTGTACCGACGCTTTAGTGCGGTGAATTGCGTGGGCTGCTTGGTTGTTGCTACAGTAGCGGGGCGCGCCGGGGGTCCGGTGCGCCCCGTTTTTATTTGACCATGAGGCGGCACGCAGCCATACGCGTGCGGACACCACGCCCAGATTGAGTGTGAGGATGTTCCATGGCCCAATACGCTGCCAACGAAATCGAAAACATGCCCGATAGCCCTGTGGCCCGTGAGGATTTGGGCGCGGGCGGTATTCCCAGGGGCGCCGGCGCACGCTCTCCGCTGTTCTGGAAAGTTTTGCTACTTTCGGTGGCGGTCATCTGGGGCTACTCCTTTACCACTATGAAGGACGCACTCGGCACCATTCCGGTGTTCGAGCTGCTCTATGTACGCTTTCTGCCTGCAGCGTTGGTCATGTTTGCCGTCTTCCACAAGCGCATCACTGCACATTTCAACGCTCGCAATCTGATCGTTGGCCTGAGTATGGGCGTGCTCATGTGGGCGGCCTATGCGTTGCAGACGGTCGGTCTGGCACATACTACGGCGGGCAAGAATGCTTTTTTGACGGGCACGTATTGCATCTTCGTGCCGTTCGCGAGCTATTTTCTGAGCGGAGAAAAACTCACCCGCTATAACCTGGGCGCGGCACTGCTGTGCTTGGCGGGCATTGGCTTGGTGGCGCTCGATAGCGTCGAGTTCAACATCGGTGACGTCATTACGCTGGCAGGCGCGGTCTTCTTCGCCATCCAGATGGCGGTGACCGCCAAGTACGGTCGCAAAATGGACATCAACGTTATCACGTTTTGGATGTTTGTGGGCAACGGCGTGCTGAGCCTGGTCTCGTCGCTGCTATTCGAGACCCAGGCGCCTCTGTCCGTGTGGACGCCGAACTTTATCGGTGTGATGGCGTTTCTCTCGGTGGGCTGCACGTGCGTGGCTCTGCTCATCCAAAACGTCGGCCTGGCGCATGTCCCGGCCTCGACGGGCTCGCTGCTCCTTTCGATGGAGTCGCCTTCGGGCGTGTTGTTTTCGGTGCTGCTGATGGGGGAGGCGCTCACCTCGCGCCTGCTCGCCGGCTTCGTGCTTATCTTCCTGTCGATTATCTTGAGCGAGACTCACTTCGATTTTTGCGCAAGCCGCGCCCGCAATTGTAAACAACTTGTTGCGCTGCCCTCTCGGGGCGGCATTTTTTATGCGTCGCCCTTAAAGTTGTACCTTGCACTTTACGCTATCAAAGTGCTTACTGCAAAAACGTTACTGGAGGGCATTTATGGCACCAGCTCTGTCCGATCTTCAACCGCAACCAGCGCCTCAGACCACTACGGTGGCGCAGGCCGCTATCGGCAATGGCCTGGTCACAGAAGCTCAGGCTTTTGCAGACGAGCTCACTGCGTGGCGACACGATCTCCATCAAACGCCTGAGCTCGGTAACAACCTTCCGCAGACGTCCGCCTTTATCCAGACACGTCTGGACGAGATGGATATTCCCTATGCCGTGCTTGTTGACGGCTCCTGCGTCGTTGGCCTTATCGGCGCCGGCGCGGCAGCTGCTGCTCGGGGTAACGGTACGTGCGCGGACGATCAGACCGGCACGGTCATCATGCTCCGTGGCGATATGGATGCCCTGCCTGTTGCCGAGGAGTCTGGAGAGCCGTTTGCCTCTATCAATGGCTGCATGCACGCATGCGGACACGATATGCACGCGACGGCGCTGCTTGGTGCGGCGCGCCTGCTCAAGGTCCGCGAGGCCGAGCTTGTCGACGCCAATGCCACCGTCAAACTGCTGTTCCAGCCGGGTGAGGAGACCTTTGAGGGGGCACGCGCTGCCATTGCCGATGGCTTGCTCGAGAACCCGCGTCCTCAGGCGGCTTTTGCCATGCATGTCAACAGCCAGTCGCCGCTTGGCTGGTGCTCTATGGGAGCCCGGCACTCTCGCGTGTACGGTTTCCGCATCACGCTGCAGGGCAAGGGTGGCCATGGCTCGAGCCCCGAGATCTGCATCGACCCCATCACGGCCGGCGTGCATGTGCACCTGGCGCTTCAGGAGCTCATCGCTCGCGAAGTGCCGGCGGCCAAGGAGGTCGCACTGACCGTTGGTAAGTTTGCCGGCGGTCAGGCCGCAAATGTTATCCCTGACACTTGTGTGCTCGAAGGCACGCTGCGCGGCTTCGACGTCGAGCTCATGGAGCACCTCAAGACCCGCATCGCGGAGGTCGTCAACGGCGTTGCCACGACCTATCGTACGCCGGCGACTATCGAGACGCTCTCGGATGTTCCGCCGCTGGTACTCGATGGCGATATGACCCAGGCTTCGCTTGGCTATGTGGGTGCGACGCTGCCCAAGGCCACCTTCCTGCCGCTGTTCCACGCCATGGCGAGCGAGGACTTCGCGTTGATTTCGAGCGAGATCCCGAGTGCGTACTTTACCGTGGGCGCTGCCGTGACTGATACGGACGAGCATTTTGCTCAGCATCATCCCAAGGCACGTTTTAGCGATGCCGAGCTTCCCCTTGGCGCCGCGGCTTATGCCGCCGTCGCTTTGGCTACATCGCCGACCACCGGTAGCACCCAATCTTGCTACTCGTTTGTTTAAGATGGTCGGCGGCACCGTGGGCGCCATCGTTTCGGGTGTGCTGTCCGATGCCACGGGCTCTTTTGCGAGCACCTGGATTGTCTGCTTGGTGTGCTCGGTGGCTATGTTGGTGTTTCTGCTGGCGTCTGAGCCATCGCCGCCAAGCTGCGTGCAAGCGTGGCGGGGGAGTAGACGTCCGTCGCTCTTTTCTGTTTGCCCCGTTCTGTTTGTGGCCGCCCTGGAAGCGAATGGATGCTCGTACCATCATTCGGCTTCCAAGGCGGCCACGGGCCTACGAAATGATCCGTTTTCCTCCGTCCCAACAGATCACGTGATCCGAAGGGGACGGAGGAAAACGGATCGGCTGCCGCGGCGGCACGTCTGGCCGAACGAGTCCCCATACCCTCGTTCGGTCAGACGCGCCGCCGCGTTTCTGCTTTGTGCCGTATAATGTCCATTACCTATGACGCGATACAAAAGAAAGGTGTTTGCCCATGCAGGCACAGAAGGCGGAGGGAACCCGCGACCTTATCGGCGCCGAGATGCGCGCCTGGCAAAAGATGCAGCAGATTGCTGCCGGCGTGTTCGAGCCGTTCGGTTTTAAGCCCATCGAGACGCCCGCGATCGAGCAGGTGGACGTGTTTGTCCACGGTATCGGCCAGTCGACCGACGTCGTGCGCAAGGAGATGTTCCGCGTGTTTAGCGGCGCCAACCTGGAGCGCGTCTTTACCGAGGGCACCGATACCAAGCTTAAGCCCAAGCAGCGCTTGGCGCTTCGCCCCGAGGGTACGGCCGGTGTGGTGCGCGCCGTCGTGGAGAACAACCTGGTGCCCCAGGGCTCCACGCCGTTTAAGGCTATTACGCCGAGGCCATGTTCCGTGGCGAGCGTCCCCAGAAGGGTCGTCTGCGTCAGTTCCACCAGGTGGGCATCGAGTGGCTCGGCGCTCCCGATCCGGCTGCCGACGCCGAGTGCATCATCATGCTCATGGAGTTCTACAAGCGCCTGGGCTTCGATCTTTCCAAGCTTCGTCTGCTTATTAACTCGATGGGCGATGCACAGTGCCGTCCGGCATACCGCGAGCAGGTCAAGCAGTTTATCCTCGATCACGCCGACGAGATGTGCGACGAGTGCCGCGAGCGCGCCGAGCTCAACCCGCTGCGCGCCTTCGACTGCAAGAACGACCATTGCCGCGAGATCATGGCCGACGCCCCGCTGATGGGTGACAACCTGTGCGACGAGTGCCGCGAGCACTACGAGCAGGTCAAGCGCTATCTGGATGCCGCCGGCATCGAATATGTCGAGGACCCCACCCTGGTGCGCGGCCTGGACTACTACACCCGTACCGTCTTTGAGGTCGAGGCCCCCGGCGCCGGCGTCGGCTCCATTGGTGGCGGCGGTCGCTATGACGGCCTGGTCGAGCTCGAGGGCGGCAAGCCCACGGCGGGCGTCGGCTTCGCCGTCGGTTTTGAGCGCGCCCTGCTGGCCCTGCAGGCCTTTGGCAGCGACCTGGGTGCCGATGAGGCCCCGTGTGTCTACGTCGCCACGCCGGCAAGGAGTTGCGCCAGAACGTCTTCGCCATTACGCAGGAGCTTCGCGCTGCAGGTATCGTGACCGAGGCCGACTACCAGGGTCGTTCGCTCAAGGCTCAGTTTAAGCAGGCCGACAAGGTGGGCGCTAAGCTCATCCTAGTCCTGGGCGGCGACGAGCTTGCCGCCGGCAAGGTCAAGGTACGCGACATGCAGAGCCATGACGAGGTTCTCGCCGATCTGGCAACGTGGTCGAGGCGGTTCGCGAGCGCCTGTAGCGCATGATTATTGAGCTGCGGGCCTGCTAGCGTCCCCTGCTCATGGAGAGCGATTGTTACGGGGGTGTTTCGCATTTATGCGGAATACCCCCGTTTGCATATGCCGCCCACCGAGAAATACGACCATTTGGGGCAAAAAGCCTTGCAATGCAGAAAATACTTTTGTGTGGTAAAGCGCAATCAGCGTCGAAAGTTTTTGCCGAGTGCCTATAATAAATACCGCATGTTACGTGCATAGAAGGAGGAATGGGAGGAAACGTGGCTGAGAACCTAAGCAACCAGTCTGTACCCGAAGCCGCGGCGCGCGTCGCTGCCGTGGTCAACCGCCTCGTTAACCGAATCGGCTCGAATGCCGAGTCCAAGGAGCGTCTCGCCGAGATCGAGATCCCCGAGGAGCTGCGCGACAATCTGGCGCTATTCTTGCGCCTGGAGCGCCGTGTGCTTAGCGAGTATGATCCCGAGATCGCGGACCTGTTCGACAAGATTTTGACAGCCGAGATTGTGGCCAATGCCGGTAACCCCGGCAGCCGTGCTGCCGACGAGGCCGTCGACGAGCAGGGTGTGCCCACCGCCGATGAACCACCGCCGTGGCGTTTCGCGAAGTCGTTGATCTGATCGACAGCCTGCCGCTCGATAAGCAGCAAGTCATCGTTCGCGCCTTTACGAGCTTCTTCCATCTGGCAAACCTGTCGGAGGAGAACTACCGCGTGGCGCAGCTGCGCGAGCGCGAGGCCGGCGCATCGACCGATACCGAGGTCGATCCCGCCAACGAACTCACCGTCGCCTATCACCAGTTGGTAAATGAGCTGGGCGCCGAGGGCGCCAACGAGCTGCTCGGCAAGCTTGAGTTCCATCCCGTCTTTACCGCGCATCCCACCGAGGCCCGTCGCAAGGCCGTCGAGGGCAAGATTCGCCGTATCTCCAACCTGCTGGAGGAGCGTCCGCGTCTGGGCGGCTCCGACTGGTGGAGAACGAGCGCCATATGCTGCAGGAGATCGACGCCTGGTACGTACGAGCCCCATCGCGTTGAAGAAGCCCACGCCGGTCGAGGAAGCCGATACCATCATCGACATCTTCGATAACACGCTGTTCGACGTTATCCCCGTCATCTACCGTCGTTTTGACGACTGGGTGCTGGGCGACAAGGCCGGCACCGTGCCGCCGCTGTGCCCGGCGTTCTTCCACCCCGGCAGCTGGATCGGTTCCGACCGTGACGGCAACCCCAACGTTACCGCCAAGGTGAGCCGCGAGGTCGCCGCCAAGTACTTCACCCATATGGTGCTCAAGCTCGAGGACAAGTGCCGCCGCATTGGCCGCAACCTCACGCTCGAGGCCACCTACAGCAAGCCGTCTGCCGAGCTCATCAACCTGTGGAACCATCAGGTCGAGATGAGCACCCAGTACACGGCTCGCGCCGAGCTGATTTCCGAGCATGAGCCGCATCGCGCCGTCATGCTCGTCATGGCCGACCGTCTGAACGCCACCGTGCGTCGCATCACCGACACCATGTACCACAGCGCCGATGAGTTCCTGGAGGACCTGCGTGTCGTCCAGCGCTCGCTAGCCGCTTGCGGTGCCGTCCGTGCTGCCTACGGCCCGGTCCAGACCATCATCTGGCAGGTCGAGTCCTTCGGCTTCCACATGGTCGAGATGGAGTTCCGTCAGCACTCCGTGGTGCACGCCCGCGCCCTCAAGGATATCCACGAGAACGGTATCCACGGCGACCTGCAGCCCATGACGCGCGAGGTCATCGACACCTTCCGTGCCATCGGTTCCATCCAAAAGCGCTACGGCAAGAAGATGGCGCACCGCTACATCATCTCGTTCACCAAGAGCGCCCAGCATGTGGCCGACGTCTTTGAGCTAGCCCACCTGTCTTTTGCACACGAAGAGGATGTCCCCGAGCTCGACGTGATCCCGCTGTTCGAGCAGCTTGAGGACCTCGAGGCTGCGTCGACGTGCTCGACCAGATGCTTACGCTGCCCGTGGTGCAAAAGCGCCTTGCCCAGACCAACCGCCGCATGGAGGTCATGCTGGGCTACTCCGACTCTTCCAAAGATGCCGGTCCTACCACGCCATGCTCGCGCTGCACTCCGCGCAGGAGCGCATCGCCAAGTGGGCCGAGAAGAACGATATCGACCTGGTGCTCATGCACGGTCGCGGCGGTGCCGTGGGCCGTGGCGGCGGCCCGGCCAACAAGGCCGTGCTGGCGCAGCCCAAGGGTTCGGTCAACTGCTTCTTTAAGCTCACCGAGCAGGGCGAGGTCATCTTTGCCCGTTACGGCAACCGCACGCTGGCCCAGCGCCATGTTGAGTCCGTTGCCGCCGCAACGCTTTTGCAGTCGGCCCCGAGTGTCGAGAAGACCAACACCGAGACCACGCAGAAGTTCTGGGATATGGCCGACAAACTCAACGCCGCAAGCCACGAGCGCTATCTGGACCTGCTGAACACCGAGGACTTTACACCGTGGTTCTCGACCGTGACGCCGCTGACCGAGGTCGGTCTGCTGCCGATCGGCTCGCGTCCCGCCAAGCGCGGCTTGGGTGCCAAGTCGCTCGACGACCTGCGTACCATTCCGTGGATCTTCAGCTGGAGCCAGGCGCGCATCAATCTGGCCGCTTGGTACGGCCTGGGTACCGCCTGCGAGCAGTTTGGCGATCTGGACCAGCTTAAGGCTGCCTACCAGGAGTGGCCGTTCTTCCGCACCTTTATCGGCAACATCGAGATGTCGATCGCCAAGACTGACCAGCGTATCGCCAAGATGTATCTGCATCTGGGCGATCGTCAGGATCTGTCCGAGAAGGTCTTCACCGAGATGCAGCTCACGCGTAAGTGGGTCCTTGCCATCGTCGGTGACGAGTGGCCGCTGCAGCGCCGCCGCGTGCTCGGCTGCGCCGTCCGCGTGCGCAACCCCTACGTCGACGCCCTGTCCATCGCCCAGGTCCGCGCCCTTCGCGAGGTGCGTATGAACCAGGACGAGATGGCCGAGGAGAAGAAGGCCGAGTACATGAGCCTGATTCTTTCGACAGTGACCGGCGTCTCGGCAGGACTGCAGAACACGGGGTAATCAATAGCCCTGTGGCTCTCACCGGGACCCGAAGGGTTTCCCTCTGAATGCGTCCTCGCACTTGAAGCCCCCTTATCCTGCTCCTTCGGAGCTGTGGATAAGGGGGCTTCGTGCTGCGGAATGCATTCAGAGGGAAACCCGTCGGGTCCCTTCATCCTCGGTCTTCAGGGATTGGGGCTGAAGAGGATTAGGTGCGCTTCGCGCTTTTTGGATGGGGTCTGTCCCGGCGGCGCGTTTGGCGCTTCGCGCCTCGCGTCTTATCGATCGGGATTGAGATGCATTTGGCGATTCTCACCTCACGACTGTAGCGGCCGCGGTCCCGTTTGGGATCGCGGCCGTTTTGTTGTGGGTCAAATATGAACGTTGTGTTAATGAGTCGGTGGACGGTGGTGTTTTTTGGTGAGCGGCGTATCCTTCCAACGGTTTATCTAGTGTGTCAGTTGAAAGGGAGAGGCGCTCATCATTGTTTGAATGTGAACTGCCGTTTGACCACAAGACGTTGCATCTGGAGCTCGAGGATAAGAACTTCGCGGGTGTGATGGAAGGTCATCAAAACGAGTTTAAGACTACAAAATCTCAGGAAGAGTTGGTAGAGGAGTCGCTTGCCAACCCTTATGGCTCGCCTTCGCTCGAGGAGCTTTGTGCTGGCAAGAAGGATATCGTCATCATTAGCTCCGACCATACGCGTCCCGTTCCCTCGCGTGTGACGATGCCTATTCTGCTGCATCACATCCACTCCGCTGCGCCTGAGGCGCGCGTTCGCATTCTGGTTGCTACGGGTATGCATCGTCCGTCGACGCACGAGGAGCTCGTCAACAAGTACGGCGAGGAGATCGTTGCCAACGAGGAAATCGTTATGCATGTCGCGACTGATGACAGCATGATGAAAAAGATCGGTACCCTGCCTTCTGGCGGCGAGTGCATCATCAACAAGATTGCCGCCGATTGCGATCTGCTGCTTGCCGAGGGCTTCATTGAGCCGCACTTCTTTGCCGGTTTCTCTGGCAGCCGCAAGTCCGTCCTGCCTGGCATCGCCAGCTACAAGACCATCATGTACAACCACAACGGTCAGTTTGTGAATGATTCCCACTCGCGTGCTGGCAACCTGTGCCACAACCACGTGAGCGAGGATATGTTTGCCGCCGCCGAGATGGCTCACCTTGCCTTTGTGCTCAACGTGGTGCTCAACGGCAAGCACGAGGTCATCGGCTCCTTTGCCGGCGACATCCACAAGGCGCACGAGGCTGGCTGCGAGTTCGTGAAGAGCCTTGCCGGCGTTGAACCCGTCGAGTGCGAGATTGCCATCACCACCAATGGTGGCTACCCCCTCGATCAGAACATCTATCAGGCTGTGAAGGCATGTGCGCTGCCGAGGCCACGCTTCCCGAGGGCGGTGTGATCATCGACGTCGCCGGTTGTGCCGACGGTCACGGCGGCGAGGGCTTCTATCACAACATTGCCGACAACGATCCGGCAGAGTTTGAGCGCGCCTGCATCGATCGTCCCAAGGACGAGACCCTGCCCGATCAGTGGACGAGCCAGATCTTTGCCCGCATCCTGGCGCATCACCCCGTGATCATGGTCACCGACCTGTGCGATCACCAGATGCTCAAGGATATGCACATGACGCCGGTCAACACTATCGAGGAGGCACTCAAGCTCGCCTTTGAGATGAAGGGTGCCGATGCCAAGGTTGCCGTTATTCCCGATGGCCTGGGCGTGTCGTCGCGCAGCACTAGTGCGTGGCCCAAACGAATCGTTTATAACCGACAAGAAAGATAAGGTTTTATGCTTACCAAACTCCTCTGCGAATTCGGCGCTACGGCCCTCATGATCGTCTTTGGCGTGGGCGTGCACTGCGATACTGTACTCAAGGGCACCAAGTATCAGGCTCCGGCCATATGTTTGCCATCACCACCTGGTCCTTTGGCATCTCGGTCTGCCTGTTTGTCTTTGGTGGCGCTGTGTGCATGAACCCCGCATGGTGCTTGCCCAGTGCATCGTCGGCCTGGTGCGTGGGGCAACTGCATCCCCTTCATGCTTGCCGATATGCTCGGCGGCTTTGTGGGTGCCGTGATCGCTTGGTTTATGTATGCCGATGAGTTCAAGGTTCCGAGGGCGTCGTCGACCCCATTGCCCAGCGCAACATCTTCTCGACCAACCCCACCACCGAGGGCACGAACTATGCTCGTAACTTCTTCTGCGAGGCTATCTGCACCTTCGTGTTCATCAGCGCCATCCTTGCTGCCGCTAGCCGCGCCGGCGAGAACGTTCTGATGCTCGCAATCTGCGTCGGCCTGATCGTTTGGGCCGTTGGCATGGGCATGGGCGGCATCACCGGCTTCGCATGAACCAGGCTCGTGACCTTGGTCCTCGCATGGCCTATCAGGTGCTGCCGATCAAGAACAAGGCTGACAACAACTGGAAGTACGGCCTGCTTGTTCCTGGCATCGCTCCGTTTGTCGGCGCCGCTCTGGCCGCACTGTTTGTGCATGGCTTCTTGGGCATGTTCTAGTCTGAGGCTACATAGTTGTCCGCTGGCCGCATGGGGTAACTTCCCAGCGCGTCCTCGGACATGAAAGAGCCCCCGCTGCGCACTTCGTGCGGCGGGGGCTCTTTCGTCCTGCGGAATGCGCTGGGAAGTTACCCCATGCGGCCGGCTGCGGGATCTTTGCTGCGCTCGAGCAAGCAACCCAACATATAAATCTGAATTTGGATGGGAGGGGCTTGTTGCTGTTGACGGCGTTGAGGCGCGAGTGACACTTTGGGATGCGTGGCGCCTTGGGGTGGGGCGGTGCTTTGGGATGAGCTTCTAACTTAGTTGAAGAGGGGTTTTATGGCTGATAGGTAGTCTTTGGCTACATCCTCTTTTGGGGCTTGGAAGTTGTGCCAGGCCCACCATTGGACCATTCCTACGAAGCTTGAGGCTATGTGGTGTAGTAGGAAGCTTCGGTTCATGGTGGCGGCTGGGCCGTTTGGGTCGGGAGGGACGGTTTCGGCTGCTCGTGACATGATGGTCTTGCGTAAGCAGTCGGCAAAGACGCGGGAGCCGGCACCGGCTACCAGCGCTCGGACGCCCTTGCGACGTTCCCATAGATTGTTGAGAATATGCTCGACCTGCACGAGTGGGTCGTCGAGCGGTGTGCCATCGTCGTCGAGGGCGTGGGCGCAGATGTCGCTCACGAGCTCGGACAGTAGGTCGTCTTTGCTCTTAAAGAGACCGTAGAATGTCGCGCGGCCTACGTGAGCGCGCACGATGATGTCGCCAACGGTGATCTTGCTGTAGTCCTCCTCGCGCAGGAGCTCGGAGAAAGCCGAAACGATGGCGGCGCGGCTTTTTGCCTTGCGGGCATCCATGGCTATTCGTCCGCGTGAACGAGCAGGCAGCGGAGTGTGCCGGAGCAGCCTCGTAGGGGCGCTTGCCGGCACCGTAGCGACGGCTCGATGCGGTAGGGAGAGGGCAGGTGCTCGGACGTGCACAGTGCGGCGACGATGGCGGCGCCCGTGGGCGTCACGAGCTCGCCGGTGACCGGGGCGGGCGTGAGAGCGATATTGCCCGCCTGGCACAGGTTGACGACGGCGGGCACGGGAATGGGCATGAGGCCGTGGGCACAACGAATGGTGCCGTGCCCCTCGGAGAGCGATTCGACCACAATATCCTCAACGCCCAGGTCGTCGAGGCAGATGGCGACAGAGCAGACGTCAACGATGGAGTCGACGGCGCCCACCTCGTGGAACATGACGGTCTCGGGCGTTTTGCCGTGGGCCTTGGCCTCGGCGGCGGCGAGCGCGGTAAAGATGGCGAGCGCGCGACGCTTGGCGCCATCGCTTAGCTGCGAGCCATCGATGATGGCGGTGACGTCCGCCAAAGAACGGTGGTGATGGTGGTGGGCGTGATGGTGACCCTCATGGCCATGACCGTGGCCCTCATGGTCATGCTCGTGGCAGTGCACGTGTTCGTGCTCGCCATGATCATGATGGTGGTGCTCGTGTTCGTGCGTGTGCTCGGCAGCTGCTTCGTTGCCGTAGAGCCAGGCCATATCGTGATCGTGGTTCTCGAGTTCCGCTGCAAGCTGGACGTCGAAATCGCAGGCGTCGATGCCATGCTTGTTTGCGCGCGTGACGGCGATCGTAAAGCCGTCGACCGGCAGCGTGGCAAGCTGTTCGCGCAGGTGCTCCTCGCTGGCGCCCAGGTCGAGCAGGGCCGCGACGGTCATATCGCCGCTGATGCCCGAAGTGCCGTCGATGATAAGCGCGTGCTGATGGTTGGACATGGAATGCTCCTTAACGGGCGCAGGATGTGCCGGCGCTCAGATGATTGATAAGACTTGCCTGGTAGGCGGCACCAAAGCCGTTGTCGATATTGACGACCGAAACGCCGCTGGCGCAGGAGTTGAGCATGGCGAGCAGCGCGGCTACGCCGCCAAAATTTGCGCCGTAGCCCACGCTGGTGGGAACGGCGATGACCGGGCAGCTCACCAGACCGCCGATAACGCTCGCCAGGGCGCCCTCCATGCCGGCGATGGCGATGACCACCTGCGCCTGAGCAAGTTCCTCGGCATGCGCGAGCAGGCGGTGCAGGCCGGCGACACCTACGTCGTAGAGGCGGTCGACCTCGTTGCCATAGAATTCGGCCGTCAACGCGGCTTCTTCGGCGACGGGTAAGTCGCTCGTGCCGGCGCAGGCGACGACAATGCGTCCGTTGCCGGTGGGGGAGGGCTTGCCGCCCACGAGGGCGAGCTGTGCGTCCGGGATATATCCCAGGTCGATGCCGTTGTCGAGGAGCTCCGAGGTACGGGTTGCCTTCTCGGCATCCAAGCGTGTGACCAGGATGCGCTCCTGGCCGGCATCGAGTAATGCTTTGATAATGGCGGCAATTTGCTCGGCGGTTTTACCGGCGCCGTAGACAACCTCGCCGGCCCCCTGGCGCACTCCGCGCGAAAGATCGAGCTGCGCAAAGCCCAAATCGGCGGTCGGAGCCGTCTGGATGCGTGTGAGGCGTCGGCCGGGGTAACTGCTCCGCCGGCAACATCGCTCAGCAGCTGCTCAAGATCTCGCTTATCCATATATGTTCCCTTCGACGGTGCAAAGTCTAGCACTCAAAGGGTATGTTTCCGAACACTAAGACAAAATTGTTCGGAAACTATAGGACAGACTGATTCAATTGTTAGACGAATCGACTAGTCACGCAGGATGATGTCCATGGCGAGCATCAGGTTGCGCTCGTCGATGGTAAACGGGGCGGCCTCGCGCGTCTTGGGCTTGGCACAAAACGCGATGCCCGTGCCTGCGGCCTGGATCATGGGGATGTCGTTTGCCCCGTCGCCAATAGCGACCGTGTGGGCCATGTCGACGCCGCACTCAACTGCCCAGTCCAGCAGCTGGATAAGCTTGGACTCCTTGGTCACGATGTCTGCCGCCAGCTTACCCGTGAGTTTGCCGTCCACGACCTCCAGGCGGTTGGCCAGGCAAAAGTCGATACCCGCGGCAGCCACGATCTTGTCGGCGACCTCGTGGAAACCGCCGCTCACCACGCCGACCTTCCAGCCTTGCTGTGCGCCGTGCGCACAAGCTCCAACGCGCCGGGGGTAAATGTCACGCGCTCAAAGGTGCGTTCGAACACGCTCTCATCCAAGCCGGCAAGCAGCCCCACGCGCTCTTCGAGCGCCTGCTTAAAGTCAAGCTCGCCGCGCATGGCGCGTTCGGTGATCTGTGCCACCTGCTCGCCCACGCCGGCCTCCTCGCCCAACAGGTCGATGACTTCCTGGTTGATGAGCGTGGAGTCGATATCCATAACGATGAGGCGTGCAGTCATGGCGGGCCTTTCCGAGTGCAGTTGTATTGGGGCACATTGTCGCACGCGGCGCGCCTTGGCGACGGCCAGGCCGCGTCAATTGTTTCGTCTCCGTCAAGTCTTTGGGCAAGAGCTACTTTTTCGCGGCACATCGACGCGGGTGCGATAAGATAGAACGCCATGTCCGGCTGCGCGGTTTACGCAGGCTGGGCAAATCTGTACGACGCCGCCCGGAACGACACGGGGCGGCACAGATCCATAAAGGAGGATCACTGGTATGAGCCAGACCCGTCCCATCGATGAGCATTCCATGCACACCCGTACCTGCGGCGAGCTTCGCTTCGAGAACGTGGGCGAAGAGGTCACCCTCACCGGTTGGGTGAGCCGTCGCCGCGACCACGGCGGCCTTATCTTCTGCGACCTTCGCGACCGCGAGGGCATCACGCAGCTCACCTTCGACCCCGAACACTCCGACGGCGACGCCTTTAAGATCGCCGAGACCATGCGTCCCGAGTGGCCCATCAAGATTCACGCGTCGTGCGCGCCCGTGGCGAGGAGACCACCAACACCAAGCTCGCGACCGGCGAGATCGAGGTCCTGACCGACCACGCCGAGGTGCTCAACACATCCGTCACCCCGCCGTTCCAGATTGAGGACGGCATCGAGACCAGCGAGGACACCCGTCTGCGCTATCGCTATCTGGACCTCCGTCGTCCCGAGATGATGGCCAACCTCAAGCTGCGCTCCGACTTTACCTTTGCCATTCGCGAGGCGCTGCACAACCGTGAGTTCATGGAGGTCGAGACGCCTCCCTGTTCAAGTCCACGCCCGAGCGCCCGCGACTTCATCGTTCCCAGCCGCATCCAGCCGGGCAACTTCTACGCCCTGCCGCAGTCCCCTCAGCTCCTGAAGCAGCTGCTTATGGTCGGTGGCGTCGAGCGCTACTACCAGGTTGCCAAGTGCTTCCGCGACGAGGACTTGCGTGCCGACCGTCAGCCCGAGTTCACCCAGGTCGATATCGAGATGTCCTTCGTGGACCAGAACGACGTTATGAGCGCGCTCGAGGAGGTCCTGGCCGACGCCTTCGGCCGCATGGGTGTCGAGATGCCCACGCCGCTGCGCCGCATGGACTATTGGGAAGCCATGGACACCTATGGCTCCGACAAGCCCGATACCCGCTATGGCATGCACCTGGTCGACCTGACCGACATCTTTGCCAACTCCAAGTTCAAGGTCTTTGCGACTGCCGCAACGAGGAGGGCTCCGTCGTCAAGGCCATCAACGCCAAGGCGCCGGTGCCTGGGCTCGCGCCAAGATCGATAAGCTCGCCGGTGTGGCCTCCACGTTTGGCGCCAAGGGCCTGGCCTGGATCGCATTCCGCGAGGACGGCTCCATCAACAGCCCTATCGTCAAGTTCTTCTCGGACGAGGAGATGGCGGCTCTGCGCGAGCGCATGGGCGTCGAGCCCGGCGACCTTGTGATGTTCGCCGCCGGTCCGCGCCTGCTCTCCGACGAGATCCTGGGCGGCATGCGTTCCCACATGGCCAATGCGCTCGAGATCAAGCGCGAGGGCCACGACTTCCTGTGGGTCGTCAACTTCCCGCTGTTCCACTGGGACGAGGATCGCAAGGCTTACGCTGCCGAGCACCAGCCTTCACCCTGCCGACCGAGACCCG
>ENA-OQEN01000633-OQEN01000633.1-human-gut-metagenome-genome-assembly--contig:-NODE-633-length-15106-cov-2.183390_pt1 | contig 15106 bp, 21 predicted proteins | sample MGYA00242791_ERZ504627 | MGnify/ENA primary metagenome ERZ504627 (study PRJEB26092, sample SAMD00036316) | human gut metagenome | host: Homo sapiens | study: EMG produced TPA metagenomics assembly of... | reverse complement strand
TTCCGGGCCTGACACACAGGTTAAGAATATGATTGTAGAAGTGACCGATTCAGCGCTGATCGAAAAAACAGGCGGTATCGTGCAAGGGATGAGCGGCAGCCCAATTATCCAGAATGGGATGCTCGTCGGCGCAGTCACACATGTGTTTGTCAACAATCCGCTGCAAGGCTATGGCATTTTTGCGGAAAGCATGCTGCATACCGCAGAAAACGTTGCGGCTACGCAGGAAAAGCAGGCTTCCTAACTCCTTTAAAACCGCAAAACATGCGGGCAATAAGTGTTTTCCATGTTTTACCAATTATTTTTGCGTTTTCTCTTGACTTTGGAATACAAACTTGTTAATATATGGTAGAAGTTGAAAGGAAGGTAGATAAAACATGGAAAAACCAATGAAAGTAATGCTCGCAGAAGAAGGAAGCGAATATGGACAGACCTGCGCTAATGTGCTGCGCTCCTATGGCTATGAGGTAACGCTTGTGCCGAAGGATGGCTCAGAAGTCATTTCACGGCTGCCGATTCACACGCCGGACGTGCTGCTGATGGATATGTTTATGCCTCACGTGGATGCACTCGGCGTGATGAAAGCGTTGCCAGAGCTCAAGCTAAGTAAACGCCCGCTCATTATGCTAACGTCGAGTGTGGATAATGCTCGGTTTGAGCAGGAAGTTTTGGCAGCCGGAGCAGATTACTATTTTCTTAAACCCTTTGATCTTGACATCTTGGCAGAACGGATTTCCCAGCTGACCGGCTGGAACACAGCCGGTCAGGAGAACATACGCAAGGTTTCAAGCGATGTGCAGGGAAACTTGGAAGTTGTGGTATCAGAAATTATGCACCAAATTGGCGTGCCTGCGCATATCAAGGCTATCAATACCTGCGAGAGGCGATCATCCTTTCGATTAACGACAGTGAAATGATGAATTCTGTTACTAAGCTGCTCTATCCTACTGTTGCCAAAACCTTTAAAACCACTCCTTCCCGCGTGGAACGTGCAATTCGCCATGCCATTGAGGTGGCATGGGATCGCGGCGATGTGGATGTGCTGAGCTCTTACTTTGGCTATACCATTCAGAACTCGCGTGGCAAGCCTACAAACAGTGAATTTATCGCTATGATCAGCGATAAGCTCCGCCTTCGTATGAAGGTTTCCTAACATTTGATTTTTTCTGTTCTCATCCCACTCCTTTTTACAGGGGCCGCTGCTTTGCGATTGCTTTGGCAGCGGCTCCTGCTTTATTTTGATTGGGATTGCAGCTGATGTGGAAGTATGGTATGCTTTTTATCGTAAAGAATATTGCTAATCCAATGAGATTAGAGGAGGGGTTTTTATGGAGCATCCCGTTGTTCTTGCCCTGTTAGGCACGAGCTTTACCTTCTTGGCAACGGTTGCCGGAGCGGCAATGGTCTTTTTTGTGAAAAAAGAGGCGTCTATCAACACGCATAAGGCGTTCCTCGGTTTTGCGGCCGGCGTGATGATTGCTGCGTCTGTCTGGTCGCTTTTAATACCAGCAATCGATATGGCGCGTGAGCAGGGAAAAAACGAATGGCTGCCCGCTGTAGCCGGATTTTTGGCCGGCGGCGTGTTCCTGTTTTTGCTTGACCGGTTGCTGCCCCATCTGCACTTGGGGGCGGAAAAGCCCGAGGGTATGAAAAGCTCGCTTAAGCGCACGACAATGCTTGTGCTGGCCGTTACGCTTCATAATATCCCGGAGTCTAGCAGTCGGCCTTTCCTTTGCCGCTGCGGCAGAGGGCGGGTATGCTACGCTGGCGGGCGCGATGGCGCTGAGCTTGGCATGGCGCTGCAAAATGTGCCGGAAGGGGCGGCCATTTCTCTTCCGCTGCAAAAAGAGGGTGTGTCAAAGGGCAAAGCGTTCTTATACGGTGGGTTATCCGGCGTGGTGGAGCCCGTGGCAGGTGTGTTCGGCGCGCTGCTTGCTATCTTGATCGCCCCGATTATGCCGTTCACCCTGTCGTTTGCCGCCGGCGCGATGATCTATGTGGTGGTAGAGGAGCTGGTGCCGGAAATGCATATGGGAGAACACAGCCATGCCGGTACGGCGGGCGCGATGCTAGGCTTTGCAGTGATGATGGTGTTGGATATTGCGCTGGGATAGTGAAAACCTGCTGTTGCTTGAGCTCTCGGATCAGTTTAAAAATCAACCGGCCTGATTGGATGAGATAGAAGGCCCGATAACAGTCGTTTTGTTCGATTTTTCATTAGAAAGAGTGCGCCTTCCCCTTCACTTTCTCTGATATCATGTTAAAATATGACGCATACCAACAAAGGGGTGGGAGGATTGAAAGAAACAATTGCCATTGTGGATTATGGAGCTGGCAACCTGCAAAGCGTGAAAAAGGCGCTGGATTTCATCGGCGCACCGTCGGTGATCACCAAGGACGCGAGGCGATCCGCTCAGCGGATGCGGTGATCCTGCCGGGCGTTGGTTCATTTGCAGATGCGATGGATTCCATGCGGGCCAGCGGCCTGACGGACACGGTGATAGAAGCGGCGCAGAGCGGCAAGCCTTTTTTGGGCATTTGTCTGGGGCTTCAGCTTCTGTTTGAGGCTTCTGAAGAGTCCCCCGGAGTGGCAGGGCTTGGCGTATTACAGGGCAAAATTTTACGCATTCCACAAAAGGATGGGCTGAAGGTGCCGCATATCGCTGGAATTCTCTTTCCATCACCCAGCCGGAAGGGATTTTCCAAGGGATCTCGCAGGACGCTTACGTTTATTTTGTCCATTCCTATTATTTGCAGGCAGCGGATGCTTCCGAGGTAGCTGCGCGCACAGAATATGGCGCATTGATTGACGCGGCGGTTCAAAAGGGCGGCCTTTGCGCCACCCAGTTCCATCCGGAAAAGAGTGGTCGGGTTGGCCTGCAAATCCTGCGCAACTTTGCCGCTATGGCGGGAAAGGAGAGAGGCTAATGTATGCGAAGCGGATTATTCCCTGTTTAGATGTAAAAAACGGGCGCGTTGTCAAAGGCGTGAGCTTCGTCAATCTTCGAGACGCAGGTGATCCGGTTGAATGCGCGATTGCCTACGATCAAAAGGGCGCGGACGAGCTGGTGTTGCTCGATATCACGGCAACCCATGAGGGGAGAGGCACCATGGTGGAGATCGTCACACGCGTGGCAAATTCCATTTTCATCCCATTCACGGTTGGCGGCGGCATTTCGAGTGTGGAGGATTTCACGCAGCTTCTGCGTGCGGGTGCGGATAAAATCAGCGTCAATTCCGCGGCGGTTCGCAACCCGCAGCTCATCAGTGATGCGGCCTATAAATTTGGCAGCCAGTGCGTTGTGTGTGCGATTGATGCAAAACGGCGCGGTACGGGCGGCTGGGAGGTTTATCTCAATGGAGGCCGGATTCCGACGGGGATCGACGCAGTCGCATGGGCTATGGAGGCCGAGCAGCGCGGTGCGGGTGAAATTCTCCTGACCAGCATGGATTGTGACGGCCAAAAGCAGGGCTATGATCTTGCGCTGACGCGTGCGGTCTCAGAGCGGGTCGGCATCCCGGTGATCGCATCCGGCGGCGCGGGTGCAAAGGCGCATTTCTATGATGCGTTTACACAGGGGAAGCTGATGCGGTGCTGGCCGCGTCGCTGTTTCACTTCAACGAAATTCCGATTAGGGAGCTGAAGGAATATTTGGGCGGGCGCGGTGTGCCAGTACGGATGGATTAAATAGAGAAACGGCCCGGCGGTCATAGACTGCGCGTTGGTATTTATTTTTAAAAGAGGGAATATGTAGATTGATGATCTGAGCTGGCTGTGTGATACGTTTGAACAGGGGGAGCGTCTAAAAACCCATCGTGCAAATATCGCAGCCATATCAAAAATTAGGAGAGCAATTCATCAGGCGTTATCCGAAATATTTTTGATAATAGAACCGGATTTTTGATCGAAGGCCTAAAAATGCCGCTCTCATGCTTCATGTAGGTATCTAAACCGATACCTGTTAGTTGGGCAACTTGCTTTTGAGATAGATTTTACTTTTTTCGGTATAATGATATTTTGTCCCCTAATCATGTGGTTTTCATGAAAATACTCTTTTCTATTCTTTTTGTATCACTTTTATAACCGATCTTACCACTTCAATCGCGTAGAATCAATAAAAAAGTGCAAAAATGATACAAACGCTAGAATGGAGAGAACAATTATGCCAAAGCCGCGTGGACAATTGGGAGAGAAAAACTTAATTGGTTCCCGGCTAAAGGAGCTGAGAAAGAGGGAGCATCTATCTCAACGGGATTTGGCACAGATTGTACAATTAAAAGGGTTTGATATTGATAAAAACGTCATTACTCGTATTGAAACCAATAAACGTTTCGTAACAGATATTAGGTTGCGCGCCATTGCTGAAGTATTTCAAGTGACCTATGAATTTTTAATGGATGGGAAAGAAGATTCCTAGGCTTATAAAAAAATAGCCGGTAGTTAACTGCTTACGTAAGAGATGCGTATCTCTGTGATTTATGTGGTGATGGCTGGTATTGCTTTGTTACTCGCTTCGCTTCGTAATAAAAAATAGCCGCAAGTTTTCTGCGGCCGTAAGCTGTGCGTATCTCTTTGCTCTGTGTGGTCATGATTGGCATTGCTTTGTTACTCGCTTCGCTTCGTAATAAAAAATCACGCCGCAAAATGCTTTTTTGCATTTTGCGGCGTGGTTGCCGTTTTATCCATTCAGGCGGCATCGTTTTTATTCCGCTTTTCTTGCTTGGATCAGCGTTGCACCGTCAAAGCAGGCCAATGCCTCCACCGCCTGAAACCCGGCCCGTTCGAGCAGCTCTGTTTCATGCTCCAATGTCAACGGCGTATCAAAGTGCACGAACAGCCCCTCAGGGATGCCTTCCCGCGCGCGTTCTGCGCACAAACATCCATGAGCAGCCTTTCTTCCTGCGCACAGCAGGCAATATAGTCGCATTCTAGATATAGGCCGCCAGGCTTCAAGGCCTGATACAGCTTTCGGAACAGCTCTTCCTTCTTAGCGGGCTGAAAGTGATGCAGGCTTTCAAACGATATCGCAGTGTCGAAGGCCTCCATGCCAAGCTCCGCCTCGAAATAATCCTCACAGCGCAAAGTGAGCAACGCGCTCGGGTGTTTTTGCCGGAGCACCGCGAGCATCGGTTCGCAAAGGTCGATGCCGGTTACGTGCAGGCCGGGAAAACGCTTCAAAATGGCATTTAGCTCCAGCCCTGTACCACATCCAAGATCAAGCAGGGAGCCGCAATTGTCTGGGATGCGCTCCGCCATGGATCGATAGGCCTCGTTCCAGCGCGCCATATGTTCCTCATAGGTGGATACCCGTTCCGTAAAAAAATTGCTCATCTCTTCTAGCGGATCATCCCGGGTTTCCGCAAGCCAGTGGTTTAAGTCCGCCAAATAGGCGGGGATATTTTGTCGTATTTCAAAGTGCATTGTTTTCTCCGTTCCCGATTCTTTTATTCTACTCGCTCCTCGATCGTGCGGCGGATCGCATCCGTCAGGCAGAGGGGATTCCCATGCGGACGGTCTGCATTCAGCGGAAAGATCATCACGCCGCCCAGCCCCATCTGCAAGGCAAAGGCCGTTTTATCCGCCACCATGCCGGGGCAGTTATAGTAGGCGTCCATTTCAATGCCGTCAAAAGTGATTTGCGGGGCATAATTCTGCCAATAGCCCACCTGGGCGTCTTTCCAGAGGGGCCAATACTCCCCCTTGTAGGTCGGGCGGCCATAGTAGGGGAGGCCCAGGTTGATCTGCTCTCGGCGGAATCCACATTTCTCCGCATATTCCACCGCGCGCACTGCGGCGCGGCCGAAGGAGGCGTGATAGCCGTTTATATCGTTGATGTCGTATGCCATGTAAGAGAGCTGGTCGATCGCCCGCACTGCCTCGGGCGAGAGATGAACCCCCCAATCTGCCAATGCGACCGCCAGGATCCTACCGTCCTGCATGAGCCGCTGCTTTAAGTTCACAAGAAATTTGCTGAACAGCGCCCATTCCCTTTTGCCCTTGGGGAATTCCCAGTCGAATTCAATGCCGTCGAGCTTCGCCTCCCGCAGGAAAGCGGTAAGCGCTTCGATAAGCGGTTCCATATGGTTTTCTAGGGATTCTACAGTGTCCTTCCCGGGCTGGAAGAAGGAGGCGAGCACTTTCACCGGTCGGCCGCTCTTTTCAATCACTTTGCGGGCTTCGGCGGCATGTTGAAACCAGGTCTGTTTGGCCTCCTCGTTTGTCTGCGAGGCGTCGCGGTAGTTAAACCATACGGCGCCGCCCTTCGACCATTTTAGCGTATCAAAAAGAATTACCTCGTTGACCGTTTCAAAATGCGGGAGAATGCGTCGCGCTCCTTCTGTGTAAAAGCGAGGAATTCTTCTGTATCAAAGCGCATGTAGGCACTCACGCGGAAGGGTTGCTGCCGATGCTGTTTGGATAAATCGTAAAAAGAACACTCTGTCACCTTAGCGGCGCCCCAGGTTTTTAAAATGAGCAGGCGGTATTTTGTGGATTGCTGCGCCGGGAAGGAGCAGTAGCGGTAGCGCTCTACCTTATCGCTCTCATAAAAGCGGAGCCATGCGCCGTCTTTCCAGCATTCCAAGGCGAAATGACGGATGTGGCTGCCTGCCTCCCGCAGCACAAGGGTATTGACGCGCGTTTTTTTCGGGAAGCAAACGTCATTTCAGAAACGCCTTTCCCAGCGCATCGCCATCCTCCCATACCCTTTGTGGCAAGAAACCTTGCGCGGCTCCAGATGAATGCTGGAAACGCAGGCGGCGGGGGTGCGTTTTTGCTCTGGCGGCATTTCGCATCCCGCCGGGTGTAGGTGCATGGAGGAGTAGAAGGCGGCGATACCAAGCCTTGTTGCAAGGTGGGAGAGCAGGTAACGGGTGCTGTTTTTCATCAGGGGCGGCCTCCATTTCATGATAGGTAGAAAAAGCTGAAAACCATCCGGATGGCAGGCATCCGATCTGATTTTCAGGCAATGGGCATTCGATTAACGATCGGAAAGCGCGATATAAGCCTGCGCGCTGCCACGTTGCGGTAAGCTGGGCGAATAATTTGCCGGCGTGATGAGCTCCTCAATACGGTGCGCGCTCCAGCGCAATGCGGGAGATGGCAAAAATCGGCGTATAAAGTTCCATTGGCAGGTCGAGCATGCTGTAGACAAAGCCGCTGTAAAAATCAATATTCGCGCTGACGCCTTTATAGATTTTGCGTTCTTCAGCAATGATTTGCGGGGCAAGCTTTGCAACGGTGGAATAGAGCTCATATTCATCCGTGCGGCCCTTTTCCTCAGACAGCCGCTCTACAAAGCCTTTAAAGATATTGGCGCGCGGGTCGGAGAGAGAATAAACAGCGTGCCCCATTCCGTAAATCAAGCCGGCGCAGTCAAATGCCTCTTTGTGCAGGAGCTTTTTGAGGTAAACGGCAACCTCATCTTCATTCTTCCAGTTTGCAATGTTGCGCTTCATATCCTCAAACATCTGCACAACCTTGATGTTTGCGCCGCCGTGCTTCGGCCCCTTGAGCGAGCCGAGAGAAGCGGCAACGGTGGAATAGGTGTCCGTCCCGGAGGAAGAGAGACGTGCGTCGTAAAGGTGGAGTTGTTGCCGCCGCCGTGCTCCGCATGGAGCACAAGGGCAAGGTCGAGAATTTTGGCTTCCAGCTCCGTATAGCTGCTGTCCGGGCGCAGGATGCGCAGAATATTTTCCGCTGTGGACAGCTCCGGCAACGGGTTATGGATAAAGAGCTCTCGCCGTTGTGGTAATAATTGTAGGCGTGATAGCCGTAAACGGACAGAAGAGGGAAGGATGCGATCAATTGCAGGCATTGACGCAGCACGTTATCAATGCTGATATCGTTTGCATTGTTGTCGTAAGAATAAAGTGTCAGCACGCTGCGCGCCAGCGTATTCATCATATCAGAGCTCGGCGCTTTCAAAATCACATCACGCACAAAGCTTGGGGGCAGAGAGCGGTAGCGGGCGAGCAGTTGGGTGAATTCATCCAGCTGCTCCTTCGTCGGCAGGTCGCCGAACAGCAAGAGGTAAACGGTTTCTTCAAAGCCAAAGCGCTTTTCTTTCAAAAATCCGGCTACAATATCCTCAACATTCACGCCGCGGTAAAACAGCTTTCCTTCGCAGGAAACGGTCTGCCCGTCCACCTCCATGGAGGATTGAATTTCAGAAATTTCCGTAAGCCCTGTCAAAACGCCTTTGCCGTTTAAATCGCGCAGGCCGCGATTGACCTGATATTTTGTATAAAGCGTAGGGTCGATTGCGTTTTTGCTGACACACCGCTGGGCAAGTTCGTGAATCTGCGGCGTGATCTCCGAAAAGTCGATGTTGTTGGAATTGATCATATTGCTGACCATCCTTTCCTTGGAGACTGATAGGTTTGAATAGATTCTGAGAATCCGGCCCCCGGAGACCCTTTCCGCCCGGAAGCGCAAAACCCTGCTCTCTCTTTATTAAAAATATACGCCTCTATCATACCTTTTTTTGGCCGGGATGTCCAGCTTTTTATCCGCCAGGCAGGCGGAGGCGGCAGCGGATGGTCAGAATTTATGGCGCAAAACCTGCTGCGCATAGCATCGGAACAGGCAGAGCCATTGAATATATCGGATCGATGCGAGCGTCGTATCATGCGTCAGGCCGGCTTCTCCGAGTGCGCGGGAGAGCTGGCGGCGGGTAAATAGGCCGGCGAGGCCGGTCTTCCCGTCATATGCTTTTGCAAGAAACGCCCGATAGGCTCGCGCTGAGGCGGCCGGCAAATCGGGGTGGGCCCGTTTGGCAATATGTAACATTACGATATCCACGGACGGCTTGGGATGAAAATCTTCGCGGCGGAAATGGTAGAGAATCTCCATTTTAAAAAAGGGCTTCAGGCTCAATGAACGCAGCGTTTCTCGGGGCTGTCCCATAAAGCGCTTGGCCGCCCCTTTTTCCAGGATCAGATATGCGTCCGTGGGAGGGGTGCGGCATTCTGTGAGGCGGCGGATGATATCCGTTGTCCGGCTGAAGGGGATATTGGCAAACACCTTGTAGGGCCCCTTTGCCGGTAGAGAAAAACTGCAAAAATCAGCGTTTCGCAAGGTCAAGTTTGCTGCGCCTTTGAATTGCTCCGTCAGGCGGAGATAAAGCGCCCGGTCCAGCTCCACTGCGGTCACATGGCAACAGCGTTCCAGAAGGGCGCGTGTGATATGGCCCTTGCCAGGGCCGATTTCAATCACATGGTCGTTTTTCGTCAGGTTTGTTCGTTGAATCAGGCGGTGGATGATCGCCCTGCTTGTCAGAAAGTTTTGCGACGCCCATAGCGGCGGCATAGCCGTTGATTTTTCATTACGAGGCAACGCGAGTAACAAAGTATTTTTATTTTTGGGCATGAAAAAAACACCTCTTTCAATTTGCATTCCAGATCAGCGAAAAGGGCACAGCAACGCAAACCCTGCCTTGGGCAGAGGAGATTTACTGTACCCGTTTCAGCGAATCCGAATGCAAATTGCCATCAGGTGTTCTAAGCTCCTTTTGAAAGGTTTGGCTTCAGTCTAGCATGCTCCGCGCGCGGCGTCAACCCTCCTGGTTTTTGATTTGGCTGAGAGCTCCTTTTTCCAGCCGGGAAACCTGCGCCTGCGAAATGCCGATTTCCTTTGCAACCTCCATCTGCGTTTTGCCCTCCATGAAGCGCAGGTGGAGGATTTTTTTCTCCCTGGGGTTCAAATTGCTGATGGATTGACGCAGGAGAATTTCATCTACCCAGCTGTCGTCGCTGTTCTGATCGCCGATTTGATCCATGACGTAAATGGTGTCGCCGCCATCCGAATAGACCGGTTCATAGAGAGAAACCGGCTCCACAATTGACTCCATTGCAAGCACAACGGTCTCCTTGGGGAGATCTAGCTCCTTGGCGATCTCCTCAATGTAGGATCGCGCTGTAATTCATTGATAAGGCGCTCTTTTGCCTGCATGGCGTGGTAGGCCGTGTCGCGCATGGAGCGGCTCACGCGCACGGAATTATTATCCCTCAGATAACGGCGAATTTCACCAATAATCATGGGGACGGCATAGGTGCTGAACCGTACTCCCTGATCCACATCAAAATTATCAATGGATTTAATCAGCCCAATGCATCCCACTTGAAACAGGTCGTCCAGGTTTTCCCCTCGGTTGACAAAGCGCTGTATTACGCTGAGCACCAGCCGTAGGTTGCCGCTGATAAGCTCGTCGCGCGCTTTCATATCGCCCTGTTTGATGCGGTGCAAAAGCTCCATTTTCTCGGATTCCTTCAAAACCTTCAGCTTTGCGGTGTTCACCCCGCAGATTTCAACCTTGTTGAATTGCATGTTGTTTTCCCCCTCGCCGGATCTGGTTTGCTTCTGCAAAGAATGTGCAGCAAAAAACCGGCGCCCTGGCCCCGTTTGGCATGCCGTGTGATGGCGGCTTTGCGGATGCCTGCCGGCGCTTCCTTAAAATTATTACCAGCGGCTTTGATTTTCATGCGGGGGTGTGCAGATTTTGTTCTATGACCCGTTTGTACATGCATATCTATGGTGCGAGGGGCTGAGAATGCCCTGCAATGGAAAAAGGAGGTATTCATCATGGCAGAAGAAAAAAAAGCGCCGGCCATGCCGCACAACCTGATTTTGGAGGATCGGCGGACGCTGACTGTTTCCGGCGTGTCGGATGTGGATAGTTTTGACGAACAGACAGTAGTGGTTTTCACGGATATGGGGGAGCTTACTGTGCGCGGCACGGATTTGCACATCAACCGCCTGAGCGTGGAGGTAGGCGAATTGCTGATGGAGGGCATATCAGCTCCCTGACCTATACGGATGAGCCACAGAAGGGCGGCGGGTTCTTCAGTAAGGTGTTCCGCTGATATGTATATGCTGACAATTGCCGACCAAACGCGCCTGTTTCTCCTGGCGCTTGGGCTCGGTTTTCTGCTGGGTATCGTTTATGATCTGTTTCGCGTTGTCCGCATGGCGTTTACCATGCGGCGCGTGGGGGTCTTTATACAAGATGTGCTTTTTTTCCTCACCTGTGCCGCCGCCACCTTTCTTTTTTTGCTTGCCGTCAATCAGGGGGAGATCCGTGGGTTTATCATCGCTGGGGAGGGCCTGGGGTTTCTGATCTATTATTTTTCCTTCGGCCTTTTGGCCGTGCGTGTGAGCAGTTTTTTGGTGCATGCGATTCATCGGTTGTTTTTCGTTATTTCCGTGCCTTTTCGCGCTCTTTTTCGCCTCTTGAAAAAGCTTTTTGTAAAAATTGGGATATCTGCAAAGAAAACCTCAAAAAAAATTGCAAAGAAATCAAAATTTAACTTGAAACACCATAAAACTTTATTGTATAATCTTAGAAAGAACGCTGGAGCAAACCGGAAACAAAAAAAGAAGCAGAAGCGAGAGGAGGGCGAGGGTTCATCATGAAGAAAAAAAAGAAGCGCAGAAACAGTGTGATTCTCGTCCTGCTGCTTTTTGCGGTTGCAGGAACGTTTGCTGTGCGGTTGGTTCAATTGCAGATTGGGATTCGGGAGCAGCGGCAGGCGTTGGATAACTTGCAGGTTGCCTATGAGCAGCAGCAGGAGGATAACAACGTTTTGCGCAAGAAGCTGGACAACGCGGATGAAGCGCAGTATATTGAGCGGGTCGCGCGCGACAGCTTGGGCCTGATTAAGCCTGGCGAGAAGGTCTATGTGGATGCGTCTCCGGGCGACTGATCCGTTCCTTAGGTTGTGAAAGAGATGAAGGAGGCTTGTGTTTTTTTTATGCAAGTAGAGGTTGGAGCAATAGTTGAGGGAAAAGTGACAGGTTTGACGAATTTCGGCGCCTTTGTCAGCCTGCCGGATGGCAAAACGGGCATGGTGCATATTTCAGAGGTCGCGCCGACCTATGTGAAGGAAATTCGTGATTATCTGACGGAAAATCAAGAGGTCAAGGTCAAGGTTTTAAGCGTGGGCGACGATGGGCGCGTCAGCCTTTCGATCAAGCGCGCCATGGAGCCGGAGCAGCAGCGTCCCCCTCAGCGGCAGCAGCGGCCGGGTGGCGGGCATCAGCGCCGTTCTTCCCCGCCGGTGTGGCAGGGCTCTAAGCCTGTGCAGACGGAAAACCTCTCTTTTGAGGATATGATGGCGCGTTTTAAGCAGGTGAGCGATGAAAAGATCACCGATCTCAAGCGCTCGTCCGAGAGCAAGCATGGCGGCGGATTTTCCCGGCGCGGCAATGGGTCCAACCGGTAAGGCTCCGGCAGCGGACGCAGCTCGATCGGCCGGACAGGCTGATGGGCGAAGCGTGTGGCATGAGCAGATTTTTTAACAAAAAACGGGTGTGCAGCCGCACACCCGTTTTCTATCTTTTATGCTTGTTCGTCAGCGGCCTGTACACCGCTGAGAAGGCCTCACGCCACATTGGGCTATGAAGCCCGATACCCCTTAATTTGATCAGGGAAGAGCCAGCGGAATCTTGCAAAACAGGTGTAGATATGCTAAAATAACCCAACAGAAGCGGTTCTCTTCTGGCTGTTCCAGCAGCAGCTCGGATAGGGCTGCATTTGAGAACAATCAGATGAGAATCCAAAGGGGCGGGCAGATCCGCCCCTTTGGATGTCTTTGAGGTTTTGCCTCCCATCTGATGACGAGAAAGGAAGTTTATTCCCTTTGGAGCAGATCGAACAGCGCAATAAAATGGCTGCGAAGCCTGTATTTCCCCTGCTGATGTCTATGGCCTTTCCACCGATGCTTTCCATGCTGGTGCAGTCGATGTACAATATTGTGGATAGCATGTTTGTAGCACGGTTCAGCAAGATGCCCTGACGGCCGTATCCCTAGCCTTTCCGCTGCAAAACCTTGTGTTGGCAGTGGCGGTTGGCACGGGGGTGGGCGTGAATTCTTATATTTCGCGCAAGCTTGGCGCGCAGGATCAGGATGCGGCAAACGCAGCGGTGACCCACGGCTTTTTGCTATCCTTTGCCCATGCGGTTTTCTTTGTAATATTCGGCCTGGTTGCATCAGGCCGTTTTTTCGGTTGTTTACGGATTCTGCCGAGATCTTCAGCCTCGCGTGCGATTATAGCTATATCGTTGTGCTTGGTGCTTTCGCACAGCTGTTTCACATCATGGTGGAAAAGCTGCTTCAGGCGACGGGGCGGATGCTGGCCCCCATGTTGCTTCAGGCAATCGGCGCGATTGCCAATATCATTTTAGACCCGATCCTGATCTTTGGTTTGTTTGGCGCGCCGCGGATGGGCGTGCGCGGAGCAGCCGTCGCCACGGTGTTGGGGCAGGTGCTTTCGATGACGCTTTCGCTGTTGGTGTTTTTCTTGCGGGATCAGGATGTGCGTATGGATCTAAAAAAATTCAAACCAGATCTACATGCCGTCGCCCAGATTTATGCAGTGGGCGTGCCTACTATGCTGATGAATGCGCTTGGCTCTGTGCTGGTAACGCTGCTCAACTCGATCTTGATCCGTTTTTCAGAGTTGGCGGTGTCTGTGTTTGGCGTGTATTTCAAATTGCAGACCTTTGTGTTTATGCCGGTCAGCGGCCTGACGCAAGGCGCTTTGCCTATCATGGGCTACAATTATGGCGCACAGAACCAAAAGCGCCTGCTTGCAACCCTGCGCTGCGCCGTGCTGGTGGCGGTGGGGATTATGGCGGCAGGGAACCTGCTCTTTGCCCTGATGCCGGATAAGCTACTCTTGCTCTTCGACGCTTCGCCGGACATGCTCGGCATTGGCGTGCCTGCGCTGCGCATCATCAGTTGCAGCTATGTTTTCGCTGCAATTGGCTGATCCTTTCCAACCTCTTTCAGGCAGTCGGCAAAGGCGCCTACAGCTTGACTGTGTTTTTATGCGGCAATTGATCGTCGTTGTGCCGCTGGCCTTTCTGCTCTCGCGGACAATGGGGCTAAACGGCATCTGGGTGGCCTTCCCCATTGCGGAGGCGGCAGGTGCGGTTGCAGCGGCACTCTTTTCCTGATCTTTCGCCGGAAGGACGCTATTTTTCATCAAGCCGCCGTTCCTCAACCAGAGGCGGGGGACTAGATAAAATACTTTTGATCCCTGCTTCGCAAATTTACAGGTTTGCAGGAAAATATTTTTTAAACGGAGCCGGTGCACATTCCTGCCTTTTCCCACACATAATAGAAAAAAGTTTGAACGCTTTTCCTTTTGAACTAGATAAGAGTAGAAAGGGAATTGGCCAAAAGGATGGATAGGCATGAACGAAAAGGAATATGCATTTGATGCAGTCATTCAAAAAGTGACGGATATTGACGGCGCGTATGTGCAAATTCCCTTTGATGTAAAAGCGGAATTCGGTAAAGGCCGTGTGAAGGTGCATGCCACCTTCGACGGTGTGGCATACGACGGCAGCCTAGTTCGCATGGACACGCCGGGCCATATCCTCGGTATGCGCAAGGAGATTCGGGCGAAGCTCGGTAAGGCGCCGGGCGACACCGTGCATGTTACGTTACGGGAGCGCTCATGACAATTGGCAGGAAGGTGTTTATATGGCCGGATTTGAAACGGTGCAGAAGCGGGTGCAAGAGCTGCGCAGTCTGCTCAATTATCATAGCAAACGCTATTATGAAGAGGATGCCCCCGAGATTGAGGATTATGAATACGATCAGATGCTGCGTGAGCTGGAGGAGCTGGAGCAGGAGCACCCGGAGCTCATCACGCCGGATTCGCCGACCCGGCGCGTTGGCGGTCGCAGATAGCCAGTTTACGCCTGTGACGCACACCGTGGTGATGGAGAGCTTGCAGGATGGCTTCAGTGAGGACGAGGTGCGAGATTTTGATCGCCGTGTGCGGGAATTGGTGGAGCATCCTCAATATGTGGTGGAGCCAAAAATTGATGGGTTATCTGTTTCGTTGGAATATGAAAACGGCCTGTTTGTGCGCGGCTCCACGCGGGGCGATGGACAGGTTGGCGAGGATATCACGGTCAACCTGCGCACGATCCGCGCGATTCCGTTGCGCCTCAAAGAGATACTGCCATATTTAGAGGTGCGCGGCGAGGTGTATATGCCGCGGGAATCCTTTTTGAAGCTGACGGAGCAACAGGAACTCAATGAAGAGAAGCCCTTTAAAAATCCCCGCAATGCGGCGGCGGGCTCCCTGAGG
>ENA-OQEN01000632-OQEN01000632.1-human-gut-metagenome-genome-assembly--contig:-NODE-632-length-15125-cov-4.006268_pt1 | contig 15125 bp, 22 predicted proteins | sample MGYA00242791_ERZ504627 | MGnify/ENA primary metagenome ERZ504627 (study PRJEB26092, sample SAMD00036316) | human gut metagenome | host: Homo sapiens | study: EMG produced TPA metagenomics assembly of... | reverse complement strand
CGCGAAGCTGAATGCTGTCAAAACCGTTCCAATTATTGATGCCGGGCGTATAAAGCATATCAACCGTGTCGGCATTCAGCAGCGATAATAACTTGCGGCGAGGCAAACCAAACTGCATCCAACGGAGCCGCAGAGCTCGAAATGCTCGGGCTTACGTCCATTTTTGTGTGTTGAGCATCGCTGCCGAAGCGGCGCAGCCTGCTCACGGCCACATGGCGGGAGCGGAAGACGGGGGAAGGGTTGCTCTCTCCGAACGGGGCGAGGCGGGTCAGTTCGGCAATCAATTCTCCGGTGACCTGCTCAAGCGGAATATCGAATTCGTATCGTTTGCACGGGATGAACACGGAGTCATCGTAGCCTGTTTTAAGGCAAGCGTTGAGTTTTAAGCGAAAATCCTCAAAAAATGCGGATTCCATTGTTATTCCGGCCGCTTTTGCATGGCCGCCGAAACGAACGAAAAATTCACGGCAGCAACAAAGCACCTCATGAATGTTGACTCCGTCTATTGATCGCGCAGAGCCCTTGAGTATTCCGTCGGATTCCGAAAACAGTATCGTCGGGCGGTGATACATTTCTGCAATGCGTGAAGCGGCAATGCCGATAACACCGGCATTCCATGTTTCGGAACGGAGGACGATTGCTCTTGTGTCCGAAAGGTCGCAGGGTTCAAGACGGCGAATTGCATCGTTAAGAATGTTTGCTTCATCCTGCTGACGCAGCTCGTTGAGCTTGTTAAGGCGGGCGATTATCTCGTCGGCACGATTGGGGTCGCGGCAAAGAAAAAGCTCAACTCCGAGTGAAGCATCGCTCATTCGCCCGGAGGCGTTAAGCCGCGGGGCAACAGCAAAGCCGAGAGTGCATGCATTATACGGCCGACGTGCAGTGGGAACACCGTTCAAAAGACGGTAAAGCCCGTTGCAGCAATTGCCGCTGTTTATCTCATCAAGCCCCAACTTAACAAAAACACGGTTTTCGTCAAGCAACGGAACAACGTCCGCAACCGAGGCAAGCCCCGCAAGGGAAACATATTGCATTGCAGCTTCAAGTCCGGCGAGTGCGTGGAGCAATTTAAAGGCAATGCCCGCACCGCAGAGGATTGAATTCGGATACTGTGAATTGCTGACCGTGTGGCAGACAACGGCGGTGCATTTCGGAACGGTTTCGGGCGGAATGTGATGATCCGTCACAATAACATCAATGCCGAGTTCGCTGCAATAGCTGATTTCATCGGCGGCGGAAATACCGTTGTCAACAGTGATTATGAGGTTCACCCCGCACGAATGCAGCTTGTCGATTGCACCGCGGCTCATGCCATAGCCTTCTTCCCGACGCGACGGAATATGATAGCCTACATCTGCACCGACTGAATGAAAATAATCAACGAGCATGGCGGTTGAACAAATACCGTCAACATCGTAATCTCCGAAAATGCAGATTCTTTCGCCGTTCTCAAGTGCAGCATGTATCCTTTGAACGGCCTTGTCCATATCGGGAAGAAGAAACGGATCATGAAAATCTTCAGCGGAAGGGTGAAGAAATCTTTCAATTTGTTCCGGAGTGACGGCACCTCTTGCACGGAGCGCACGAACAAGCAGGGGGGAAAGCCCTGTAAGATTATCTTGTGCCTGTTCGGCAGAAAAATATTTCGATTTTTGATAAATAATCAAATCGAACCTCCGGCTGAATCGCTCAATGCCTTGCAGCAAAGTGCAAAGCGGCAATAAATCGCGGCAAAGCCATTAAATAAACAAGGTTTTGCAGTTAAAATAAACAGAAAAGGAAGCTTTGCATCGAGGCTGAGGCAAAACAAACCCTTGCAATGTTCAAATTTGGATTAATTATACCGCATTAGTACCAAAATTTCAATAGCCGAAAGAGAATGAAATGCTGATTTCAAAAAAACATGATTAATAAGAATAATATTAGAATAACAATGAATCATTAATAAATGAGCCGGCAATTGAAAATTAAAGCCTCGGAACCGCTGCGTGTAAATGGTTTTTGACTGAGATTCCGAAGCTTTGTACGTTTGGGGCGGCCGATTACTCACGCCGCAGATGTATTTGATCCTTCATCCGTTCGTCCGGTTTCGTCGGAGCAGATGCCGCTGCGGTCGAAACACGGCATTGCGGGACTGCGATACGGAAGCAGACTGTTGAATTTGCCAAGGAGCTTGACACCGTGCTCGCAAAGTATGAAACATACGCAATAACAAATTCCACCGAGAGTGCAAACAAGCATGTCCTGCATTGTGTCAATAAGCCCGATGTCGAGGTAGCCGTTGATGCTCAACTCTTCACCGTTGACAATAACGGATTGAATATCCGAAATGGAACCTGCAACGCCTTTCTCACTGCCCAACAGATATGAATTTATGCCGGATACAATTGTATCCTGCTGCATATCCATTCCGAAAAACGTGTCCATGGCGTATTCATAGAATTCCCACACGGCGGCAATTGCAAGCGTGAAGCTGAGAGCGGACACAAGCTTCAGTGCCTGCGAATGGCTTTTGTTGCCGCTGTCCAAAACGTCCGGCAGCACCGCGCAATAACTGCAAAAAGAAAGCCGGATGAGACATGCAGCGATTTGTCCCAAAACGGAATTATATAGTAAAATTTATATATCTTGCCGAAAATCGGTCCGCCCATTATCAACAGCATAAACAGCAGTTTCAGAATCGGCGGGAATGAAACCTTGAGAACATGCTCGGCAAGCCACGGACTGAACAAAAGAACGGATGTCATGATGCAGATAAGCATGTTTTCGCGAAGGTTCCAGCCGAGTTTCTTTGCGAACAAAAGTGATACGGCTGTGGTCAATGCAATAAAAATCTGCGCGGCGCAAAAACCGTAATCCGCACAATTTTTCTTGGCGGCCGGTCTCTTTTCAAAGCCGTTTGCAGAGCTGAAAACCTTTTTTTCTGTTTGGGAAGATCTTTTCATTGCGGTTGCCTCCTTTTCCTGATGTTATGTTAATCCTTCTTCGCAAACTTTCCGTGAACCGAGTGTGAACAGCGGTTGATATTCAAATTGTGTCGAAAAAGAAAACAGCAGACGTCTCTGCCGAAAAAACACTCTTTTTTTTCAAAAATCGGGCGATAATTAATATTCGCTTGATGTTTTTGTGCTAAAATAATACTGACGATGGGAAAACGCCCCTTGAAAGTGCACACGGCACAGGAAGCAGCGGACGGGAAGCCGCGTCAAAACAAAGGTAATTGTAAACGTAACAGAAATAATATTGATTTGAGTCTGTATTTGCAGAAAAAACCGCGAATCACGCAGTTTCTGCGCCAAAAGTGAGTTCTCAGGCTTATTTCAAACGAAAGCGAGGCAGCTGACAATTATGTTTAAGATTCTTATTGCAGAGGATGATATTGAGCTCAGGCAATTGTTCTATCGTGTTCTGACTCTTCACGGTTATTCGGCAATATGTGTTTCCGACGGCAAGGAGGCACTTGACGTGCTGGACAAGGAATATGTTGATTTAATCATTTCGGATATTATGATGCCGAATATGAACGGTTATGAACTGGCTTCAAGTCTGCGCGAAAGCGGGATTACGATACCGATTCTGATGATCACGGCAAAAGATTCTTTTGTTGATATGCAGATGGGCTTTGCTTCGGGAACGGATGATTACATGGTTAAACCCGTGAACGTTAACGAAATGGTGCTGCGCGTGGGCGCTCTGCTGCGGCGTGCACAAATGATCAGCGACAGAAGGCAGACAATAGGAAACACCGTGCTTGAATACGACTCAATGACGGTGACGGCAAACGGCAAAAGCATGGTTCTGCCGCAAAAAGAATTCATGCTTCTGTACAAATTGACCGCATATCCGGGAAGAATATTCACCCGTCAGCAGTTAATGGATGATATATGGGGGTTGGACAGCGAGACAGAACCGCGCACGGTTGACGTACACATCAACAGGCTGCGCGACAGGTTCAGAGATAATGACGATTTTGAAATCATTACCATACGCGGATTGGGCTACAAGGCGGTGAAACGGCATGGCGCATGATGAAATAAAGAAAAACTGCATATCGGGATGCGCGGCGGAAAAGAAAGCGGAGACATGCGGCGGGAAACAGAATTCAAAACGAAAAAAAACAGATGTTATTGATATTGCACAGCAGTTGAAAAATGAGAAAAAAATACGAACATATTTCACGCTTGTGGTGTTTATTATACTCACATGCACTCTGATTATCGCAATGTCCTTAACGTTCGTGCTTTACCGGCTCGGAATATGGACGGCGCAGCGGGTCGGAATATTCACGGTGCTTGCAGGCATTTCAGTTTTGAGCCTGCTGCTCGGCACTGCAATAACGGTGATACTTTCCGGAAACATTGTGCGCCCGGTTAATGCGTTAAGCACAGCAATGCAGCGTGTTGCGAACGGGGACTATGACGTGAAGCTGGAAACCAAGAGCAATTTTGAAATCATCAGGCGCGTATACAGCGATTTTAACCATATGGTTGACGAGTTGAATGCAGTCGAAACGCTGCGCAACGATTTTGTTTCAAACGTTTCGCATGAATTTAAAACTCCGTTAAGCTCCATTGAAGCTATGCGATGCTTCTTCAGGATGAAAGTTTGTCCGCTGAGGCACGAAGTGAATATACGGAGCGCATTGTTGTCAGTACGCGCCGCCTTTCAACGCTGGTTTCAAATATCCTGATGATAACAAAAATCGAAAACCAGACAATGCCGTTCACTCTGAGCAGCTATCGCGTTGATGAACAGGTTCGCCAATCCATTCTGCTTTTGGAAAACAAATGGAGTGAAAAAATATCGGCTTTGAAATGGATATGGACAGCATTGAGTTTTGTGCGGTTGAAGGACTGCTCGGCAATGTTTGGTCAAACCTTATTGACAATGCAATAAAGTTCAGTCCGGAAGGAGAAATAATATACATAAGTCTGAAGGAAAAAGATGACATGCTCAGCTTTAAAATCGCCAATCGGGGAGAGCCGATGTCGGGTGAAACGCTGAAGCGCATTTTTGAAAAATTCTATCAGGGAGATACATCACACAAGCGTGAAGGCAACGGCCTCGGGCTTGCACTTGTGAAAAAGATAGTTCGTGTTCACGGGGGAAGCGTTTCTGCCGTTAATACAGAGGATGGATTGATTGAATTCACGGTGAATCTGCCTGCAAAGCGCAGCTGTGAAAGGTGCTGCGGCAGCAATTAATACATCAACAGCGTCCCGCATTTGCAAGCAATTTTCGGGGCGCTGTTTTATTGCGGAATTCAGTCGGCAGTGCAGCCAATCATTCTGTTATTCTTTTATAATAATCGAGAATTCTCCCGATGCAGCCGGCGCTGTCCGGATTAACAATAAGATCTGCACATTTGCGGTAGGTTTCGATACGTTCGGCATAAAGTTTGAGCACGGCTTCGCGTCCGCCGCGGATCAAGGGACGGTTGGCGGTTTTTGCGTTCAGCAGTATGTTTATATCCCTGTTCAAAAAAACAACGATTCCGCTGCCTTTGATTATTGGGATGTTTCGCTCAACAGTCAGTATTCCGCCTCCGGTTGCAACAACATGTCCGCCGCGTTCCGCAACGCCGAGCAGAGTTTCGCTTTCAATCTCGCGGAAGAAGGCCTCGCCGTGAGTATCAAAGATTTCATCAATTGACATGCCCTGTTTATCGATGATAAGTTTATCGGTGTCGGCAACGGGTTTTTCAATTGCCCTTGCAAGGCGCCGCGCCGTGCGTGATTTTCCGCTTCCGGGCATTCCGACAAGATATAGATTAAGCTTTTCTTTTTGAATGCGTTTTGCTCTGCGGATTATCATGCGGAACACTGCAACGGCGTCGCTCCGGTGCGAAAGCATTCCCTCCGTGCGTGCGGCAACGAGCTCTTTTTCCCGTTCGCAGTTTTCGATCGGCAAGCCGTTCATGCGCTTATATCGCCCGATTTCTTCACACAAATCGAACCGCAGCTCCAAAAGGCGCGCAAGTTCGGTATCAATTCGGTCTATCTCGGCGCGGAAACCGTCCAATTCGTTCATAATAAAGCTCCTTAAATCGAATAATTTACATATAGGGATATTACGGCGTGCAGAGAGTTCGTTACTGCCTGAAAACAAGATCGAGCAGAGCGATTGCGGCGGCAGCCTCGACGGCGGCACATCCGCGCGGGAGTATGCATACGTCGTGACGTCCGCGGGGAGTAAGAACAGTTTCCTCACCCGTGACAAAATCAATGCTCAATTGCTCTCGCATAACAGTCGGAACGGGGCGGAAACAGGCACGGAACACGATCGGCATACCGTTTGCAATGCCGCCGTTAATTCCGCCGGAATTGTTCGTTTTTGTTTTTCCGCCCGAAAGAATGCGGTCGTTTGCCGAGGCACCGTCAAGGTCCGCAAAACCGAACCCCGCACCGAATTCGATTCCGTGAATTCCGGGAATTGAAAACACAATATGCGAAATCATGCTTTCAACACCGTCAAAGAACGGTTCGCCGAAAAATGCCGATTCGGGTTCGAGCAATGCGGCACATTCAACGATTCCGCCAAGGCTTGTTTTGCCGGCGGCAGCTTTTCAAACAGCTCCTCAAACGCACTGCGCCTGTTCGGGGCAACAAGCGGAAAAAACGGGTCAAGCATCGGCTGCTCACACATGCACGGTTCGAACCGCAAATCGGATATGTTTCCGATACGAAGAACATGCGAGAAAACTCGGATTCCGTGTTCACGGAGAAGCTGCTTTGCAATCGCTCCGGCAAAAACGAGCGGGGCAGTCAGCCGCCCCGAAAATGCACCGCCGCCGCGCGGGTCGCTATACCCGCCGTATTTCCGATTTGCTGCATAATCCGCATGGGACGGACGTGCAGCGGTACCGCAGTAATCTGCGGGTTTCGCATCGGAATTGCGGAAAACGGCGGTCAGCGGCATTCCCGTAAATCGGCCGCGGAAAAAACCCGAAAGAATTTCAAAAGAGTCCGCTTCACGCCGTGCGGTGCTTTCGATGCTTTGCCGCGGACGCCGCCGTGAAAGCTCAAAGACGATATCTTCAAGATCGGGCTGAAAACCCGCGGGAAGTCCGTCCAGCGTGCAGCCGAGAGCGGGACCGTGGGATTCACCGAAAATTTCAACACGAAAAATATTGCCGAACGTATTCAAGCACTGTTCCTCCGAGAGCTTTAAAATCATTGAAAAACTGCGGTGCGCTTTTGTTCACCGCTTCAAAGCCGCGAATCACAACGGGGTTTGAGCAAATGAGTGATGCAATTGCCGCTGCCATCACGATGCGATGATCATGAAAAGAATCAACCGTTCCGCCGCAGAGACTTCCCGTTCCGTGAATTATGATGTTGTTTTCGCCGCATTCGGCACTTCCGCCGAGGGAACGAATGCATTCAAGCATTGCGTTCACGCGGTCGCTTTCTTTTCCGCGAAGGCGGGCAGTGCCTGCAATAACCGTGTCGCCTGTTTTGCCGCAGGACAATATGCAAAGAATCGGAAACAGATCCGGAGAGTTGGAAATATCGATATTGTCTTTGAAAACGAATTTGCGAATCGCAAAATCCGCCTGTTTTTTTTCGCCGTTCAACGGCGGAGGAAGGCAAACTTCCGACCCGAGAGCGTTTGCGGCAACGAAATTTGCGGCATAGGAGCAGTCGTATGAATAGGCAGCCGCGGACGGAAACCCAAAAGGCGGGCGCAGTGTTCCGTGAGCAATATGGTACCTGCTCTTGTCATTCGGTTCAATACGGCACCCAAATCGGCGGATAACATCCAGCGTAAGCTCAATATACGGCCGAGAGGACGGGTTCGTTATTTCGAGTTCAAAAAACTCGTTTTGACTGCCGGAAAGAGTTTCCGACGCAAGCAGGATCAACATGCCGCTTGCAAACTGTGAACTCTCCGCTGCGCTGCATGAATACAGCGGCAGATGTTCGGCACGACGGGTAAATTCAATGAACTCGCTGTGCCGTTCGATACGGCAGCCGAGACAGCTTTTAAACTCATCAAAATTTCGCTCAAGAAGGGTTGAGCCGGCAAAAAAACGAACCTGTGAGTGCCGTCGGAGGAGCGAAGGAAGCAGCAGCCTCAGCAGCGTTGCGGATTCTCCGACATGAACCGAAAGAGGGGATACTTTTCCGCTTTCGGCATCGGTATTAAAAAAAGCATCATTCACGGCAATGACGGCATTTTTGATATCCTCACCGCAATTATTCGGAAGATGAACGAACTCCGCCGGCCGTATGCCGCACAGCCCTGCAAGAATCAAAAGTCGTATCACTTCGCTTTTGTATGGGGGAGGCTCAATGCGGCCGATGAGTTTTTTTGCCGAAACAATAACGCAGCTCATATGCAATGCCTCAAAACACACAGAAACTGTTAAGAAAAGCGATTGCGGATTCAGTTGAAACGCGATGCGTGAACACATGCCCGAATTCTTTGATGAACACCATATCGATGCCGCTGCGATCGCCCTTTTTGTCATGCAGCAGCAGTTCGGCGGCAGTTTCGGTACAGTAGGGCGCATAGTTTGTTTTCAAACCCTGCTCACGAAGCAGTGAAATGATTTTTTGAGCGATGCCGCGTTTTGTGAAACCGAGTTTTTCACCGAAATCCGCAGCAGCGGCGAGCCCGAGTCCGACAGCTTCACCGTGACTGAGTGAAAAACAGCTTGCCGCTTCAAAAACATGGCCGAATGTATGTCCAAGGTTCAAAATGCGGCGCGTGCCGTTGTCAAATTCATCTTCTTCGACAAATTTACGTTTGATTTCGCAGCAGGCGGATATGAGCGCAGCGTTGTTAATAATGCCGCCTTGCAGCAGATTCAGTATGCTGTCGCCTCCGATAACGGCGTATTTGATTATTTCACCGATGCCGGAGTGCAGCTCGCGCAAAGGCAGGGTTTTTAAAAAGTCCGTGCAGCAAACAACAAGCACGGGTGCATGAAAACTGCCGACTGCATTTTTGACACCGCAGAAATCCACTCCGGTTTTTCCGCCGACGGAGCTGTCGGTCATGCCGATAAGGGTTGTCGGCATTGCGATAAAATTGATTCCGCGCATGTACACGGAGGCGGCAAACCCGCCCATATCGCCGATAACTCCTCCTCCGAAACAGAGCAGCACGTCCGAACGGGAGGCATTGCCTTTTAAAAGAAAAGCAAGAATGCTTTGCACTGTTTCAAGCCGCTTATTCTCCTCGCCTGCCGAAACAACAAGGCTGAGAACATCAATCCCGAATGCGCGGAGAGCGGCGGATACATCCTCAAGAAAAAGCGGCGCAACATTGCTGTCCGTCAGAATAAACACTCTGCCGCAGGGCAAGAAACGGCAAATTTCAATGCCGAATTCGTTAAGCGATGTTCCGATGAGCATTTCATATTGCATACTTTTGCCGTCGGAGTTGAAAACAATGCGCTCCATACCGATTTCCCTTCAAAAACAAGACTTTCGAAAAGCGGAATTAATGCAATGCCGCTTTCAGCCGTCGGATTCCTGCATTTATCATAACCCATTTTATCGATTTTTGCAACAAGACAAAACAAGTCAGAATGCGCCCGGATTCGATGCAGGAAAGACTGCGGCTTGAGAATAACAGTGATAAACATAAGGCAATCGACGATTGGGCATTAGAAAAGTGACGGCATTCGGCAAATACGGATTGAAAAGTACGGATTGAAAAGCCGTCCGGAACACACCGACCGGGCTTTTGGGCGCAAAAGGGTTCGTTCCACGGCCCATTTCCGAAAAAACGGCTTGAATTGAGTAAAGTTCATTGACAATGGAGGATGAGCGAAAATGAATGTGACAATTGAAAAATGCGGTGATGAACTCATTGCTGCACTTGCAGGTGAGATTGATCACCACAATTCAAAACAAATCCGCGAGGCAATTGATGCCGAACTCGAAAGAGGCGGATATAAATTGTTGACGTTTGATCTTGAATCTGTATCATTTATGGACAGCTCCGGAATCGGGATCGTGCTCGGCAGATATAAGGTCGTGTCTAAAAGAGGCGGGCGGCTGAGAATCATCAATGCAAACAGGAGAGTCGAACGCATATTGCGTATGGCGGGTATTTTTTCAATTGCGGAATATCGGCAAAGGAGAGCTTGAATCATGAAGAACACTGTAAAATTCGAATTTTTGAGCCTGTCGGAAAACGAGGCACTTGCGCGTTCCGTTGCAGCGGCGTTCATTATGCCGCTTGACCCGACACTTGAGGAGCTTGCGGATGTGCGAACCGCCGTCAGCGAAGCGGTCACGAACGCAATAGTTCACGGATACAAAAAAAAGAAAGGCACGGTTCGCATGGAATGCAGGCTGGACGGAAGACTGCTGGTTATTTCAATTACGGATTTCGGCTGCGGTATTGAGAATATTGAGCAGGCACGGCAGCCGTTTTTCACGACCGATGCGGACGGGGAAAGATCGGGAATGGGTTTCGCAGTTATGGAAGCGTTTATGGATGATGTTGACGTTGTGTCAAAACGCGATATAGGAACTCGTATCACGCTTAAAAAATTCTTCTCGGAATCGGATTATTCGGCAGTTTGCGACGGCATTGCGGACAGCAAAAGCGACTTGCACGATGAAAACAGCGAAAACGGTTCGGAATGCATTTCCGGCAGGAATACAATCGAACAGACACACGGAATAATAAAAGCGATACGTCCGAGTATAAATGTGCAAAACATAAACGCACGAACATCGGATTGATATGAACTTGAACAAAAAAACGGCGGGGAGCATTGCACGGCGGATAATTCTCCGCAGGATGTATTTCACTGCGATGCCGATGAAAATGAATTTGCCGGTTTTATTTTGAAAAACCTGCCGCTTGTCCGTGCAGTTGCAAGGCGTTTCTTCGGACGCGGAGCGGAACCGGAGGAACTGGTTCAGGCCGGTTCGATTGGGTTAATAATTGCTGCAAAAAGCTTTGACAAAACCCGAGGCGTATCTTTTGCAAGCTATGCGTTCCGCTTTATCGAGGGCGAAATACGTCGGTTTATTCGCGAAAACACTTTGATTCGCCTTCCGCGCAGCGCAGTCGAAAGGCTGCATATTGACAGCGGCGATAGAGTTTCAAATGCGGATTACTCAGGTTCGCGTGCGGACAGCATCGAGTTACCTTCCGTATGCGTTTCGCTTGATGAAGAAAAAACAAAACTTTATGATTTTAATAATACCTTGCAAACGGAAAACTTTGAGGAGAGGTCAAATGCAAATATGCTTGCCCTGAAATTGATGGGCAAACTTCCGCCGATTGAACAAAAAATCATTTATCTACGCTACTTATGCGATTTCGGGCAGGCAGAAACAGCATTGAAGCTTGATTTAAGCCAAAGCACAATTTCAAAATACGAAAAACGTGCCCTGCTGAGAATGCGCCGCATTGTTTCGGAGGAATAGAACACTGCCTGTCGGATACGGCGGTGCATTGCGTTTCATAATGAATATTTTTTTCACATCTTTCGCAAAATACAATCAAACAAAGGGCGATGAAAAAAAGTTGCCCGCGAAAGGTGGTTTGTGTTTTGAAAAAAACATTTGGTATTTCAGCCGGCAGCGGTGCTGCGGTGAATGATAAAAAAACAATCGAAGTGACAAAAGCGGGAAGAGGGCGTATAGGGCGCATTGTTTCGGCGGTTCTGATTCTGCTTGCGCTCGCCTTCGGTGCGTATTTTGCGGGACAATCATACTCGTATGAAGAAAAAGCGGAGTCCATGTTCAGCGGTGCAAGTTTTGTCTGCGCGGAGGTGCATAATGATTCCGTTTGACGAAAAAAACATCATGACCAACACAATATTTCCGCCTGCGTTCGGAGCGGATGAAAACATGAAACAGGGAACCAATGACAGGGAAATCCGCTACAAAACCTATACTGCCCGCGTTCATAATCAATGCGGCAGCAATGCAGGAGGACCAAACTGATGGCAAATGAGGTAAAACACGGGCGAAGGCTCACTCCGGAAGAAAAACTTGAACACCGAAAATACCGTGAAACAGTGAACGCCAAAGTTCCGAAAAGCAAAACCTTCAGCCAATGCATTCTTGCGTTTCTGACAGGCGGTGCGATTTGCTGCATCGGGCAGCTTATAGGGGATTTCGGAACGGCGGTATTGAACCTTGCGGAACAGGAACGCGCGGCGTTCACCTCGATCGTTTTGATTTTCATAGGCGCATTGCTCACGGGAATCGGGGTTTACGATAAACTCGGTGCAATTGCGGGCGCAGGGTCGGTCGTTCCGATAACAGGGTTTGCAAACTCGATCGTTGCGCCTGCAATGGAACATAAGCGTGAAGGGCTTGTGATGGGTGTCGGAGCGGAGCTGTTCAGCCTTGCCGGCCCGGTGCTTGTTTACGGAATCACATCATCAGTAATTGTCGGAATAATTGCATGGCTTACCACGCTGTGAGCGCGGTTTGTTCCGCCCGGTGTTGCTTTTTGGTTGAGTTTTGACTATAATAAAGCGGGTGATGCACGCGGCAATACTGGTTTTGCCCGATAAGCCGATGCAGCCCGCCAACAAGCTGAACATGAAACGGATAAAACGCAGCAATGATAAACACTTATTGCCTCTTCTGCTGTTCCGGCAAGGAGAACTCGGTTATAAAAATGTTGAAAAACGAGGGCTTTCCCGCAATTGCACCAACGGTTATGCATTGGACGGGCGGTGCGGCGCAGCCCAAAAAAACGGCTCGGCGGCTGATGCCGGGCTATGTTTTTTTTGATGCGGACACGGAGCCGACGTGGGACCGGATTTTGAAGGATTCCGCTGTTCTGAAGCTTTTGAGCTACGGAGACGGAGAATACGCTCTTCGCGGTACAGATCTTGAATTTATTGATTGGATAAAGGAAAAACAAACAGGCATAATCGAGATGTCTTCCGCAGTAAAGTCGGCAGCATGATAGAATTTGTTTCAGGTCCGCTGAAGGATATGAACGGAAAAATAATAAAAATCAACCGAAGCAGGCGGCAGGTACAGGTATCGTTCGGTTCGGAAAACGGCATTATCAGCAAAGTTTGGTGCTCAATGGAGTTCGTTTGCAGCAACGCGGATTCGTATTCCGCTGCGGCCGAAAACAAAAGGGAATTTGACGATGCGGCGCAGCACGAAAAACGCCCGCAACCCTAAATTTTTCGCAAAAAACGGCAAAACGGTTTTCGGTGCGGGACGAAACGAAAAACGATAAGCATCACGGCGGCGTCATGCCTTTGCAGACGCCGCTTTTTTTGCGCTTTTGTTGAAAAAAAGCGTTTCTGTGCTATAATGTGCGTGTACACATAGTGAGGAGGCGCAGCATGTCAAAGGGTTATTACAAGCCGTGCAGAGAGTTCGACCGCTGCAACGACTGATAGAAAGGTATTTTAAAACGCAGCAATACGAAAAGTGTTTTGAAGGGCATATGTCTCTTGCCGAGCAGGGCTATCCCCTTGCGGAGTGCAAATCGGATATTTTTATTCCGAGGGTTTGGGTGTTGAGAAAGACCTTAAAAAGGCAGTCTATTGGACGCGCAGAGCTGCCGATCACGGCGATCGGGACGGGCAATACAACCTTGCATCTTTTTGCGAGGAGGCCGTCGGCACGGAGCGCGACACGGAGCAGGCGCACTTTTGGTACAAAATGGCAGCGAAGCAGGGTCACACCCTCGCAATTGAAAAATGCAGGGAGTTGGGCATTGATTTAAGCGCAGCGGAGCTTGACCGCGAGGAAGCCCGAAAGGAGCTTAGGTGCAGGATTTTTCCGTTCGATTATCTTCAATCCCGCAAGTTTACCGTAATCTGCACTTACTGCAATGGCAAATGGGTTCTTTCAAGGCATAGAAAACGTGAAACATGGGAAACGCAGGGCGGGCATATCGAGGCCGGCGAAACGCCGCTTGAATGCGCGAAAAGGGAACTTTTTGAGGAGAGCGGGATTACGGCGGCCGACATTTACCCGGTGTGCGACTACTGGGGTTTTGATTCACAGTCCTGCGCAAACGGAGCGGTCTTCCTTGCTGTGGCTCATTCAATTGGGGCGCTTCCGAAAAGCGAAATGCGGGAAGCAAAACTGTTTGAAAACCTCCCCGCCGCGCTCACCTATCCGAACGTTTCGCCGATACTTATTGCGGAGGCTGAAAAAATGTTGAAAAGCATTCGGCACGGCGAAAAATAAGCCCCGATTCCGTAAAGCGCGGCGATTATGCGCATGAATAACCGTCTTTTTGCGGCATAGAATGCAGCATGGACGGATTTTCTTCTTTTTTTGCAATATTGATGCTGTGCGCAGGCGTGTTTCTGACCGTGCGCATAAATTTCTTTCAGTTTACGCACCTTGGATGTGCAATTAAAACGGCTCTCGGAATCGGGCAAAAGCGTTCGGCAAGGAGCAAGCAAAAATTCGATGCTTCCGGAGTGACGCCCTTTCAGGCACTTTCTTCCGCACTCGGCGGGTCTATCGGAACGGCGAATATCGCGGGCGTTGCAAGCGCGATTGCGATAGGCGGAGCAGGCGCGGTATTCTATATGTGGCTTGCGGCACTGGTCGGGATGGGCGTCAAATTCTGTGAGATAGTGCTTGCGCTGCGCTATCGCGAAAAGCGCGGCGGGCAGTGGTGCGGCGGTGCAATGCTTTATATAGAAAAAGGCTTCAGAAAAAGCAACACGGGAAGCCGCTTTCTGCAGTCGGTTTCAAAACCCCTTGCAGCGGGCTTTGCGCTTTTCGGACTGCTTGCTTCTTCCGTCGGAACGCCGCTTGTGCAGTCAAACACGATCGCAATGAGCGTGAATGATGCCGTGCTTCTGTTTTTGCCGAAAGCGGAACAAAAAACTGTCTGCATTATTGCGGGTGCGGTCACCGCTGCATTGGTGGGCATTGTAATACTCGGCGGAATTCAGCGCATAGGGAAGGCCTCGGAAATCATCGTACCTTTCATGGCGATAGGTTATATTGCAATTTGCATAATAGTTTTAAGCAGGTTCGGCAGCCGCATACTTCCTGCATTTTGCGATATTTTCAGCAGTGCTTTGGGCATAAAGCAGGCAGTCGGCGGCGCGGCGGGCTTCGGTGCGGCACGTGCGCTGCGGATCGGCACGGCGCGCGGAGTGTATTCAAACGAAGCGGGGGTCGGCTCCGCGTCCGATGGCTCCA
>ENA-OQEN01000631-OQEN01000631.1-human-gut-metagenome-genome-assembly--contig:-NODE-631-length-15133-cov-2.927229_pt1 | contig 15133 bp, 20 predicted proteins | sample MGYA00242791_ERZ504627 | MGnify/ENA primary metagenome ERZ504627 (study PRJEB26092, sample SAMD00036316) | human gut metagenome | host: Homo sapiens | study: EMG produced TPA metagenomics assembly of... | reverse complement strand
TGCAAATTGTCAGCTCCCGGGATACGCTCAGACATTGTCGTTACATTATAATGGATAACATTGGTTTTTCTTTCTCTTTTTGTAACAGAAGGATGTTGAAGTTGTTGAAAATTGCCATGGCTCAGATGGAGGTCGTCCCCGGCCATCCAGATGTGAACACCGCCACGATCCTGCGCTTCATCGAGGAGGCGCGCACTAAGGCGCCGACGTCGTCATCTTCCCGGAGATGGCGGTACCGGGTTACTTCCTCGGCGACACGTGGGAGCAGAGCGCCTTCCTGCGCGACTGCGAGAGCTATGGCCGCGACATCATCGCGGCCTCGAAGGACATCACCGTCATGTTCGGCAACGTCGCCATCGACTGGCAGAAGAAGAACAACGACGGCCGCGTGCGCAAGTACAACGCCTTCTTCATCGCGCGCGACGGCGAGCTCATCCAGCCGGACAACATGCCCTACCCCTACACCATCAAGACGCTGATGCCGAACTACCGCGAGTTCGACGACACGCGCCACTTCTTCAGCCTGCAGAAGCTCGCGCGCGAGCTCGGCACGACGCCGTCGAAACTGCTCTCCCCTGTCACGCTCAAGATCCGCGACGACTACTACCGTGTGGGCTGCCTGCTCTGCGAGGACGGCTGGAGCGACGACTACGAATTCGCGCCGTTCGAGCTGCTCGAGAAGAAGGAACAGCTCGACTTCTACGTCAACATCTCCGCCTCGCCGTACACGCTTGGCAAAAACGACAAGCGCAACCGCGTCTTCGGCCGCCAGCGCGCGAGGCCGGCGTGCCGCTCTTCTATGTCAACTGCATCGGCCTGCAGAACAACGGCAAGACCGTCTACACCTTCGACGGCTCGAGCACGGCTTACAACGAGTCGGGCCACGTCGTGCGCACGCTGCCGGAGTACGAAGAGGCGCTGACCGTCCTGCCGCTCGCCGAGATGAAGGATATGCCAGCCGAGAAAGAGACGGATGAGCCGGACATCGCCACATCTACCGCGCGCTCCACTACGGCATCGGCCACTTCCTCGCGAACATCCACATAAAGAAGATCGTCATCGGCATCTCGGGCGGCATCGACTCAGCCGTGGCCGCCGCGCTCTACGCGAAGGTCGTCGGCCCGGAGAACCTGCTGCTCGTCAACATGCCGAGCGTCTTCAACTCCGCGACGACGAAGGGACTCTCGCAGCAGCTCGCGGATAACCTCGGCTGCCAGTACATGATCATCCCGATCCAGGAGTCGGTCGACCACACGATCAAGCAGCTCGAGGAAACGCCGATGGTCCACCTCGGCACGGGCAGCGAGTCGCATCTTCGCGTCTCCTCCTTCGTCGCGAGAACATCCAGGCGCGCGACCGCAGCGCCCGCGTGCTCGCCGGCGCCGCAGCGGCGTTTGGCGGCGGCTTCACCTGCAACGCCAACAAGGCCGAGACGACGGTCGGCTACTCGACACTCTACGGCGACCAGTCGGGCTTCCTCGCCGCGCTCGCCGACCTCTGGAAGTACCAGGTCTACGCGCTCGCCCACTACATGAACACGACAGTCTACGGCCGCGAAGTCGTGCCGCAGGGCATCATCGACATCGTGCCGTCGGCCGAGCTCTCCTCCGCCCAGAATGTCGACGAGGGCAAGGGCGACCCGATCAAGTACCCGTACCACGACTTCCTCTTCCGCTCCTTCGTCGAGCGCTGGCAGAAGGCGACGCCGGAGGACCTGCTCGAATGGTATAAGGCCGGCACGGTCGAAGCGAACCTCGGCTGCGAAGCGGGGCTCGTCGCGAAATACTTCCCGACGGCAGCCGACTTCATCCAAGACCTCGAGCGCTGGTGGAACCTCTTCACGGGCATGGCGATTGCCAAGCGCATCCAGGCCCCGCCAGTCCTCGCCGTCAGCCGCCGCGCCTACGGCTTCGACCACCGCGAAGCCCAGAACGGCGCCTACTACACGCGCCGCTACCGCGAGCTCAAGGCAGAACTGCTCGCGAAATAAGTAAGCGGGCTACATCAAAGCATCCATCGTCGTCAAGAGTGGCAGGACGATGGAGAGCACGAAGAAGAAAATCAGGCCACCGACAAAGAAAATCATGATTGGCTCGGCGAGGGCTTCGACCCTTGCGAGCGGTGACGGACATCAGCCGCGGCAAACGCCGCGGCTTTTCCATCATGGCGTCGAGCGTGCCAGTCGTCTCGCCGGCCATCAGGAGCTCGACGAGCAGGCCAGGGCAGGACGTCCGCTGGCGCAGGCTCGCAGCAAAAGGCTGCCCCGCCTCGACCTGTTGCTGGAGCGCCCGCATCTCGAGCCGGACCTGCAGGTTTGCGGGCACATCTCGCGCCATCTCGAGCGCCGTCGTCAGCGGGATGCCATTTGCCAGCATGACAGAAAGCAGCTCCAAGAGGATGCGCCAGGCCGCATAAGACTGCAACGGGCCCAGGATCGGCAGCTTCAACAAGATGCCGTCGATGACGATCCGACTTCTCGCGTGCCGCAACGAAGCAAACAAGGCGGCCACGGCAAGGACAATCCCTGCCACGAGCAGAGCGAGATGGCTCTCCACGAACGCCATAAGTGCGAGCAACAGCTTCGTCGTCCACGGCAGCTCCGCCCGCAGGTCCTGCAGCATGGCCGCAAAGGCGGGCAGCACGAAGACCGTCATGAGCACGAGTGAGACGACGGCGACGACGAGCAGGATGACGGGATAGAGAAGCGCCGACTTCAGCGCCTCGCGCGCCTCGTAGCGGTGCTCCTCGAAGTCCGCGAGCTGCGCGAAGATCTGCGTCAGCGAGCCGCTCGCTTCGCCCGCCCGCACGAGCCCACAGAGCGAAGCCGAGAAGAGCTGCGGGTGCTGCGCGAGCATCTCGTGGAGCGGATGGCCCGCCATGATGCCCTTGAGGAGGTCCTGCAGGAACGACTGGTACGGCGGATTGCCGTCCGACCGCGAGAGGATCTCCAGCGCCTGATGGACAGGCATGCCTGCCTGCATCATCGCGGCCATCTGCCGCAGGAACAGCACGCGCATCTTAGCCGCCGGCATCGCATGGAGCTTGGTAAACTGCATCCGCCAGGCAGGGCCGCCCGCTTTCTTCTCCTCCTGCGGACTCAGCGAGGCGATCCAGAGCCCGCGCCGCCGGATGAGCCCGCCGCCTCGCGCTTATCTTTTGCCTCGATTGTGCCCGCGAAGAGCTCGCCCGCGCGGTTCCTCGCTTCGTATAAGAAAACGCCCATAAAGCCTCCTTTCTCCAAACATCAGACCATGCGCCGCTCCGCCCGCTCATAGACCTCGCGTGCAATCAGGCCCTGCTGCAGGAGCTTCTGCATGGCCTGCGCGCGCGTCTGCATGCCCTGCGTCTGATGCGTCATCATCGCCATCTCGATCTGGCTGTACTTGCCTGGCGGATCAGGCTGGCGACAGACGACTCGCGCAGCAGGACCTCCACGAGCGGCACGCGGCCGCCCTTGCGCGCGGGCAGGAGTTCCTGCGCAAAGATCGCGCAGAAGACATCGGCGACCTGCGCGCGCACAATGCTCTGCTGCTCCTGCGGATAGAAGCCCTCGATGCGCCGCACCGCCTCGGCCGCACCGCGCGTGTGCAGCGTACCGAGCACGAGCATGCCCGTCTCCGCCGCCGCGAGCGCCGTCGTCATCGTCTCGCAGTCGCGTATCTCTCCGACGAGCAGGATGTCCGGCATCTCGCGCAATGCACTCCTCAGGGCCTCGGGGAACGAGCGGAAGTCGCGGCCGAGCTCGCGCTGGCTGATAAAGCACCGGATGGCGTGAAAACGTACTCGATGGGGTCCTCGAGCGTCAGGATGTGCGCGGCGCGTCTCTCGTTGACCGCCTGCAGGAACGATGCCATCGTCGTCGTCTTGCCCGAGCCCGTGCGCCCCGTCACGAGCACGAGGCCCTGCCTCGCCTCCAGGAGCCCCTGCAGGGCCTGCGGCGCATGGATGGCCGCCAGTGTCGGGATGCTGCTTGGCAGCAGGCGCAGGACCATCGCCAGATGCGCCTGCTGCCGGTAGAGATTGCCGCGCAGCCGACGCCCCGCATGCGTCAGCGAGAAGTCGACGGCCTCGCCGCACGCCAACGCTTCGCGCTGCCGATCAGAAAGAAGATCTCCCGCCAGCGACTCCATAAACGCATCATCCGGCCGCCATTCCGCACGCGCCAGCCTGCAGAGGCTACCGTCGACGCGCAGCCAGACCGACTGCCCTGCCGTCAGGTAGATGTCATTGGCACTTGCTCGATGGCCTCCATCAGGATGGCTCCCAGCTTGCCTGCCTCGATTCAGCCATAGAGCACCCTCCTGACCTCCTGCCACGAGGTGATGCCCGCCTCTGCCTTCGCCCTGCCGTCCTCGAGCAGCGAGCGCATGCCGCAGGCCTTCGCCCGCTCCACCATCTCGCGCCGCGGGATCTTCTGCAGAATGCCCTCGCGCACCGCTTCATGCGGCACGAGGAGTTCCGCGAGGACCGTGCGCCCGCGGTAGCCTGTGCCGTGGCATGCAGCGCAGCCGCGGCTCCGGTAGAGCTGTGTGCCCTCTGCACACGCAAAGAACGCCGCCTCGTCAGAGCCCTCTGCGACGCGGTACGCTTCGCGGCAATCCGGGCAGAGCCTGCGCACGAGCCGCTGCGAGACGATGCCCGAGAGCGTCGCCGCCAAGAGATACGGCGCGATGCCCATCTCGAGCATGCGGTAGAGCGCCGAGACGGCGTCCTCCGTATGGATCGTCGTCATCAGGAGATGGCCCGTCAGCGCGATGCGCACGGCCATGGCCGCCGTCTCCTCGTCGCGTATCTCGCCGAGCAGGATGCCCGTGACATCCTGACGCAGCACCGCGCGCAGGCCCGCGACGAACGTCATGCCCGCCTTCGGATGAATCTGCACCTGATTGACGCCCGGCAGGATGCGCTCAATCGGGTCCTCGAGCGTCACGAGATTGCGCGACTCCGTGTTGAGCTCCGTCAGCGCGGCGTAGAGCGAGGACGTCTTGCCCGAGTTCATCGGCCCACAGAGCACGATCATGCCGGCGGGCCGATGGATGAGCTCGCGCAAAGTTGCCGTGTCCTCCGCCGAGAAGCCGAGCTCATCAAGGGAAAACAGTCTCGCCGAGACATCCATCAGGCGCATGACGATGACCTCGCCCGCCGAGGCGGGCAGCGAGGACACGCGGATGTCGATGCGCCTGTCCTTTGGCTGGAACAGGATGTGGCCGTCCTGCGGCTGCTGGTGCACGGCGATATCCATCCCCGCCATGACCTTGATGCGCGACGTCACCGCCGGGCCGAGATTCGCAGGCATCGTCAGGATCTCGCGCAGGATGCCGTCGATGCGGAAGCGCAGCCGGACCCGCATCTCCTGCGGCTCCAGATGGATATCGCTCGCATGCAGGGCCACCGCCCGCTCGAGCACATAGTCGACGAGCTGGACAATCCCCCGCTCCTCCGGCCGCATGCCATAGCGCACCTCCCGCACCGACTCCCGCACGAGATTCTGCCAAAGTAATTCTGGCGTCTCCAACACAATCCCCCCTGTCCTATGCTTCATTCTCAACTGCATTTTCAATTACTATTTCTACAAAATATGAGAAAATCCTGTCTTTTCTGAATAAGAAATCACCCGTACTTCCCGCACATAGAAGCACATCAAAAAAAGACGGCCCACCACTCTGTGGCAGACCGCTCTTCCTCTATTGTCTTCACAATACATAGCTCACATCACAGCATGACGGAATCCAGTTGCCATACTATCACGGTGCGGTTCGCGATTCACGATTCGTTGACGCGCTTGCCCGTGATGTGCTCCGGCGTCAGCTCGAGCATGAGCATGCGCGGGCCGGCATGTTTTACCTCGTTGTCGAGGTACACCTTGTCCTGTGTGAACTTCTCGCCGAGCAGACGCGCGAGGCGCAGTGCCGCTTCCTTATCCTCCAGCACGCGCATGCGCCCGAAGACAATGACACTGCGGAATGTCAGCGACCACTCCACGCCATCCTCATGGCGCCCCTCACCCGTGATGCAGTACGAGACCTTGTCACACGCGCGGATCGCATCGAGCTTGTGGCCCGCCAACGCACAGTGGAAGTAGAGCTTGCCGCTCTCCTCATCGTAGTAATGATCGAGCGGTACGCCATAAGGATACCCATCATCCCCGAGTACCGAAAGCACCCCGCGCTTTTCCCGCTTCATGATTGCCACGCACTCTTCCGCAGGCAGCTGCTGCTTGAACCTTCTCATCTTGCGAAACATTGTATCACTCCTCTCTGCTTATTACGCAGATTAATGATTATTGAAATCTTAATTATCCCTTTAATAAGTTTCTTTATCAAAAATAGAATTCCTGCTTTTATATGAACAGACTGACATTTTCGCATGAAAAAAGCGCCTTCAAGGATGTTACTGCCCTTGAAGCGCTTGGCTGTTTGAAGGTTACTTAGTCTTTCATATTGCTGCCTGTCCCGCCTGCTTCGGGGTAGAGGCTACGGTATTTGTGTTCGGTCAGCAGGACTTTGCGGACGTATTCGCGGGTCTCCTTGTAGGGGATCGCGTCGATGTCGTGGAAGTCGGCGGGCCAACCGTATTCGCGGATCCAGGACTGGACGTTGCCGCGGCCGGCGTTGTAGGCGGCGAGCGCGAGGACGTCGTTGCCGTCGAATTCGCGCTGCAGGGTGCTCAGGTACCAGATGCCGTAGCGGATGTTGCGTTCGGGCTCGTGGATGGCCTCGACGGAGTACGAGGGATCTTCGAGCTGGCCGGCAATCCACTCGGCGGTATCGGGCATGAGCTGCATGAGCCGATGGCGCCGCGGTGCGAGTGCACGCCGTCCTGGAACTTGCTCTCGGTCTTGATGACGCGATGGCCAGGTACGGGTCGACGCGGTAGCGGTCAGAGTAGGTCTCGACGGTGTCGCGGTACGGGAAGGGATAGAGGTAGTGGCGCTGGAAGGCCTCGGACGCGAAGGTCAGGTAGATGGCAAACGCGAGGAAGATGACGGCACTCGCGATGGCGTAGAGGTACTTGCGGTGTGCGTCCTGCGCGCCTGTGCGACGCGCTCCAGAAAATCAGGTCGTTTCAAATGTGGGTCTCTTCCTTCCTGCTGTTTGATCCTGCCGCTTGATGCGGCTGCTTCTGCCAGAGGCGCGCAGCCTCTCCATGAGCTCCTGCTCCGTGCCGCTGTTGTCGATGATGACGTCGCGAGCCGGCGCTTCTCTGATAGCGGCATCTGCGCGGCGATGCGGCGCTTGGCCTCCTCGCGGCTGTAGCCATTGCGGCTCTGCAGACGCGCGAGCTGCAGGGGCTCAGGAACGTCGACCAGCCATGATTCGTCGACATGCTCCTGCCAGCGTCTCGAAGAGCAAGGGGATGTCGAGGATGACAACGGGCTCGCCAGCCGCCTCGGCGCGCTCGAGCTCCTGCTCTATGGCCCTGCGGATCACGGGATGCGCCGTCTCGTCGAGCCAACGCTTCTCAGCAGAGTCGGCAAAGGCAATCCGCCGATGCGCCGACGGTCGAGCTTGCCGTCCGGCAGAATGACGCCTGTGCCAAAATGCGCGCAATACGCCTCGTAAAGCGGTCCCCCCGGCTCCATAAGCCCATGCGCGATGCGTCGGCATCGATGATGCAGGCCCCCCAGCCGCGCAGGATAGCCGAGGCTGTGCTCTTGCCGCTCGCGATGCCGCCCGTCAGGCCGATGCGCTTCATGGCTCCATCCCCTTCTCCCCCTTCTCTAAAAATCAATGCATACTTCAAGATGATAGTACCAACCACTCTAAAAAACGCATGAAAGTAACGCCCGCAAAATCAGAAGCCCCTGATGAAGATGCTACTCAGACGTATACTCCCCTTACGGGAGGAACTATCTTTCAGTGCTGACAATACGGACAGAAATGCGTGCCGCGGCGCCGATGGTGATCTTCTCGATGGGCCGGCCGCAGGTGGGGCACGGCTTGCCTGCGCGGTGGTAGACGCAGAGGTGCTCCTGATGGTGACCATAGCCGCCCTCGCCGTTGCGATAGTTGCGGAAGGTCGTGCCGCCGTCGGCGAGGCCGTCGCGGAGGATGCGCTGGATGGCCGCTGCAAGCTTCTTGCACTCTGCCTGGGTCAGGCCGCCGGCCTCGCGACGCGGATCGATCCCTGCGAGGAACAGGGACTCATCGGCGTAGATGTTGCCGAGCCCCGCGATGCGGCGCTGGTCGAGCAGGAACGACTTGACGGGCTGCTTCCTGCCGCGGACGCCTGCGCGAGATACGCCGGCGTGAAGGCCTCTGACAGGGGCTCCGGCCCGAGCGACTGGAGGCCCGGCACGCAATCTCCTCGCCTGCGGCAAAGCCGTAGACGCAGCCGAAGGTCCGCACGTCAGCAAAGATCAGCAAGCCGCCACCCGCGAGGTGGAAGACCATGCGCGCGTAGGCATCGCGCTGCTTGCCGGACGGGTCGTAGACGAGGCTGCCCGTCATGCGCAGGTGGAAGACGATGGTGCTGCTATCCTGCAAGTCGAGCAGCAGGTACTTGCCGCGGCGCCGCATGCCCCTCATGCGCTTGCCTGCGACGAGCGACTGGAACGCCTCGGGCTCCGGTACTTCAGCTGGCGCGGCAGCAGGATGTCGGCGCAGACAATCGTGTGGCCCGGCAGCTGCGCATCGAGATACTGGCGGATGATTTCTACCTCAGGAAGTTCTGGCATCGCGCGTCCCTCCTCTCACTTCGCCTCGGCCCAGTTGCGGCCCCAGTGGATGTCGATAGAGAGCGGCACGGAAAGTTCTACGACGTGCTCCATCGACTCGCGCAGGATGGCCTGCACCACATCGAGCTCGCTCTCGACGACTTCGAGCACGAGCTCATCGTGGACCTGCAGCAGGATGCGGCTCTTGACGCCCGCCTCCTTGAGCCTATGATAGGCGGCGATCATCGCGAGCTTGATGACATCGGCGGCCGTGCCCTGTATCGGCGTGTTCATGGCCATGCGCTCGGCGAGCATGCGCTGGTTGAAATTGCGGCTCTTGATGGCGGGCAGTTCGCGGCGGCGGCCGAACATCGTCGTGACGTAGCCCGTCTCATGTGCTTCGGCGACGACCTTGTCCATGAAGGCGCGCACGCCGGGATAGCGCTCGAAGTAGCGGCTGATGTAGTCGCCGGCTTCCTTGCGCGAGATGTGCAGGTTGCGCGCGAGGCCGAAGTCGCTGATGCCGTAGACGATGCCGAAGTTGACGGCCTTCGCATGGCGGCGCAGCTCCGGCGTGACTTCCTCCAAGGGGATGCCGAAGACCTCGGCGGCCGTGCGCGCGTGGATGTCCTGGCCGCGCTTGAACGCATCGATGAAGTTCTCGTCGCCCGACATGTGCGCGAGCAGGCGCAGCTCGATCTGCGAGTAGTCGGCCGACAGGAGGTAGTCGTATCCCTCGCCCGGCTCAAACAGCGCGCGAATCATGCGCCCTTCTTCCGTGCGCACGGGGATGTTCTGGAGGTTGGGGTCCGAGCTCGAGAGGCGGCCCGTCGCCGTGACCGTCTGGTTAAAGCTCGTGTGGACACGGCCCGTGTCCGTGCGGATGAGTCCCGTGATGCCGTCGAGGTAGGTCGACTTGAGCTTGCTCCAGAGGCGGTAGGCGAGGATCTGCTCGACGATCGGGTGCTCGAGGCGCAGGCTCTCGAGCACCTCGCATTCGTCGAGTAGCCCGTCTTCGTCTTCTTGCGCACGGGCAGGTCGAGCTCTTCAAAGAGCACGGTGCCGAGCTGCTTGGGCGAATTGAGGTTGAAGGTATGGCCCGCCATCTCGTAGATGGACTGCTCAATCGTCTGCAGGCGGTCAGCGACCTCCTCCGTCTTCTCGGCGAGGTGCGCGCGGTTGACGTAGACGCCGTTCTGCTCCATCGCGGCGAGGACTTCGACGAGCGGCAGCTCGACCGTTTTCATGAGGTGCGTGAGCTCTTCTTCTTCGAGCTTCGCGCCGAGCAGCGGGTAGAGGCGGCTGATGGTCTTCGCCTCCCAGACGGCCTGGCTCCGCTCGTCGGCAAACGACTCGGGGGCCATCTCCTGCAAGTACTTCTGCGAGAGCTCCGGCAGGGCGTACTTCGAGCGCTCCGGCTCCAAGAGATATGCCGCGAGCTCGATATCGAAGAAGTCGTTCTGCCCCCTGACACCTGCCTGGTCGTAGCGCTTGAGGCCAAAGAGGGCCGTCGGCACATCGGATTCGAGCAGCTGCAGCAAGGCTCCGAAAGCCGCGCTCTCACGCGGCACGAAGCCCGCCCGGTCGGCATCGGGGCCCGCCACGACGGCCAGCCCATCGAGCGTGAAGAACGGGGCCGTGCCTGAGAAGACACCGGCGACCGCGAGGTAGGCGGCGCCTGCGGCAGCCTTGACCGCCGCCTCGTCCCAGAGGTCTGACGAGAGATCCTGCTCCGGTGCCTCGCCGCCGAGGTCGAGTGCCAGTTCCGCCGGGCCGAAAAGGCGCTCGAAATTGCGCCAGACGGCGTTCAGCTCGTGTTCCATGCAGAAGGCCTTCATCTTCTCGATGTCCGGATGGATGGCGTAGTCCCCTTCCGCAAAGTTCAGGTCCGGCACGCAGAGCTCGATCGTCGCGAGTTCCTTGGAGAGGCGCGCCTGGTCGGCGTACGCCTGCAGGCGTTCCTTGAGCTTCTTGCCGGAGATCTCCTCCACGTGCGCCAGTACCTCCTCGAGGGAGCCGTAGGCGTGCAGGAGCTTGGCGGCCGTCTTGGGGCCGACGCCCGGCACGCCGGGAATGTTGTCGGACGAATCGCCCATGAGCCCCTTGAGGTCGATGAGCTTCAGCGGCTCAAAGCCGTACTCCTCCTCGAAGGCGGCTGTGTCGTAGTCCTTGATCTCCGAGATGCCCTTCTTCGTCAGGAGGACGCGCAGGTTCGGCCGCACGAGCTGCAGGGCATCGCGGTCGCCCGTCACGACGCGCACATCAAAGCCCTGGGCTGCGGCCTGCGTCGCGAGCGTGCCGATGATGTCGTCGGCCTCGTAGTTGTCCTTCTCGAGGAAGGGGATGCCCATGTTCGCCGCGAACTCGCGCAGGAGTGGGAATTGCGAGAGGAGTTCCTCCGGCGTCTTGTCGCGCGTGCCCTTGTAGTCGGCATAGCGCTCCGTGCGGAAGGTATGGCGGCTCTTATCAAAGGCCAGCGCCATGAGGTCGGGCTGCTGCTCGGCAATGAGCTTCGTCAGCATGTTTGAGAAGCCGAAGATGGCCCCCGTCGGCTGACCATGCGAATCGCTGAGATCTGGCGGCAGTGCGTAAAAGGCGCGGAAGATCAGACTGCTGCCGTCGAGGACGAGGAAGCGCTTCTGCTTGCTGCTGTGTTCCTGCTTCACGTAGGTTCCCCCTTTTCTTCTAGAAAGCGAAAGGGACCAGCGCTTGCCGGTCCCGGATAAAATCTGATGCGGATAACCGCTTATTTTGCTTTTGCTTCGGCCTTGACATCCTTGGCTGCTGCTTTTGCATCCGTCACAGCTGCCTTAGCGTTCTTAGCCGTTTCTTTCGTAGCCTCGGCATAGACTTCAGCCTCGGTCTTAGCCGTGCCATTCTCGACAGCCTTGCCATTCTCGACAACCGGTACAGTCTCCTGCTTCTTAGCCTGCGTCTTCAGCTCGAACTTGCCAGCATTGAGGCCGCCGTCGAGGTGATAGAGCGTAGCGACGTCGTCGGCATTGCAGTAGAGCGTATCCTTCTTCTTGTAGCCGACGGCCTGGCCATAGGAGCTCACGAGCACCTTCTCCTCCGGCTTCCAGCGAGGGATACCTTAGCGGCCTCGGCGAGGTCAACAGCCGGCAGGTACGTGATGTCATCCTGTACGACGGCCTTGCCCTTGAGCTTCTGGCCGTTGACGTAGAGCGGATAGACCTTTGCGACATACGTCGGGTTGCCGTCCGATGCCTGGATCTTCTGCTCGACATCGGCATCCGTGACGAAGTCAGACACGCCGTAGCCAGCGAGCCACTTGTTGACGTCAGCCGTCGTGACATTCTGCCAGCCGTAGCCGTCCGGATAGATGTAATAGGCAATCTGGTCGTCCGGCGTCTTCTCGACGACGATGCGGTTGTAGGTGATCTCAACCGGCGTGCCGACCTCTACCATGTCGTAGATCTTCTCGACGTCTTCCTCATGCATGCGGATGCAGCCGTTGGAGACGTAATGGCCGATCGACTCCGGACGGTTCGTGCCGTGGATGCCGTAGTTGCCACCGATGCCGATCCAGCGATAGCCGAGCGGATTCGACGGGCCGGACGGGATGGACGCGGAGGCATCGCCCGGGTCCGTCCAGGTCGGGTTGACTTCCTTGTCGATGACCTTGTAGTAGCCCGTCGGCGTCGGCGTCGAGACCTTGCCCGGGCCGACCGGATAGAGGGCGACCTTCTGGTTGTCGCGGATGGCGGCAATCGAGCGGGCTGCGAGGTTGATGACGAGTTTATCTGCAAGTTCTACCTTGGCCGGTGCTTCAGCCTTGGCAGCCGTCTCCTTTGCAGGAGCAGCGGCCGTCGTCTTGGCCGTCGTCGTGACGAGCGGCTGGCCCGGCTGCGTGACGAGCGAGACGACTTCGTCACTTGACTCAGCAGCGAAGACCGTTCCGGCTGCACTCGTCACGAGCGCAGCGCTGAGCATACCAGCGCAAACTTTTTTCCACATAGTCATAGTCAAAATCTCTTTTCTTTGGATATTATGCCGATTTCCCCGGCACACCACTACATACTACCATGTTCGCAGATGTTTTGCAACGAGCGCCCTGCAAAATCTTGCAGGATGGTTAAAATCAGCTCTTCTGCTGGCGGTGCGCCATGGCCTTGTCGTAGATTGCCTGCAGCTCTTCTTTGCTGAACTGGTAGCGCTCGTTGCAGAAGTGGCAGCAGACTTCGGCATGGCCGTCCTCAATGAGGGACTCGAGGTCGGACTGGCCAAGGCTCAGCAGGACTTCGCTGATGCGCTCCTTCGAGCACTGGCAGCGGAAGGCGAGGTCGGTCGTCGTCAGGTAGTCAACGGCAAAGCCCTGCAAGAGTTCCGCGATGATGCCCTTGGCATCGAGACCGTGCTCGACCATGTGCGAGACGGAGTTGACCTTGCGGAGGTTGGCCTCGAGCTTGTCGATGGTCTCGTCCGTCGCGTCGGGCATCGGCTGGATGATGAAGCCGCCCGCGCCGATGCAGGCCATCTTCTCGCCTGCGTGGCCGATGAGGACGCCGAGGCCGACGCTCGACGGCGTCTGCTCCGAGACGAAGAGGTACTTCGTCAGGTCGTCGGCAATCTCGCCGTCCGTCAGCGGCGCGCTGCCCGTGACGGGGTTGCGCAGGCCGGTGAAGCGCGTGACGGTGACCGTGCCGTCCGTGCCGACACCACCGCCGACATCGATCTTGCCCTTGGCATTCTGCGGCAGGTCGACGTAGGGATTGGTGACGTAGCCGCGCACAAAGCCCTCTGGCGTCGCGTCGGCCGTGACTTTGCCGAGCGGCCCATGGCCGTCGAACGTGACCGTCAATGCCTCGCGGTTCTTGAGGTTGGCCGCGAGCAGCAGCGCGCCCGTCATCGTGCGGCCGAGCGCAGCGGCGGCGACGGGGTGGCAGCCGTGGCGGCGGATGGCTCATTAACGAGATCCGTGGTGACAGCGGCGTAGACGCGCACGCCGTCTGCCACCGCTTTGACGAGATGATCCTTCATAGTATCGTTTTTTCCTTTCTCAATGTATCTGATTCCGTCTCAGAGGGCGAGCTCGTGGAGCACGTCGCCCGTATCGATGTCGAAGATGCGGATGACGCCGTCCTCGAGCACGGCGACCGTGTTGCGGCCGTCGGCGCGCTTGGAGAGCGCGGCCGAGCCCGGGTTGAGGAACACGGTCGCGCCGCGCTTCTCGAGGACCGTCTGGTGGATGTGGCCGCTGATGAAGAGGTCGGCCTTGAGGTGCTTCGCCATCGCATCCTTCTCGGCATCGCTCATGACGGCGTCGCCGTGCGTGACGATGATGCGCAGGCCCTCCCAGACGACGTAGGCGTACGGCGCCTCGATGGGCAGCTCGATGCAGCTCGCATCGACGGAAGAGTCGCAGTTGCCCTTGGCGATGACGACCGGGACGGGACAGCTATTGATGCGCGCGACGAGGCCGGCCGGGTTGTAGTCGGCTTCATCGGATTGCGCGGGCCGTGGTAGAGCACGTCGCCCGCGTGCAGGATGAGGTCAGCGCCCGCAAAAAAGCGCTCGCAGGCATGGGCCCAGGCCATCTCGTGGCCGTGTGTATCGCTGATGATCCCGATTTTCATAAGGATTCCCCTTTCTTTCTGTATCGTATCGGTTGTACCGGTTATCTATGGGTACAGCAAGACCGCTGGCCCGGCTGCCCTATGGCGAGCTTTGGTCAACGGTCTCCGTCTCGTTCTCTTTTCGGGCAGGCGGTCAGCGAGTTTCTTCAGCAGGTTGGCCATCTCCATGGCGGACATGGCGCCGTCGGCACCCTTGTTGCCTGCCTTCGTGCCGGCGCGCTCGATGGCCTGCTCGATGTTCTCCGTCGTCACGACCGAGAAGATCGTCGGCACGCCCGTCTGCATGCCGACCTGGGCGATGCCCTTCGATGCCTCGTTGCAGACGTAGTCGTAATGCGTCGTCGAACCGCGGATGACGGCGCCGAGGCAGATGACGGCGTCGTACTTGCCGACTCAGCATCTTCTTGGCGACGATTGGCAGCTCAAAGGCACCCGGCACCCAGGCGACGTCGATGTCCGCGTCGTTCGTCTCGTGGCGGTGCAGCGTGTCGAGCGCGCCGCCTAAGAGCTTGCTCGTGATGAATTCATTGAAGCGGGCGACGACGATGCCGAATTTCAGGCCCTTGCCCGATACAAAACCTTCGTATACATTTGCCATGTGTTTTTCCTCCTTACTCTATCGCAAGCCTCACTTCAGCGTGTCGTCGCTGAAGAGATGGCCCATCTTGACTTTCTTGACCGTCAGGTAGCGCTTGTCGAACTTGTTGGCGTGGACCTGCAGCGGCACGCGGCCCGTGATCTCGAGGCCGTAGCCTCGAGGCCGGCGCGCTTGGCCGGGTTGTTGGTCATCAGGCGATGCTCGTGAGGCCGAGGTCCGCGAGGATCTGCGCGCCGATGCCGTAGTCGCGCAGGTCGGCGCAAAGCCGAGCTCGACATTGGC
>ENA-OQEN01000630-OQEN01000630.1-human-gut-metagenome-genome-assembly--contig:-NODE-630-length-15164-cov-1.302055_pt1 | contig 15164 bp, 23 predicted proteins | sample MGYA00242791_ERZ504627 | MGnify/ENA primary metagenome ERZ504627 (study PRJEB26092, sample SAMD00036316) | human gut metagenome | host: Homo sapiens | study: EMG produced TPA metagenomics assembly of... | reverse complement strand
TTACCTGGCTTTGCTACAGAGTTTATCTTTTTATTCCCGGTTTGCGCAATGTTAGTTTATCGATTCTGCATGATTTGTTTAAGCGTATTTTTTGATTCGTATCTTATTAATGACTTTTCAATTTATTTATTTTCATAGCGTGGATCTTGTTCTGTTTTTAGGATTTTCTATCTTGAGAAAATTAAATTCTTTAGTGTTTTTTATAAGCCTAGTCAGTTTATTTTATGAACCTATACTAACATTTATATTAGATATTTATGATGGTTTTATCATGCATCTTCCTTCTCTTGTGATCAATTATGCTCCAGGTTTTCTATTTATTATCGTGATATTCTGGCTGATCTATGAAATATATAATGATCATCGATTTATATATCTTCTTTGTATCAGTCTTATCATGATTTTATGTTCGAATTATTTAAACCCATTTTTTAATGTGTATATGTTGGATATAGGACAGGGTGATTGTACATTGATCGTGGAACCATTTATGCGCTCTGCAGTTATGATTGACTGCGGACAAAATCTATATCGAGACAATGTAGAAGAAATCATTGATCCATTTTTAAAAGCACGTCATATTTCTAAGCTGGATGCTTTGATCCTTACCCATGAAGATTTTGATCACAGTGGGGGTTTAGAAGCCTTAAAAGAAAAAGTAGAAATCAAACAAATTGTCCAGACCTCCAATCAAAAGATAGATGTGGATTATCCTTTCTTTTCTCTATTAGAAGATAGAAAATCTAATAATGAAAATGATAACAGTATCATTTCGTATTTTATCTACGATGGTATTCAATATCTATGGACAGGTGATGCAGGTATTGAAATTGAAGAACAATTCATGAAGACATATCCAAAATTAGAAGTAGATGTTTTAAAACTTGGGCATCATGGATCTTCAACCAGTTCTTCCTATGCATTTTTAAAAGAAATCCAACCACAATTAGGTTTGATCAGTGTAGGAGCCAATAATCGCTATGGACACCCAGATAATGAAGTGATTTCCAATTGTACTAAATTAAATATTGACTTGTTGATGACCAAAGATGTCGGAATGATCCATATTTTTACTTTTAAAGGGATTGCGTTTTTTCGCACACAAACAGGATTATTTGGTATACTAGAGTCATGAATTATATATTACATGGACATGATGAAGGAAGAGTGAAGCAAAAGATCAATGCACTAAAAACAAAACATCACATTGAAAATGTGATCGTTTTTGATGCGACAGATGATGAGCAGCAAGATGTATTCAATGAGATGGATGCCATTTCCATTTTTGATGATGACAAGATGATCGTCATAGAGAATGCAACCTTTCTTTCCAGTAAAGATACCACTAAATATGATATCAAAGGTTTTATAGATCGAAGCACAAATGATGAAAGCGTGATCCTTGTGTTCTGCTGTCCAAGTGATAAGCTGGATACAAGAAAAAAGGCTGTTAAGGAATTGGTATCAAAATCAACTGTATATCATGTATTGCCTTGGATGAAAAATCACTGCCTGGATATATCAATGAAGAATTAAAGAAGCTAAATCTAAAAATGGATCGAGATGCGATCAAGTGGTTTAGCGCAAGAGCAGGATTTGATGCTTTACGCATTGAGCAGGAACTTATCAAATTCAAAACATTCAATGATCATATTACATTAAAGGATGTAAAGGATCTTATGGTGTGTGAACCATTGAATGATGTCTTTAAGATGGTAGATGCTCTTTTTGAAAGAAATGCGCTTCGATTATTGGCGTATTATCGTAATTTTAGAAAGCTTAATATGGAGCCGGTTGCGATCAATGGTTTGTTATCTGGACAAATACGTTTTTTGTTTCAAGTTCGTGTGTTGATGGATCAAGGTAATTCTAAAGAAGAAATTGCCAAAAGATTAAAAGCCATCCATATCGTGTGCAGATCAATATGCAAAGAGCTTATAATTTACCAGTGATGAACTTTTAGAAAAGTTATCAATCTTGGCAAAACTAGATCAGGATATGAAGATGGGATTGGTTGATAAAGATGAGGGCTTTGAACAATTTATTTTAGGTATGTTACAGTAAAAGGGACTACAGTTGTAGCCCCTTTTGATTGAGTATAAAAAAAGAACAAATGTTCTTTTCTTATTTTATAGAGTTAACAGCCGTAGCCAAACGTGATTTTTGACGGCTTGCATAATTTTTGTGATAGATACCTTTTGCGACAGCTTTGTCTAATTTAGAACAGCAACTGTTGTATGCAATAATAGCCGCTTCTTTATCCTGTGCATCTACTGCAGCCAATACAGCTTTAATACTAGATTTCAATGCACTTTTTTTAGATACGATCAGTTTGTGTGCCTTGTTGTTTGTCTTTACACGTTTCATCTGAGATTTGATTTGTGGCATGGTTTGCACCTCCTGACATAAATTGCATTGAGATTATAGCAAATTCTGTTATTTATTGCAACACAATCATCAAAAAATAGGGTATAATACCAAAAGTTATGGAGGGATGAGTTATGTTAGATATTCGATGTGTCTTTATGGGAACGCCCCAAATTGCGGCAACTGTATTAAGCTCTATGTTAGAAGCAGGCATCAAGATCGATCTTGTTGTCAGTCAACCCGACAAAAAAGTAGGACGAAAACAAAAAATAGTATACTCCCCTGTAAAACAGGTGGCAGTTGATCATGAAATAGAATGTTTCCAACCTGTTCGTATCAAGGAAGATCATCAAAGGATCTTGGATCTTAAACCAGATTTGATCGTAACTTGTGCATATGGACAAATTATTCCAGAGGATCTATTGAATGCACCACGTTTTGGGTGTGTCAATCTTCATGGCTCTATCTTACCAAAATATCGCGGAGGAGCCCCAATCCAGCGAGCTATCTGGAATGGAGATAAAGAGTCAGGTATGTCTTTGATGAAGATGGCAAAACGAATGGATGCTGGACCTGTTTTAGCCATAGAAAAAGTGAAGATCGAATCTCAGGATAATTCTACCAGTGTGTTTGAAAAGATGGGCCTTGCCGCCAGCAAGCTAATCTTAGACAACTTTGAATTGATTTGCTCAGACCAGGCACATTATGTAGAACAGGATGAAGATAAAGTTGTATTTGCACCTGTCATTACTAAACAGGAAGAAAAGATTGATTTTTCAAAAGATGATATTGAAATCCTGAACCAAATTCGCGCTTTGTCTTTTACTCCAGGTGCCTATGGTTTGATCAAAAATAAGAAACTTAAACTTTTGGAAGCTACATATCAAAAAGAACCTGTAAAACAGCCACTGGAAATTTTAGGATTGCGAGACAATCATTTTGTGATTTCTTTGCATGAAGGCGTTTTACTGGTTTCAAAATTACAAATGGAAGGAAAACCAGTCATGCAGGCCAAAGACTTCTTCAATGGTCAAGGAAGAAACATGGTTGGTCAAATTATAGAATAGAGGTTTTATATGGATCAGAAGAATATACGAAATTTTTCAATTATTGCACATATCGATCATGGAAAGTCGACACTTGCCGATCGTATTCTTGAATTAACAGATACAGTTGAAAAAAGGGAAATGAAAGATCAGATTCTTGACAGCATGGATCTTGAAAGAGAAAGAGGAATCACGATCAAATTAAATGCCGTTCAGCTGGTATATCATGCCAAAGATGGACAGGATTACATCTTTCATTTGATCGATACGCCCGGTCATGTGGATTTCTCTTATGAGGTATCTAGATCTTTAGCAGCTTGTGACGGGGCTGTTTTAGTGGTCGATGCGGCTCAAGGTGTACAGGCACAGACTTTGGCCAATGTATATTTAGCTTTAGATAATGATCTGGAAATTTTACCAGTTTTAAATAAGATCGATCTTCCAAGTGCAACAACCGGATGTCGTTAAAAAAGAAATAGAAGATCTGATTGGTTTGGATTGCTCTGAAGCTGTAGAAATCAGTGCTAAATCAGGATTGAATGTTGATAAAGTATTGGAAGAAATCGTGGCAAAACTGCCATGCCCAAGTGGAGATAACGAGGCTCCATTGCAGGCTCTTGTTTTTGATTCTCTTTATGATTCTTATCGAGGAATCATTGCCTTTATCAGTGTTAAAAATGGGTCGATCAAACCTAAGGATAAAATTCGTTTTATGGCAACCGGTGCTGAATACGAAGTGATTGAAGTGGGTGTAAGAACACCAAAAGAAGTGATTTGTGATGAGCTAAAGACAGGCGATGTAGGATGGATCTCAGCTGCAATTAAGAGCATTGAAGATGTTCGTGTCGGTGATACGATAACTAGTGCAACCAATCCTTGTGAAGAACCTTTAGCTGGATATCGTGAAATGCATCCAATGGTGTACTGTGGTTTATATCCGGTAGACAATGCACGATATGATGATCTAAAAGAAGCTTTGCAGAAATTAAAATTAAATGATGCAGCTTTACAGTTTGAACCGGAAACCTCACAGGCTTTAGGTTTTGGTTTCCGTTGTGGATTTTTAGGCTTGTTACATATGGATGTGGTTGAAGAGCGATTAGAAAGAGAATATAACTTGAATTTAATCGCGACAAGTCCAAGTGTTATTTATCACGTATATAAACTGATGGAACAATGGTTGAAATTGATAACCCGGCAGCCTTGCCACCGGCGCAGAATATAGACCATATTGAAGAACCGTTTGTAAAAGCTGAAATCATGGTTCCAAAAGATTATGTAGGTCCAATGATGGATCTTTGTCAGAAAAAACGTGGAGAGTATGTCGATCTGCAGGTTTTGGACGATGTTCGAATGATGATGACTTATCAGTTGCCGTTATCTGAAATTATATTTGATTTCTTTGATAAGATGAAATCTTCTACCAAAGGTTATGCAAGTTTTGATTATGAATTCAGCGGATATCGTACAAGCAAGCTTGTGAAGATGGATATCTTATTGAATGGACAGATCGTCGATGCCTTATCTACGATCGTGTATAAAGATTTTGCCTATAATCGAGGCAATGCCATGACGATCAAATTGAAAGATCTTATTCCTAAGCAGCAGTTTGAAATTCCTGTTCAGGCAGCGATTGGAGGAAAAGTCATTGCCCGAACAAACATCAAAGCATTGCGCAAAAATGTATTGGCAAAATGTTATGGTGGAGATATCTCTCGTAAGAAAAAATTGTTGGAAAAACAAAAAGAAGGAAAGAAGCGTATGAAGATGGTAGGAAGTGTTGAAATTCCTCAGGAAGCATTTATGGCTGTTCTTTCTATGGATGAAGATTAATGAAAGCTGTCTATTTACACGTTCCTTTTTGTGATTCGATTTGTGCATATTGTGATTTTTGTCGTATTATCACAAATGAAGATACAAAAGAAAATGGATGGTACAAATTATTGAGGAAATCAAACAAAAAAATATTCATGAAGTGGATACTCTATATTTTGGAGGCGGAACCCCAAGTTCACTAGCTTGTGAACAGTTTAAAAAAATTGCTTCATTATTTAATGTAAGTAAAGAATTCACGGTTGAATGCAATCCTGAATCATTAGATTTAGAAAAGATTCAACTTTATAAAAAATTAGGAGTCAATCGCATTAGTCTGGGTGTACAGACATTTAATGATCGTTTATTAAAAGTTATCAATCGCAAACATCGAAAAGAAGATATATTTCAAGTTATCCAGTTATTAAAGGAAATGGTATTGATAATATATCAATTGATCTAATGTATGCTTTGCCAGAACAAAGCCTGGAGGATATCAAAAAAGATTTGGAAATTTTCCTGGATCTGGATATAAAACATTTATCGATCTATTCTTTGCAGATTGAAGAAAATTCAATCTTTGGCAGGCAGAATCTAAAGCCGGTAGATGAAGATATCGAAGCAGATATGTATGAATTGATCTGTAGGACAATGGAAAAAGCTGGCTATCTTCATTATGAAATCAGCAGTTTTTGTAAACCTGGATATCATTCAAAGCACAATCTGGCTTATTGGCAGGATGAAGATTTTATAGGACTTGGATGCGGTGCCAGTGGAAAAGAGAACAATGTGCGTTATGATAACACTCGTTCTTTAAAAACATATATTGAATCAGGAGCTAATCCTTATATATATGAAGAGACGCAAAAGGATAAGGCATTTAATGCTATCATGATGGCATTAAGAACAACTTTTGGATTAGATATACAAAAATGGAATCAGCGTTATGATCAAGACTTTATAAAGAGGTATCAAAGCATCCTGGAGAAATACCATGACGTGTTAAAACTGGAGAATGGTATCCTATATCCTAGTAGAGAAGCTATGGAAATATTGAATACGATTCTAGTTGATTTTTTATTGATTGATTGATAAAATATATACGCTTTTGTGCTGAGAGTTTGGAATCTCCAACCTTACCCTCGGGCAAAAAGGACATTAGAAATAGGAGGAAAAGAAAAATGTTATTAAAAGCAGAAAAACAGGCTATCATGAAAGAATATGCAATTCATGAAGGTGACACAGGTTCTCCTGAAGTACAGATTGCGGTATTGACTGAGCAGATCAACCGTTTGACTGAGCACTTCAAAGAACACAAACATGACTATCATTCTCAAAGAGGTTTGATGAAGATGGTTGGTCGTCGTAAAAATATGCTTGCATATTTGAAGAGAACTGATCTTGAACGCTATAAAGCATTGATCGAAAAATTAGGTCTAAGAAAAGTAATCCGATTTTGGATTACTTTTTTATTGTTTTTGATGCAAAATAAAATTTATTTTCTATCTTTTCCTTTGGGAGTATGATATTATTTTCAAAGGCTAATATTAAGAGGTGAAAAAAATGGCGAAACAAGAGTTTCATTTAGATTTCTGTGGTCGGGGGATCACAGTTGAGACAGGCGAAATTGCTAAACAGGCCGATGGAGCTGTCATTATCCGTTATGGAGATACAGTTACTTTATCAACTGCTTGTGCCAGCAATACCGCTAAAGAGGGAATTGACTTTTTCCCACTAACAGTAAGTTTTGAAGAAAAACTATATTCCGTTGGTAAGATTCCAGGTGGTTTCTTGCGTCGTGAAGGAAGACCAAGCGAACATGCAACTTTAACAGCTCGTATGATCGATCGTCCTATTCGTCCTTTGTTTGCGGAAGGATTCAGAAATGAAGTACAGGTCGTAAATACTGTGTTGAGCGTTGATCAGGATGCCAGTGCAGAAATGGCTGCTATGTTAGGCGCAAGTTTAGCACTTTGTATTTCAGACATTCCATTTAATGGGCCGATTGCCGGTGTAAGGTAGGTCGTGTAATGGTGAGTTTATTGCCAACCCTACGGTAGCTCAGGCAGAACAAAGTGATATTGATTTAACAGTTGCTGGTACATACGATGCATTAAACATGGTTGAAGCTGGTGCAAAAGAAGTAAGCGAAGAAGATATGCTTGCAGCTTTGATGTTTGGTCATGAACAAATCAAGAAACTTTGCGAATTTGAAAAAGAAGTTATCGCAGCATGCGGTAAAGAAAAACGTGAAATTCAACTATATACAGTTGATGAAAATATTGATAAAGAAGTACGCGAAAACTATGAAGCGAAGATTCGTGAAGCTGTTTCAATCAAAGAAAAACTTGAACGTTATGGTAAGATCGATGAATTGACAGATGAAGCAGCTGCAATGATCGAAGCTAAAGAATACGAAACAGAAAAAGATAAAAACAATGCCGTAAAACAGGCTCGTGAAATTTGTCGTTCAATTGAAGCAGACGAAGTTCGTCGCTTGATCATTGAAGATAAAGTTCGTCCAGATGGACGTAAGATCGACGAGATCCGTCCTTTGAATTCTCAGGTGGATCTATTGCCTAGAGTTCACGGTTCTGCTATGTTTACTCGTGGGGAAACACAGGTATTGTCTACGACAACATTAGGTGCATTGAATGAAAACCAGATCATTGATGACTTGACAGAAGTAGACGCAAAACGTTTTATGCATCACTATAACTTCCCTCCATATTCAGTTGGAGAAACAGGAAGAATGGGAACACCAGGACGTCGCGAAATTGGACACGGAGCTTTAGGTGAAAGAGCCTTGGCACAAGTATTGCCAAGCGTAGATGAATTCCCATATACAATTCGTACAGTAGCGGATGTTATGGAAAGTAATGGATCAAGCTCTCAGGCTAGTATTTGTGCAGGAACTATGTCATTGATGGCTGCCGGTGTTCCAATCAAGGCCCCTGTAGCAGGTATCGCAATGGGTCTTATCATGAATGAAGAAACAAAAGACTATACAGTTTTAACGGATATTCAGGGTATGGAAGATCATTTTGGAGATATGGACTTTAAGGTTGCCGGAACGAAAAATGGTATCACTGCTTTACAGATGGATATCAAAGTAACTGGTATCACAAAGGCAATTTTTGAAGAAGCTTTAACACAGGCTCATAAAGCGCGTTTGGAAATTTTGGATAACATGCTTGCATGTATCAGTGAACCAAGAAAAGAATTAAGTCCATATGCACCTAAGATTGCCATGATGAACATTGATCCAGACAAGATCAAAGATGTTATCGGTCCAGGTGGAAAAATGATCAACCAGATTATTGCTGAATGTGACAATGTTAAGATCGATATTGATGATGATGGTAAAGTTGTAATCTATCATCACGATTATGAAGTCATCAACAAGGCTAAAGAAATGATCGAAGGTATCGTTAAAGAAGCACATGTTGGAGAAGTATATGCTGCTAAAGTTGTTCGTATCGAAAAATTTGGTGCATTCGTAAAATCTATTTGGTTCAACAGATGGCTTGCTGCACATTTCTAAGATTTCTCATAACCGTGTTGACAAAGTGGAAGATGTTTTGAAGATTGGTGATATCATTGATGTCAAAGTCATGGAAATTGACAATAAAGGTCGTATCAATGTAAGTGCCAAAGCGTTATTGCCAAAACCTAAAAAGGCAGAAACACCTACAGAAGAATAAACGTTAGTCATGAGGGTATCGTAAAGATATCCTCTTTTTCATGGAATTTCAGAATTAAACAGTTTTTTAGCAAAAAAGTATGATAGAATATCTGCAAAGGAGTGATTTTCAATGAATTTTAAAGAACACGCAAAATCATGTCAAGAAGCCTACTTGAATGATTTAAATACATTAGTTTCTATTGAATCAACACGCGATCTTTCAACGGCAACTAAAAATGCTCCATTTGGGCAGAATTGCCGTAAAGTTCTTGATGCGATGTTGGATATGGCAAAAAAAGATGGATTTGTGACAAAAGATATCGATGGCTATGCAGGTGTTATCGAATATGGAGAAGGAGAAGATACACTTGGAATTTTAGGTCACTTAGATATCGTTCCTTTAGGAGAAGACTGGACAAAAGATCCATTGAAAGTAACGGTAAATGACGGCTATGTTTTCGGTCGTGGTGTCATGGATGATAAAGGGCCAACTCTAGCTGCATACTATGCCTTAAAGCTGGTTAAAGAATTAAATATTCCTTTAAAGAAAAGAGTCATGTTAATTACAGGATGTGATGAAGAGTCTGGCATGGAATGCATGGATTATTATGTAAAACACGCAGAAATTCCAAAGATGGGATTTGTACCAGATTCAGATTTCCCTGTTGTTTATGGTGAAAGGGTGGTCTTCATGTTGTATTGAAGAGTGAAGATGATACAGCAATCGTAAAGATGAATGCTGGAACTCGCCCTAATATCGTTATTGGAAAAGCCGATTGCTATGTTAAGACGATCAGCGATGCACAAAGAGAATTATTTGATTTTTACTGCAAGTCGAATCAGATTCAAGGAAATATCACAGAAGAAGATGGTTTGATCAATTGCATATTGACGGTGTCTTTGCGCATGCAGCTATGACATGGAATGGAGTCAATGCAGCCTTGCATCTATTGAACTTTGTTGGTTCAGCGTATGATGATCAGCTTGCGAAAGATTTATATTTTATGCTTCATGACTGGCAGGGAAAACCATTAGGAATCGATATTGATGGAATGTATATGTCTTTCTTGACAATGAGTACAGGTATCGTAACGATCGAAGATGGTAAGACTGAGTTGTTGATCGATATTCGTTATCCAAACGATACAAATGCAGAAAAGATCATGGCTGGTTTTAATGCAACTTGTGCAGAATTAAAATCAAACATTACGGCTATCATGGAAAGCGATTCAAAACCATTGTTTGTGGATCCTGAATCAAAATTGGTTAAAGGATTGATGGATGTATATCGCAAATATACTGGAGATACGTTCTCTTGCGCTGTGACTATGGGCGGAGGAACGTATGCTCGTAAATTTGAAAACTTTGTATCTTTTGGTCCTGAATTGCCAAATGCAGTTGTAGAAACGGATCAATTTGTTGGAGGATGTCACCAGCGTGATGAAGGTATGAAACTTGATGATTTGATTCAAGCGATTGCCATTTACGCCGATGCAATCGTGACATTGTGTAAATAGTATGCGAATGCGAAAAGTGAAATGGGCAGTGGATTATCTAAATGATGCTAACTGCCTGATCGAGGATCCTAGTGCATTAAAAGGAACATGGAAAGAGCGTTTTGATCAGAAAAAAATCCATGTTGAGATTGGCTGCGGGAAAGGAAATTATTCTTTGAACATGGCTAAGCTGTATCCTCAGGAAGCTTTTATCGCGGTCGAAAAAAATGAGAGTGCAGCTGGGATTGCGGCTAAAAAATTCGATGATGCCAACCAGCAGGAAAATTTGGTGCTGATCCAAAAAGATGCTGCCAATATTTCTGAATGGTTTTCTGCAGGAGAAGTGGATGTCATTCATCTGAATTTCTCAGATCCATGGCCTAAAAAGCGCTATGCGAAAAGAAGGCTTTCCAGCTCTCAGTTTTTAGATCAGTATGCTCAGATTTTAAGTGATGAAGGACAGATCCAAATGAAGACAGATAATTCTTCGCTTTTTGAATATTCTTTTGATCGAATTTCAAAATGCAGGATATCGCATGATCGAAATCAGTGTGGATTATCGAAGAGAAACACATGATGAAGATGTCATGACGGAATATGAAGAAAATTGTTTCGTTGGGACAGCCTATTTATCGTTGTGTTTGGACAAGAAACAATAAGGAGTGATTATATGCAGACAGTAAACTCAAGAGAAGATTTTGAAAAAGCGTTGAAGAATGATGGAATTCAAGTATTCTTGTTTACGACAAAATGGTGTGGAGATTGCATGTTTATCAAACCATTCATGCCAGAAGTAGAAAAAGCTTTTGATCAGCTAACTTTCTATGAAGTCGATCGAGATGCTTGTATGGATATAGCGCAGGAATTAGAAATCATGGGAATTCCTAGCTTTGTAAGTTAATCTAAATTGGAAAAGAGATTTCTCGCTTTGTATCCAGTTTAAGAAAAACACGTCCAGAGATCGAAGCTTATCTTAACGATACGATCGCAAAGGGGGAATAATTCATGTTAAAAGATTTAATGAAAGCTATTTTAAATGAAGATGTCGAAGTGGAAGAGGATGAAATCGAAGAAGAACAAGAAAAAAGGATTGAACCTCAGACGGTTTCTCAACCAGAACCACAGTCTCAACCTATGCCAAAAGAAACATATGTTGAACCAATTTCAGCGTATCCTGAACCAGAAATTGAAACGTTCACAAGACCAAAAGTACAACCTAAAAAAGAACCAAAAACAAGTATCTTTACTGGTCTTGATGTAGAAGAAGTATCTCGTGTAGAGCCTCGTTCTACTAATAAACCATACAAATATGATCGTCGTAAGATGATGAAACTTCGTACCAGCGAAGATTTGGATTATAAACCAATTATTTCCCCAATCTTTGGAGATATTCAGGAAGAAAATAAACAGTTTGAAAAGGTTCATGATGCGATCAAACTTCAAAGCCACAGGATGATACAAGCTTTGTGGAAATCATCTCTCCAATGTATGGGAAAGATATTCCTGAACCACAGCCAGTGGAATCCATTCCAACTGTAAAACCTGTGTTTAAAAAAAACGAAGAAAAAAATGAACCGGAATCAACATTAAGTCTATCAGATATGTTAGAAAAACCAAAAAAGCAGAAGACCAAACAAGAAGATCTGTTTGATCTAAAAGATTAGAAGGTGAATAGGATGGCATATCATTTTATTGGGATCAAAGGAACCGGAATGGCCGCTTTAGCATGCATCCTGCATGATGAAAAAAAAGAAGTGGCCGGTAGTGATATTGAAAAATATATCTTTACAGAAGATGGATTGCGTTCTTCGTTGGAATTCCTATTTATCCTTTTGATCCAGCTAATATTCATGATCATGATACCGTTATTATCGGTTTATCTTTTGATCGCAGTAATCCTGAAGTCGCTGCAGCTATGGATAATCCAACGGTTAAGACATATTATTACAATGAATATCTGGGAATTCTTTTAAAACGATATAATTCGATTTGTGTAGCTGGTACGCATGGTAAAAGCACCACTACAGGGATCTTAGGTCAAGTGCTTTCTCATTTTGGAAAGACAGGATTCTTAATTGGTGATGGACATGGTTATATGCCAAAGAATGCCGATAACTTTGTGTTGGAATCTTGTGAATTTCAGCGTCATTTCTTAGCATATTCGCCAGATTATGCGATCATTACAAATATTGAATTGGATCATGTTGATTATTATAAAGACATGGATGATTATTTGGCTGCTTTCCAGTCATTTATACATCAGATCAAGAAGAAAGCGGTTATCTTTGGAGATGACCCATATTTAAAGGATCTGGATTATAAGGTGCCTTGTGTAACCTATGGTCTAAATGAAGGAAATGATTATCGTGCAATCAATGTTGAAATGGGTAGCTATGGTATGCACTTTGATTGTGTATATGATAATGATAAAGAGCATTCATGTAGAACTGCCGAAGTTGGAATTCCTTTCTTGCAGGATGCCTTAGGGTGTTTTGCCTTATGTCATGAAATCGGCATGGAAGCTTCTGATATAGTAGAAGGATTAAAAGAATATCAGGGAATTGCACGTCGATTCGTGGTTGAAGAAGTCAAAGATAGCGTATGTATCGATGATTATGCTCATCATCCAACGGCTATTCGTTATATGATCGATGCCGCAAGAAAAAAATATCCAGGAAAGAAAGTGGTGGCTTTATATAAACCGGACCGCTATTCCCGCCTGCAGTATTTTCTAGATGAATTTGCCGAAGTTTAAATACGGCAGATCAAGTATGCTTGTGTGATTTTCCAAAGAATGCGAAACGAGAAGATGACACGATTACGGTAACGATTCAAGATTTGTTGGATCGCTGTCCTAATTCAATCTTATTGGATATTGATCAAAAGAGTGCTGAAGCCTTAAAAGAGATGGCACCCGCTGTTTATGTATTCATGTCCAGCAAAGATATTTATCTATTAAAAGATATGTTAAAAGAGATTTTATAAGGGTATTTTTATCAGTACCCTTTTTGTCTGAAAGGAGAAACTATAATGGATGATCGTTTTTTACCTGTCACAAGAGAAGAAATGCTTGAACGTGGCTGGGATACTTGTGATTTTGTATATGTATGTGGGGATGCTTATGTAGATCATCCATCATTTGGCGCTGCCATTATTTGCCGTGTATTGGAATCTCATGGCTATAAGGTATGTTTTTTATCTCAGCCAAACTGGCGAGATAAGACAGATTTCATGCGTTTTGGGAAACCTCGTTTAGGCTTTTTGATTTCCAGTGGAAATATTGATTCTATGGTGAATCATTATACCGTAGCCAAAAAACGAAGGAAGACAGATAACTATACCCCTGGTGGTGTCATGGGAAAAAGACCGGATCGTGCCGTGATCGTTTATTCACAAATGGTTCGCCAGGCGTATCCGGATACAAACATTATCTTAGGTGGTATTGAGGCCAGCCTTCGCCGTTTGTCTCATTATGACTATTGGGATAATAAAGTTAGAAAATCCATCATTATAGATGCCAATGCCGATCTCGTTTTATATGGAATGGGTGAAAATTCCATTGTTGAAGTTGCCGATGCCTTAGACAGTGGAATTGATATCCATGATCTAACATATTTGGATGGAACGGTATTCAAAACCAAAAATTTAGCTTTGGCAACAGATCCGATTATTATGCCAAGCTTTGAAGAAGTGGCTTCATCCAAGAAAAAATATGCGGAAAGTTTCTTGATCCAGTATCGAAATACGGATCATTTTACAGCCAAAACTTTGGTTGAACCATATAAAGGTTGGTATGTGGTGCAAAATAGGCCAAATCGACCTTTGACACAGGCAGAATTTGATCGAACCTATGCCTTGCCATATACACGTCAATATCATCCATCTTATAAAGAAATTGGGCATGTTCCTGCCATTGATGAAGTGAAGTTTTCATTGATTTCCAATCGTGGTTGTTATGGAGCCTGCAACTTTGTGCTTTAACATTCCATCAGGGAAGGATCATTCAAACGCGTTCTCATAAATCTATTATCAATGAAGCTAAAAAGATGATCTGGGATCCAGATTTTAAAGGGTATATTCATGATGTCGGAGGTCCTACGGCAAACTTTAGAGCACCGGCTTGTAAGAAACAGATGGAACATGGTGTATGTCAAACTAGACAATGTCTTTGGCCAACACCTTGTAACAATCTAGAAGTGGATCATAAAGATTATTTAGAATTATTGAAGAAATTGCGAGAACTTCCAAATGTTAAAAAAGTCTTTGTACGCAGTGGAATTCGTTATGATTATTTGATGTATGATAAAGATGATACATTCTTTAGAGAGTTGGTACAACATCATATCAGTGGACAGTTAAAAGTTGCTCCAGAACACATCAGCAATCAGGTCCTCGATAAGATGGGAAAGCCTCATAAAGAATTGTATGAAAAATTTGTGAAGAAGTATTATCGCTTAAATGAAGAATATCACAAAGATCAATATCTAGTTCCTTATTTGATGTCCTCCCATCCAGGAAGTGATCTAAATGCAGCTATTGAATTGGCAGAGTATTTACGTGATATTCATCACCAGCCTCAACAGGTGCAGGATTTTTATCCAACTCCAGGCACTCTATCAACAGCCATGTATTATACAGGAATCGATCCTCGTGATAATACACCAGTTTATGTACCAAAGAGTGCACATGAAAAAGCAATGCAGCGAGCATTGATGCAATATAAAATCCACGCAAATTATGATCTGGTTCATGAACTTA
>ENA-OQEN01000629-OQEN01000629.1-human-gut-metagenome-genome-assembly--contig:-NODE-629-length-15168-cov-2.841832_pt1 | contig 15168 bp, 20 predicted proteins | sample MGYA00242791_ERZ504627 | MGnify/ENA primary metagenome ERZ504627 (study PRJEB26092, sample SAMD00036316) | human gut metagenome | host: Homo sapiens | study: EMG produced TPA metagenomics assembly of... | reverse complement strand
CAGCAGGTTGGAAGATCCTCCCAGCCGCGGGCGGTGACGAACTGGGTGCCGTCCACGTCCGCGTTGATCTGGTAAAGTTCTGGGGATGCAGTTCCAGATAGCTCAGGATGGCGCTGTGGATGTGCGCGGCGCGGGCGTAGTCTTCCACACCGGCAGATCGGGCTCGATATCCATGCGGCGCACGCGGTCAAGGGTTACGATGTCAAAATCCCGGACGGATTTGTTGTACTCCGGCGGGTTGCCTGCCGCCACGATGACCCAGCCCGCAGGCACAGCCTGATTGCCAAAGGTCTTGCACTGCAAGAATTGCAGCATGGTAGGGGCAAGCGTTTCGGACACGCAGTTGATCTCGTCGATGAATAGAATGCCCTCCGAAAGGCCAGTGGCCTCCATTTTAGCGTAGATGCTGGCAATGATCTCGCTCATGGTGTATTCGGTCACCGATACGTCCTTATCGCCGTAGTGGCGCTGCCGGATAAAGGGCAGACCCACGGCGCTCTGGCGGGTGTGGTGGGTGATGGTGTAGGCCACCAGTGCCACCCCGCACTCCCGGGCCACCTGCTCCATCACCTGCGTTTTGCCAATGCCCGGAGGGCCCATCAGCAGGATGGGGCGCTGCCGGATGGCGGGAATGGCGTATTCGCCCAGCGCATCCTTGGCAAGGTAAGCTTTTACGGTATGCTCGATCTCTTCTTTGGCACGTTTGATATTCATAATGGTTCCCCCTCTTGTCAGGAGTTGTTCAACTCGCGGTACAGGTCATCCTCCTCGGCCAGAGCGTCCGCAAGGGCGCTGGCCGGGCGGGCTGCCGCACCGGTAAATTCTTCTTCGTCCAGTACCACCTTCATCGCCCACGGCGGCACGTTGGCATCGTCGAACCGCTCCCCCAAAAACAGAAAGGCGGTATCGTAGCCGGGACGCCGCGCCGGGTAGGTGCCCATGCCGTCGGTGAAGTACAGCAGGCCGCGCAGGTTGGAAAACTTCTTTTCGGCGCAAAGCTGGTCCACATATGCAAAGGCCGGGCGGAAGTCCGTTCCGCCGCCGCCCCGCAGCTCAAAGTGGTTCATGGCATGGATGAGTTCATCCTCGTTGCGGATGAGGATATCCTGCCGCACGGCGTTGTCGGCCTGAATCAGGTGCAGGTTCATGCGGTGGAAAAAGTTTTCCCGCCCTTTCAGCAGGGTGTAGGTCTCAGCCAGAAAGGCGCGCACCAGCTCGCCGGAGGTGGAGTAGCTGGTATCAATGACCAATGCCAGCTCCTCGATTTTTTTGCTTTCCCGGCTTTCCAGCGGCTCGATCAGGGGCAGGTTGCCGTACACCGAAAGGCCGTAGGTGTAGAAGTTCAGATCGAACTCGTCCGGGTCCAGTTTTACCTCCTCGCGCAGGACGCAGAACCGGCGCAGAAAGTCCTTGTAGCTGCGGCGGCTGCGGTTGGCGGCCTTCACCTGCTGCTTTAAGGCATCGGCACCCTCGCCCGCCTCTTTATCCCGTAGGTCCAGCTCGGTCTGCATCCGCTCGCCGATCTTCTGCCACGTTTTCTGCGGCAGAGGGGTGGGCATCTGCTGGGGCTGCTCCGGGGCATCCTTCGGCCACAGGCGGTGGTCGTCGGTGACAAATTCCCGCTCCAGCTGCCGCAGCACGCCGGGCGTCTGCCGGGTGAGCCAGCGGTACACCGGCGCTGCCGCCACCACCTTTTCCTCAGCGGTGATCTGCCGGTAGGCGTTCTGCCGCACATAGGTCAGCGGGCGCATCACGCTTTTGCGCTGTAAGCTGTCAATGACGTTTTCCACCGCGATATCGCACGCAAGGCTCCACAGCTGCGGCTCCCGGCGGCCTTTCAGCCACAAATGCCGAAATACGCAGTGGAATATGGTGTGCAGATACAACCGGTTGAGATATTTCGGGTTCTCCTGATAAAGCTGCAGCAGGCGCTGTGGCTGATAATACAGGGTCTGTCCGTCCGTGGCCAGCACCCGGCAGCGCTCGTCCGGGGCGGGGTTCAGGGCGCTGAGTGCCATATCCAGAAACCGGAAGTCCAGATACAGCCCGCTGCGCACCACCGCCAGCACCTCGCCACCCATGCGTGCCTGCCACTCCTCGTGGGTCTCCGGCCGCTGGGATTGGAAGGGCTTGCGGGGGTCGAAAAATTTTTCTTTTGGCAACGTGTGGTCACCTCTCAAAAATCAAAATCGTACCGCTGCTTTTTGGACTGGGGAGCATATTTTTTGTGCTCCGCATCTGCCAACAGGGCGGCAGCGGCGGCGTTTTCTGCCTTGGCGGCAAGGGCGGCGGCAGATGCAAAAGCGGCTTTATCCAGCACGTCCAACGCCAGCAGGGCGCGGATGCTGTCGGTGTCCTGTGCCTTTAAAAGGCGGGCGAACACCCGGTCGGTGTTGGCTGCCAGAAACGCCCGGTAGTGCCCGGCGCAGCTTCGGTCAGCTGCCACGGATACCGCAGGCGGCCAAAGCAGAGCATGGCCATAATGGCGGCGTCATCGGCATCGTGCCCCTGCGGGAAGATGGCGTCATATTCTGCGGGGAGGAATTTATTGTCGAGAAAACACTGTCTGTAATGGTATCCCTGCCCGGAAAAGGTGTGCAGCAGGATGTGGGCGGGGGTCTCCTCGATATCCTCCCAGTAGGCGGGGTACCACAGCGCCGCCAGCGGCGCGGGGGCATCGGCGGGCCAGAACTGCGCCTGCACGGCCTCGGTGATGTTGTTCACCAGCGCAAACAGCCCGGTGGGCTGCTCCGGTGCGGCCTGCACCCGCAGGGTCTCCAGCGCAAAGCAGTTCAAAAACACATCGCTGCCCACGGTAAGTCCCCCGCTGCCCACCGTGAGCAGGCGCAGGCTGCGGCAGTTGTAAAAGGCGCAGCTGCCGATGACCTGTACGCTGTCCGGCAGGGTGGCTTCTTCCAGAAAGCTGCCGCACACCGGGTGCAGTTCCTCTTCGTCCGCGGCCGGGGCGTCAAGGTCAAAATCGTACCGGCGGGCGGGCTTTTGCCCCATCGCCTGCCCGAACGCCCGGGTCAGCCGCACCGTGCCGTCCGCACTTACTGCGTACCGGCACAGGGCATCCGCCGCAGGCAGGCTGCGGGGCTTTTCCGAGAAGCAGTAGTCGCCCAGCTCGGTCAGGGCAAGGCTGCCGCCCGCCGGGGCGGGCAGAGTGCCCGGCAGCGCCACGCAGGGCGCTGTGCCGTACACCCGCACCAGCCGTGCCGTCTGTGCCGAAAGGGGCAAGATATCCAATATCAGTTCGTTTGCCTGTTCCACCATGCTGCGACCTCGTTTTTCTGCATTTCATTCAGCTTTCAGTATACCGCGAACAGGGGGTGATTGTCCAGTGCAGAGAACGATTTGAACGGGTCTGTGCAACGGGGCGCGACACCCGGCGCTCTGCCGGTGCTCCCCTTTTGTCACAGCCTTGTTCAAGTTCTCTGCCCCGCCGGTGCTGTTAAACGGAATTGCGGGATAAAACAAAAAAGACAGCTATCAAAAGCTGTCTCTCTTGTGATGCAGGAATGCAATCCAAATCCGAACCATTTCCTGCGGATGCGACTTTTGCCGCTTCTCCAAAGGTGACGGTCTGTGTTCTTTCTTTATAATTGAAGGTAATGAGAACCTTATCGTCATACAGGTAAATTGCATTGATGAAGGGATCCACCAGCGTCTGCCGCTGGTCTTTCAGGCGCATATCCAGCTTGCGGAACCGCAGCAGCCATCGCAATCCAACTTTTGATCGTTTGCAATATCGTTGAATTGCATATCGCAAATATGCTGTTTTCGTGTTGCACTATTTTCTTAACTTGCGAAAAAAATCACAGCAGTGCGTTTTCCAGATCGCTCAGCATTTCGCTCAGTGCCTGAATGCCGCCCTCTGCGGTGTACCAGACATTCGGGTGTGCCAGATAAACGACGTGGCCGTTCTTGTAAGCATCCGTGCTCTTGACCAGCTCGTTTTCCAGGATCTCCTGTGCCAGCTGTGCGCCATCGGTGCCAATGGCTGCATCGCGGTCCATGGCGAAGATGTAGTCGGGGTTCTTGTCCACAATGAACTCGAAGGAAGCCTCGTTGCCGTGGGTCGAGGTGTCGATATTGGCATCTACGCCGATGTTCTCAAAGCCGATCTCCTTGCCGATGATGGAGCAGCGGCCATCGTTGCCCAGAACATTGAAGCTGCCGCTGGTGGTCATACCAACGATGGCAGTCTTGCCCTCTGCAAAGGCTTTCAGGGCGTCGATGCGGCTGTCAAAATCCGCCATCAAAGCTTCCACATGGTCTTCCAGACCAAAGATGGAAGCGATGGTCATGGCGTTTTCACGGGTGCTTTCCACAACACCCTTTTCGGCGTCGGTCGAAAGGAAAACAACGGGTGCGATCTCGCACAGAGCATCATAGGATTTGGACAGCGTCCGCCGATAAAGATGATGTCCGGCTCACAGGCCATGACTGCTTCCATATCGGCTTCCTTGATGTTGCCAAGGTTCGCAATACTGTCATTGGTGACATAGCTCTGAAGATAGTCCAGAGAGGTGGATGCCGTGCCGACCACACGGTCGCCAACGCCCAGTTCATCCAGAATGTCCAGAGAAGCAAGTTCGAGGATTGCAATGCGCTGCGGGTCAAAGGGCACTTCCACGTCCACGAACTCCTTTGCACCGTTGAACGCCTTGATGGTCACAGATTCCGGTGCAGCTTCCGAAGAGGCTGCGGTTTCGCTGGATGCAGCCACAGAGGATGCCACGGAGCTTGCCGTGGAGGAGGAAGCGCCGCAGGCGGCGAGAACACCCGCTGCACTCACAGCGGCCATAGCGGTCAAAAACGAACGACGAGAAATTTTCTTCATAAGAATGCTCCTTTTTAAAAAGTACTGAAATCAATAATATATCGACAAAGGCTTGCCTTCGATCTGCATGATCTCAAAGTCTACCTTGTAGATATCGGACAGGTTTTCTTTGGTGATCACTTCCTGCACGGTGCCAAACTTTGCGATTTTCCATCCACAAAGGCACAGATATAGTCGGAATAAAACGCAGCATAGTTGATCTCGTGCAGAACAAGGATCACCGTTTTGCCCAGCTCATCGCACAGGCGGCGGACGATGCGCATGAGGTTGGTTGCGTGGTAAATATCCAGATTGTTGGTCGGTTCATCCAGCAGGATATACTCGGTGTCCTGCGCAATGACCCATGGCTATATAGGCACGCTGCCGCTGACCGCCGGACAGTTCATCGATGAACTGCTCCTCAAAATCGCCCAGTTCCATGTAGGCAATGGCACGGTCAATGATCTCGTTGTCCTCTTGGGTCAGCCGTCCGCCGGAGTACGGAAAGCGGCCAAACGCAACCAGTTCCCGGACGGTCAGCTTCATCTGGACATTGTTGGCTTGGGTCAGGATGGCGAGCCGCTTGCTCAGCTCCCGGCTTTTCCAGCGCGTGATCTCTGTCCCCTCAAAATCCACAAGACCGCTGTCCCGTGCGATCAGGCGGGACAGCATTCCCATCACGGTGGATTTTCCTGCGCCGTTCGGACCGATGAGGGAAAGGACTTTGCCTTTCGGAACCTCAAAACTCACGCCATCGACAACGGCTTTTCCATCGTAGCGTTTGGTGATCTCTTTTACAAACATGGTGTTATGCCTTTCTCTGGGTGAGCAGCAGATACAGGAAATACACGCCGCCGCCCACGGTGATGAACACACTGACCGGAACCGAGTAAACGAACACCCGCTCCACCAGAAGCTGTCCGCCGATCAGAACAGCCATACCGAACAAAACAGAGCCGGTGATGAGCTGGCTGTGCCGGTAGGTGCGCAGGAACTGCCGGGAAAGGTTGGCAATGATAAGCCCCAGAAATGCCAGCGGCCCGACCATAGCGGTGGCTGTTGCAATGTACAGCGTGACCCCCAGCAGCAGGCGGCGGATACAGCGGTCATAGTCCACACCCAGATTGATGGCCTGATCTTTGCCCAGTGTCAGAACGTCCAGCAGCACAAGCTCTTTCCGGAGGCAAAGGCGACCAGCGCCAGAACCGCAACGGACAGTACCAGAATCGCCGAATTGACATTGGAAAAGCTGGCGACCAGATCCGTCAGCAGCGTGTCGTACTCGTTGGGGTCCATCACACGGGCCAAAGTCGTCTGGACACTGGAAAAGAACGAGGTCAGCACCGTGCCGATGAGCAGGACGTACAGAACATTGTGTTCGTTTTCTGGAACAGATAGCTGTAAATTACGGTGGCAACAGCGCCCATAATGCAAGGTCTACCGCAAAGGCTGCGTTGCATTGACCGCCAGAAAGCTGCCCGAACCCGCCACAAAGAACACCGCCGTGTGGATCAGCGAATAAAGCTGATCCATGCCCAACAGGCAGGGCGTGACGATGGTGTTGTTGATGATGGACTGAAACACGATGGAGCACTTCCAATGGCAAATGCCGTGATGAGCATGGCGATCAGCTTGGGCGTGCGGATGCGCATGGCGTAGGCAAATAATTTTTGGTTTTCAAAGTGGACTCCCACTGTCATATAGCCCGCGCAGGCCAGCAGAACAAGAAGCAGAAGGATCAGCAGGCGCAGATGATTTTTGTGCGTTTTCATGCTGCACCTCCGGTTTTCTTGGCAGCTTTGTCCAGTCGGACTGCCTTGCGCCCATGCCGAAGCCGATACAGCAGCAGACCGACAAACAGGATACTGCCGATGACGCCAACGATCAGTCGATGGGCAGCTCGTAGGGATAGATCACAACCCGTCCGATCATATCGCAGACCAGCACGAACAATGCACCAAACAGAGCGGTATCCACCAGCGTTCCTCGAATTTGGTCACCCTTGAACATTGCTACAATATTGGGCACGATGAGGCCGATGTAGGAGATCGACCGACCACGACAACAACGGATGCCGTGATCATGGCAGCAATGGTCAGCCCCATAAACAGCACCAGATCATACGGAACGCCGAGGTTCTGAGAAAAGTCTTTTCCCATGCCCACGATATTGAAGTGGTTGGCAAATACAAATGCCAGAATCACCAGCGGTACCGTCAGCCAGACAAGCTCATACCGCCCACGAATGACGGTGGAAAAATGACCGACCAGCAGCTGGAAAGAGCCTGTGTCATTTCATATTTGTAGGCAAGATAATTGGTGACGCCCATTACGATGTTGGAGAACATGATGCCGACCAGCGGGACCATGACAACATCTTTGAACTGGATACGCTGGATGAACCAGACAAAGATCCATGTACCCAGAACGGCACAAACGAAGGAAAAGGCAGCACGTCCCCACAGGTAGAACCCGGTGCAAACAGCAAAGCCAGCAGAATGCCAAACTGTGCAGAAGAGATCGTTGCGCCTGTGGTGGGCGAAACAAACTTGTTCATGCAGAGCTGCTGCATGATAAGCCCCGCCACGCTCATGCCGATGCCTGTGCAGAGGATGGCAAGCAGACGCGGCAGGCGGGAGATCAGAAAGATCTCCCATGTTTCCACGCTGCCTGTAAACAGGTCAGAAGGCCGGATGTCCAGTACCCCGACAAACAAAGAACAAACTGAAAGAATCATCAGCAGAACGCCGAGAAAAGCAGTGGAACGATGATTACGAATGAAAAGCCCCCCTCAAGATTAGTGTAAACTAACCTTTTTAAAAATAAAAAGAGAACGCCTGCGTGTGAAGAAACTGGTCTTACGTGTTCACACACAGCGCGTTCTGCTGAAGGGATTATATCATAAGGCATCGATGGGTTTCAAGTGGCAAACTCGCACGAAGGTTTTTCACAACAAACCATCCTTCTTTGTTGATTCCTACAAAGTTGCTCCGAACAAAAAGAGCCTTTGCATTTGTTGGTAAAAATCACCATGCGGCTTCAGCGCAAAACTTCCAGCAGACGCCTGCCGGCTTCCTGCTGCGATTCCCCAAACGCCACCGCCAGCTCCTCCCGCAGGACACGCTCTACCATCTGGTAGAAGTAGGTATCCATAGCGTTGATCTTCCGCCCACGGCTTTGCTGCTGGGTCTGCTTTTGCCCCAGCTCCTTGAACAGGGTCAGGTACTGGTAAAATCATTGGTGTGCAGCAGTGCTGATAATGTTCTGCCAGCGCTGTCTGTACCCCCGCCGGGATAGGCAGCTTCTCCGCTTTGATGCGCGCAAGGTCGGCTTCTGCCTGCTGTGCCGGGGTCACCGGGCGCAGCGCCGCTTCCTTTTCCGTGGGGATATAGCTGCGGTCGTGGGAATCCGAAAAATAGGGCCGGAGGGTGTAATACTCTCTGGCGGACTCATCGCAAAAGCGCCGCAGCCCGACGCTTCCACCTCGTGCACTCCCAGATTTCCGTAAACCACCAGCGCCCCCGCTTGAAACCGTGACATGGTATTGCCTCTTTCCCTTGTATGAAAAGGCTGCAAAAACAGACTTTCCAGCGTAATTTTACTCTTTACTTTATTGTACCACGGTAGGTTGGTGGGCTTCAAAGGGCATCTTCCACAAAGTTTGCCTCGTGCAATCTGCGCAGAATGCCCAGTACAATTCTTGTGCAAAACTGCCTTTGCAAATTCCAGACAGGCAGGCTATAATGATTTCGTACAACGAGTAGCACTCATGCGTAAAACCGGTTGCATGAGGCTGCCCGTTGTTTTTATTTGCCCCAAAATGGAAAGGTAAGGTGAATCCCATGGAAAGTTCTAATCAGTTTCTCGGCACGGAACGCATCGGCAAACTGATGCAGAAGTATGCGATCCCGTGCATTATTTCGCTGCTGGTGGGTGCGCTGTATAACATCGTGGACCAGATCTTTATTGCAAACGCCAGCTATCTGGCTCCTACGGCAACGCCGCCAACACGGTCGTTTTCCCCTTGACGGTGGTGGCGCTGGCAATCGCAGTCATGATCGGTGACGGCTGCTGCGCCTTCGTCAGCATCAGCCTTGGACAGAACGAGGTCCCCAAGGCAAAGCGGAGCGTCGGCAATGCAGTGGTGATGTGTCTGGTCAGCAGCATTGTGCTGACCGCGCTCTATCTGATTTTTGCGGACACCATCCTTGCCATGTTCGGCGGAACGGTGAACGCCGAGACCTATCACCACTCCCAGGAGTATTTCTTTTATATCACGCTGGGCGTGCCCTTTTATATGTTCGGGCAGGCCATGAATCCCATCATCGCGCGGACGGCAGCCCCCGTTTTGCCATGATCTCCACCCTTGCAGGTGCGGTGCTGAACATCATTCTGGACCCTGTTTTTATTTTCGGCTTCCGCTGGGGCATGATGGGCGCAGCGGTGGCTACCGTCATCGGTCAGCTGGTCACGGCAGCGCTGGCAGTGTGGTATCTGCTGCACATGAAGATCATTCGCCCTGAAAAGGGTGACTACCGGCTGAAGGGCTCCATCTGCGGCCGTACCCTGACCCTTGGCATGACCAGCTTTCTGTCCCAGATCAGCCTTGTGGCGGCAATGGCAGCCATCAACAACATGATTCGCAAATACGGCGCACTGGATGCCGTGTTCGGGCAGGAGCAGTACGCCCAGATTCCCATGGCGGTGGTGGGCATCGTGATGAAGTTCTTCCAGATCGTCATCTCCATCGTGGTGGGCATGGCGGCTGGCTGCATCCCCGTGGTGGGCTTCAACATGGGCGCTAAAAAGCCCGCCCGTGTGAAGGAGCTGTTCACGAAACTGCTGCTGGCAGAGACCGCAGTGGGTGCCGTTGCACTGGTGCTGGTGGAGCTGCTTCCCCGGCAGCTCATCGCCCTGTTTGGTGCCGCCAACGAGAGCGTCTACTACACGGATTTTGCCGTGAAGTCCTTCCGCATCTACTGTGCATGATCATTCTAGCCTGTGTCAACAAGGCCTGCTTCATCTTTTTGCAGGCCATGGGCAAGGCAGCGGAATCCACCGCCCTGTCCATGGTGCGTGAGGTGGTGTTCGGCGTGGGCTTTGCCCTGCTGCTGCCCCGGTTCTTCGGGCTGGACGGTGTGCTGTACTCCATGCCCATGTCGGATGTCCTCACCTTCCTGATTGCAGGCTATCTGATCTGCAAAACCTACCGTGAACTGAGCATGAAAGGAGAACTCTAATGGAAAAACGCATCATCATGCCGCCAACTATCATATTGCGCTGGACAGTGGGGTCATCGGCATTGAAAAAAGCGCCAAGGTCATTGAAAGTCTTGCCTGAGCCGTAAATTCCGACACGATCCATGAGCCAATAAAACAAAAAATCCGAACCCTTCTCCTATCGAGAAAAGGTTCGGATTTTCATGGTTTGGTGCGAGTAGTGATACAGCATTTTTTGAAAACCATCGTAGTACAATTTGTTTTTGAGGTCATCGGATAGCAACTTGCTTGTATCGCACCCCGATGGGTAGCTGTGTTTGAAATCCAGTTGCCTTTTATATACCACACAACCTAAAAATTATCAAGTACGCGCAGCGTTCACTTCTCCCATCACCGGGAGCAAATGGACGCTGCTTTTTTTGTTTGCAACGAAAGGAGGCATCCGTGAAATGGCAGTTTTTCGGGTAGAAAAGAACAGCGGCTACACGGTCATGTCAAACCACCACCTGCGGAACCGGGCCTTGTCCCTGAAAGCCAAAGGCTTACTCTCCCAAATGCTCTCCCTGCCGGAAGATTGGGACTACACCCTGCAAGGGCTGGCCCGTATCAACCGGGAAAGCATCGACGCGATACGGCAGGCCATCCGGGAACTGGAACAGGCGGGCTACATCCAGCGTTCCAGAGAACGGGACGAGAAAGGGCGGCTGCGTGGTGCAGACTATGTGATTTTCGAGCTGCCGCAGCCCGTTCCTGCATCGGTTTCACCTACATTGGAAAATCCAACGTTGGAGAATCCCACGCAGGAAAACCCTACGTTGGAAAATCCAATGCAATTAAATAAAGATAAACTAATTACAGAAAAACAAAAGAAAGAGGGATTAAATACCGATTCCATTCCTATCCATTCCCCAAACCCCTTGCCTTTGGACGAGGACGAGGCAGCGGCACCGCCGCCGGAACGGACAGGAAGCCGAAAGGAAACGGCCTATCAAATCTACCGGGACCTGATTTTGGAGAACATCGAGTATGACACCCTCACCCAGAATCCCCGGATAGACCGGGAACAGCTGGACGAGATCGTGGACATCCTGCTGGAAACGGTCTGCACTTCCCGCAAGTCCATCCGGGTGCCGGGGACGATTACCCGGCAGAGTTGGTCAAGGCGAAATTCTTGAAGCTGGACAGCCATCACATCGAGTTCGTCATGGACTGCCTGCGGGACAACACCACCAAAGTCCGCAACATCAAGCAATACCTGCGGGCCATGCTGTTCAACGCCCCCAGCACCATCAACAGCTACTATGCGTCCCTTGTGGCGCACGATATGGCGCAGCCCGATTGGGGCCGCCCGCCCAACACCTGACCGAAAGGAGCGTCCACCCATGAGAACCCTTTACCTGCGGCGGCTGGTGGTTCCACCCTAGCTGCCGCTCTGAATTTTCTGCAACAAGGAGGGATTCATCTTGCAGGAAGAAGTCACCCAGAAAACCATTGCCCTGTCCATGAAAACAGGCAAACTCACCGCCCAAGCGTTGCAAGCTGCCCTGAAAAAATATTTGCAGCACCGGGCCAAGGGGCCAAAGCTGCATCACGGCAAGCAAAGCCTGAAACAGCTGAAAGCCCACGGCGCGGCTCTGACCAACATTGAAGTCACGGAGCGAACGTCGGGGCATTCAAACCCTGCGCCAAGAAGTACGGCGTGGACTTCACCTTACGCAAGGACAAGACCACCCAGCCGCCCCACTACATCGTGATCTTCAAGGCCAAGGATGCGGACAATTTGGAACAGGCGTTCCGGGAGTCACGGCCAAAACGCTCTCCAAGGAGCAGCGGCCCTCCATCCGCAAGGTGGTGCTGGCAGCAGCCAAGCAGAAAGCCGCCCAGCAGCCGAAACGTGCGAAGGAAAAAATTAAGCAAAGGGGGTTAGAGCGATGAAGCCTGAACTGAAAAAACTGCTGGTGCTGAATCTGCGTATCTGCTGTTCGTGTACTTGTTCGCCAAATGCGGGCAGGCGTACCGTCTGGCGGCGGGTGCGGATGCTTCGGCAAAGCTGCTCCACCTGACGGGCGGCATCTCCGCCGCCTTTGCAAACCCGCTGCCCAGCCTGCATCCGTTTGACCTGTGCGTGGCGTTGCCGGGGCGGTGGCTGTCCGGCTCATCGTGTACAGCAAGGGCAAGAACGCCAAGAAGTACCGCAAGGGTGAAGAATACGGCTCTGCCCGATGGGGCACCGCCAAGGACATTGCTCCCTACATCGACCCCAAGTTTGAAAACAACATCCTGCTGACCCAGACCGAACGCCTGACCATGACCGGGCGGCCCAAAGACCCTAAGACGGCCCGGAACAAGAATGTGCTGGTGATTGGCGGCTCAGGCAGCGGCAAGACGCGGTTTTACGTCAAGCCCAACCTCATGCAATGCTTTCCCACTTCCGACTATCCCACCTCATTCGTAGTCACAGACCCGAAGGGTTATAATTATTGAGGATAAAGCAAAGATGCGTTTACAAAATCAGAAAAGTATCGTATCTTTGTTACATATCGTATTCCCACTAAAAATAAAAGAAGGTGAAACTATGGCAAAATCCAACCAAGGAAAAATCACGGCACTGTACGAAAGGCTTTCCAGAGATGATGAGCTGCAAGGTGAATCTAACAGCATTCTGAATCAGAAAAAGTATCTGGAAGATTACGCTCGCAAAAACGGCTTTAACAACATCCAGCATTTTACAGACGATGGATACAGCGGAACGAATTTCAATCGTCCCGGCTTTCAGTCCATGATTGCCGAAATTGAAGCCGGGCACATTGCAACTGTCATTGTAAAGGACATGAGCCGCTTCGGACGCAATTATCTGGAAGTTGGATTTTACACAGAAATTCAGTTTCCTTCAAAGGGCGTTCGGTTTATCGCCATCAATAATAATGTGGATAGTGCCAATCCCACAGACAATGACTTTACTCCGTTCCTGAACATCATGAACGAGTGGTACGCTAAGGACACCAGCAATAAAATCCGTGCCGTTTTCAAATCGCGGATGCAGGATGGCAAACGGTGTAGCGGCAGTATTCCCTACGGTTATAAGCGGGTTCCCGGTGATAAGCAAACCCTTCATATAGATGCGGAGGCCGCTGCCGTTGTCCGCAGGATCTTCGATATGGCAGCCAGCGGTGCCAGTCTTGCGCAAATCGGTCAGACGCTTTCGGACGAAAAAGTGCTGATTCCGTCTGCATACGAAGAACGGCATCATCCCGAAGCTGCCCGAAACCATTCGTACCACGACCCCTATCGGTGGAATACGACCACCTTGACCTATATTCTTGACCGGCAGGAATACCTCGGCCATACAGTGCTATGTAAAAGTATCCGTGAGAACTTCAAGTTGAAAAAGCGCCGTGCTGCAACCCCGGAAGAAAGGATTATATTCAAAAACACTCATGAGGCTATCATCGACCAAGAAACTTGGGATCAAGCACAGCGTCTGCGCAAGAGGAATCCGAAAAAACTTCCGAGCGGAACATACTCACACCGTCTAGCCGGGATGGTGTTCTGCGCTGACTGTGGCTCCCGAATGAGCTTTTCCAGCCCCGAATCCAAACATCGAGATTCTGATGTAGTGTATGATTCGGATTCTTCATGGCAGTGCAGCAAATACCGTAATATGTACGTTTCCTGCACATCCCATTTTATCAAGACCTCAACCATTGAAGCCGCTATTCTCAATGCAATCAAAGCGATGACGAAAGAAATTATTGAAAATGAGGATGAATTTGTCGAGCAGCTTCAAGCTGCATGGGAAAACCAAAACACACAGGTATCTTCCGAGAGTAAAAAAGAACTGCATTCAGTTCAAAAAAGAATAGACGAGTTGGACGCTTTGATTCGGAGCCTATATGAAAACAGCGTCTTAGGAAAAATCCCAGAACGACAGTATCAGCGGTTAATGGCGCAATATGATGAGGAACAAGCTGTCTGCGAAGCTCGCATTGCCGAGTTGAAGAAAGAACTGGACGTCGTTGAAACAACGAAAGTTGATCTGAAACGCTTTATCAAACTGATTCGGAAATACAAGGACTGTGAAACGCTGACAGATGAAATGCTGTACGAACTAGTAGAAAAAGTGGTGATTCATTCCGCATCTGGCGGACGGACGATTTACCGTCAGCAGCAAATCGACATCTACTTCAATTTTATCGGTGATACGTTCCCTAGTCAAATTGAGATTAGCCGCGGCGACAAGAAAAATCTTACAGAACAGCAACTTGCCAAGCGTAAGAAATATCAGAAAACTGCCGGGGAAAACCGCAAAAAGAAACGTGCTGCTCTGCGTGAAGCGGCTAAAACTGATCCACAGTCGGCAGCAGAGTATGAAGCCCTCTTGCAGAAAGGCCGTGAACGATGCCGCAAGTATGCCCAAAATAAAAAGCTGGCTCAACAGGAGCCTGCTGATACAGTCACCATTCAATTTAAACCGTCTTTTGAAACGCCTGAAGAAATGAAAGGAGAATCCGCATGAACGAACTGAAAAATTCATCAATGACAACGCTAACGGTCTGGACTACACCCTTGTTAATAACCACTATCTGCCGAACCTGACCGCAGCAGCCCCGGCAGAGCACCCCACCGGGCGGTGGGGCCGCTTACATAAGACGTATCTGAAGGAGCAGCACCCCATCCGGTACAACCAACTGCTCCTGTCCGGTGAACTGGGCGGCTACCTTGCCAAGCTGGACAAACAAGCCGAGGAACAGCTTGCATTGACCGTCCGGCAGATGCAGGAAGCCGAGGGCGTGACCGAAGCCCTGAAAGCTGCCGATCAACTGGAATGGGTGCGCCGGATGAACAGCATCCGCAACCGTGCCGAGGAAATCATCAAGTCTGAGCTGATTTTTGTCTGATACAATATCGCATCTCTGACCGCCCTGCACAACGCAAGGCGGTCTTTTCGTTACATCGGGTCTGCACAGGGCAGGCCCTTTTTTAATACGGAGGAACAAGCCTATGAAACTGACGTTTGAAGAAAAGAAGCTGCTCTACACCTATGCTGCGCCGATCTGGAACTGACCCGCCAAGCGGATGTACGAGATTGCCGGGCTGACGGTTGACCCCAATCGAGAACAAGCTG
>ENA-OQEN01000628-OQEN01000628.1-human-gut-metagenome-genome-assembly--contig:-NODE-628-length-15181-cov-2.018400_pt1 | contig 15181 bp, 11 predicted proteins | sample MGYA00242791_ERZ504627 | MGnify/ENA primary metagenome ERZ504627 (study PRJEB26092, sample SAMD00036316) | human gut metagenome | host: Homo sapiens | study: EMG produced TPA metagenomics assembly of... | reverse complement strand
CTCATACAGGTATTTTTTATCATATTCCAAATCGTATTGTTTTATCAAAGAAATCAGAAGAGTCTATTAATGGTGTAGTACTGACAAGAGGATATGAGTTAGGATTAAAACAGGCAGTAAGTGGACTTGGAACATATATCATATCAGAAAATAGCTCACAGTCAGATAAAAATATATTTTATATTCATACAACATCTTTGCGCGATAGGTGGCAATCGTGGATAGAAGATGCTAAATGGAGCAATTTTAAAGTAGAAGGGGATATAGAATATCTTAGAATGGGTCCACCATTCACTCGTGGGTACTGGGTGAATAGCCTAATGCTGAAGGTAAGATTTCGATACTTAGAACTGGATTTAAAGGCAATGAACTATATTATTTATATAAAATAGATAAAGACAAGAAAATACAGGCGAGTCAATTGCCGAATTGGATTGTAGATAATTATCAATATAGGTCTTTAGCAAATGCTTGTTTGTACAATGCAGGCGTTCTTCCACCAATTACTTATCGAGTTGATGGGGATATAGTGAATTTTAAATTTGGATATTTGCCACCACCTGCAGAGCTTTATCTATGGAAATTGTATAGTTGGCCAACCTCGGTATTGGATCTTCCTAAAGATTTTAATAGAGTTTCAACTAAGTGTATATTTGAAAGCATTGCAGAACTTATGAAGAAACAAGGTTATGTATTTGTAGAGGAGAATTGATTATGCCAATGGAGCAAATTCTGTGCATAAGGAATTACGCACAGAACTAGAAAATTATATAAGTCGCAGTACTTTGCGAAAACACCAATATTACTGTCGGCAGTAAGTGATCAGTTGGATAATGAAGGCATTTTATATCAAAAACCATATATTGAATCTTCTCCAGCATACAAGGTTAAATTTAACGGTATTCAGTCTGCTAATATACCAGATTGGATGAAGGATTATTTTTTGAGCTTGAGCAATGCGGGAGTGGGTGTATATCCGTCTCCTTTTGTGCATCAGATAAATGCATTAGAAGCGGCCAGTGCGGGAAAGGATTTATTCGTTGCGACTGGAACTGGTTCTGGTAAAACAGAGTGTTTTATGTGGCCTTTATTAGCAAAGCTTGCCGATGAAGCTCGGAATTCTAAAGAGACATGGCAGATGAGGGGGATTAGAACCATTATAATGTACCCTATGAATGCGCTCGTATCTGATCAAGTAAGCCGACTAAGAAGATTGATAGGTGATTCTGAAAATAAATTTGTCAATATTTATAGGGAAATATGTGGAAATAATGTAAGACGTCCACAATTTGGAATGTACACAGGAAGAACACCATATCCAGGCCCAAAGCCTAACAAAAATCAGGATAGCGACTAGAGAAAACTCTCGAACGAATGTCATTTCCAGTTTCAGAGAGTGAACAACACTTTTTTGAACAACTTATGAAAGAAGGAAAGACTCCAGCCAAAGCTGATAATGAAATCATTCTTAGAAGCTTTACATGAAAGTAGGCATATTCCCAACGATGAAGATGCAGAGCTTATTACAAGATTTGAGATGCAACAATTCTGTCCGGATATACTAATAACTAATTATTCCATGTTAGAATATATGCTTTTGAGACCTCGTGAAGCTAAAATGTGGAATGATACAAAGGATTGGCTAGAGAGTGATCCCAAAAACAAGTTGCTGTTTGTTATTGATGAAGCTCATATGTATAGGGGATCGTCAGGTGGAGAAGTTGCGTTGCTTATTCGTAGATTATTCCATAAATTAGAAATAACGAGAGATCGAGTTCAATTTATTCTTACAACTGCGAGTATGCCAGATGCGTCTGAAGAAGACAAAAAAGCAGTGATGAAATTTGCAACAGAATTGACGGCCGCAGACACTAGTATAGATTTTTATTATTTAACAGGTGAAAGAGAAGATATAAAAGGATGTCAAAAGTATGATATATCTTTTGAAAAATTTGAAAGCTCAAATGTACAAAAAATTGAAGGAAATGAAGAAGAACGGTTACAAGAATTAAATGAATTTTGGAACGGGATAGACGGGGCACCGGAAAAGTTTTCAAATTTGGATGATGCATATTTTTGGATGTATGAACATTTAATTGAGTATGCACCGTTTTCTACATTGATTAGTACTTGCAGAGGTGCAGCGATATCACTGAATGAATTAGTACAGACAATTTTCCTAATCAGGATAAAGAGAAGGCATTGCAAGCGTTGGTGTTTTATTAGCGATAGCTCCACAGGCCAAAAATGATAAAGGTACTGTACTGTTTCCAGCAAGAATGCATATGTTGTTTAAAGGTATAAAAGGTATATATGCATGTGCGAACCCTAATTGTACACATTCGCACCATGATGACGCATTATCATTAGGTGATATTTTTTTATCGGATGGGAAATTAACATGTCCACATTGTCAGAGTGTTGTTTATGAATTATATAATGATAGAAGATGTGGTGCTTTATTTTATAAAGGGTATATTTTGGAAGATGATACAGATTTTAAAGGTAATGCATATTTATGGCACTATTCTGGACAAATGATGGATAGAAGAATGAAGGAAGTTCATTTATATATTCCAACAGATGACTATCAACTTCCTGCTAAACAAGGAAAGAATGTAATTAAACCATGTTATCTAGATATAAAGAGTGGATTTATTAATTTTAAAGATGATTCGCAAGCTGATAAGCCGGGAGTAAGAAAGCTTTATTACTGTAATTATTCCGCAAAAGGAAAACCACAGATTGTGACTTTTACAACGTGTCCACATTGCAGACATCAGCTTTCGTCTGCGCAGCTTACTTCATTTAGTACAAGAGGAAATCAGTCATTCTTTAATTTGATACAAGCTCAATTTCAAAACCAACCAGCAGTACCAGGAAAAGAAAATGATCCTGACAGATTGCCAAATGAGGGAAGAAAGGTGCTGCTTTTTTCGGATAGTAGACAGCGAGCTGCAAAATTGGCGCGAGATATGTCTGATTCTTCAGATATCATGGCTGCAAGACAATTGTTTGTATTGGCAATAAATCTGATGGAGAAATCAGTGGTTGAACAATCAATGAATTCGCTTTATGACTATTTTTGTTTGGTGGCAGGACAGCAGCATTTGCAAATCTTTCACGAGCCAGAAAGAGAAAAGTTTGCTGAAGATTGTAAGACAGCAATCAGTAATTATCAAAGATGTATCAAGCGCAGAAGAGATATATTCCGAGATTTACAATTGCAAATGCACCAACACAAATGCAAAACTACTTGCTCAGATTATTTGCAGGTGGCTATAATACATTATATGATTCTGCATTATGCTGGATTGAACCGACAGAACAAGCTTTGTTTGATGCATTGATGCGTTAGAGGAAGCAGGGATAAAGATAGATGAGAATGAATTCATAGAAGTTTTTAATGCATGGATGATTTCAGCGTGTGATACAGCAACAGTGCTGGGACATACAATTTCGGATAATATTCGATTAAATGTCAGACCTAATTATGGTGGCTATGGTCTGGACAAAGAGTGGAAGTTTTCAAAGAATATTATGGAAATTATGAAATGGGAAGATGATTCGAAGGAAATGACTACTTGGAAGGGCGTGCTTAAAGAAGCTTTTCTGGATTCAGCACAACCAGATAATGGAAAATTATATGTTGATTTGTCTAGGGTTAAACCAAGATTCAATATTGATAAAGAATGGTACCGATGTGAACAGTGTTCGGAAATATCTCCATATATGATTAAAAACGGTGTCCAAGCTGTGGATCAACACATATGCATGCTATTTCTAAAGACGAATATGATGCATTGGATTTTGGAGAAAACCGGCACTTGATGCATTGGACGGAAAGTCAATTCACGTTATTGATACTGAAGAGCATACTGCCCAGCTTTCCCATAAAGATCAACGTGATGATTTATGGAGCAAAACAGAGCAATACGAACTTCGTTTTCAAGATTTAATACAGGAGGATGAGACGCCGGTAGATATTTTAAGTAGCACAACAACCATGGAGGTTGGTATTGATATAGGCTCGTTAGTTGCTGTTGGCCTCCGTAATATTCCTCCAATGCGTGAAAATTACCAACAGAGAGCAGGTCGTGCAGGTAGACGAGGAGCGAGCCTTTCTACAATAGTAACTTTTTGTGAAGATGGACCACACGATACGTTATATTTTAATAATCCGGTTCCTATGTTTAGAGGTGATCCTAGAAGACCGTGGATAGATATTGAAAGTTCAAAATTGATGCAAAGACATATCGCAATGGTTGTATTTCAGGAATATTTACAAGGAATAGGAGCTAGCTTAGATACTATTCCTGCGGTAGAATTTTTGGATAAGTATTTAGATGAATTCATTTTATTTTCAAAAAAATATCGAGTAAAGAAAGATGATCTTTTGCTTCCGGCAATGGTTGATTTTGACTATTTGGAATTCTCTGATTCGTTAGAAAGTAATTTGTCGTTATTGAAGCAAAAACGTGATGATCATCCGGAACTATTTGGAGCTCAGGAAAATGAAACAAATGTGGAAATTAAATCTTTATTGGATGCTTTATATGAAGAAGGTGTTATTCCTACATATTCATTTCCGAAGAATGTTGTTAGTACATATATAACCGATAACTATGGAAGAACAAAATACGAGGTTGAGAGAGGTCTAGATGTCGCTATAGGTGAGTATGCTCCAGGAAGAGCAATTGTTGTAGATAAACAAACATATCAAATAGGTGGATTGTTTTATCCGGGAAGCGAAAAGAAACAAGGGAAAGCACTATCTCCGGCTAAGTCCTATATGGATGATAGAAATTATATGAAGTCTGTACTTACATGCTCTGAATGTGGATGGTTCGGGCTTGAAGAAGAACACGTGAGAAAATGTCCATTTTGTGGCAATGATAAATTAGAATTAGCAAGAAATATGCTACGTCCTTGGGGATTTGCTCCGAAGAATGCGAGATCTATTCCAGATGTTCAAATATCAGAGGAATATACAGCTGTGCAACAACCGTTATATTCTACATTACCAGAAGCGGATGAAATATTTAATGTTAAGGGTACAAAGAATATTAGAATGGCATCGCGAAAGAACCAAAGAATCATTATGATGAACAAAGGTGTAGAAAATAGAGGCTTTGTTATCTGCAGAGATTGCGGAGCAGCCATGCCAGGGATGATCCTCATGTGCTTGATGATATTCAGAGACCTTATATTACAAAATTTGCGAGAGGTAAATGCAGGCATAGTGATTGGGAAAATGTGAATCTTGGATATGATTTTGTTACAGACATGCTTGTTCTCGAATTTGATATTGATAGAAGTAGAATAGATGCAAGAAGAAATGATAATCCATGGTTACCAAGAGCTGCACAATCGCTGGCAGAGGCGCTGAGACTTGCGGCAAGTAAATATTTGGATGTTGAGTTTTCTGAACTTGTAACAGGATATAGACTTAGAAGTAATCCAGTGGGTACATATGTAGATGTATATTTGTATGATAGCTTGTCTAGTGGTGCAGGATACGCTGTTAATGTAGCAAACGAGATAAATACATTATTAAAACTGACTCGTGAAATCCTTACAGAATGTTCATGTAGTAATGCATGCCACGATTGCCTTAAGCATTACAGAAATCAGTATGTACATGGAATGTTGGATCGATTTGCAGCTTTAGAGTTATTGGATTGGGGTGAATACGGAAAAGTTACTAATGATATTAACCTGGAATTACAAAAAAGGTATCTCTATCCATTAAAAGATATTTTAAATTTATCAGGGTGTAAGATTAGGCTTGATGATTCTGATATATGGGTAGAAAATAGTAAACGTAAAAAGCAGGTGGTGGTATATCCTGCTATGTTAGTAGAACCAAGAGATAAAGAAAAAATATATGTTAGCGATGCATATATTAAATACGCTAAACCATATGCAGTACAAAAAATATTAGATGAAATCTGATAAGGCGGAAGGGAATGCATGATTGTTTTTAATAAGTTTTTATTGGGCTGGGCAGCAGAAATTGGTGTTTGCCTTTTTATGGAGGGATGATTTAATGAGAATAGTATCTTTTAACGTAAATGGATTTCGAGGTATGCTAGGTCAAGGCGATATTATTTCAGACGAAGCATTATACAACAATTTACAGAGCTTAAAAGAATTTATTGATAGTTTGAAGATAACCGATGAAGATGTAATCATTTTGCAAGAGGTACCACATAAAATTTTAGTAGATAAAACCACTGTCCCTTGGGTGTGGGAAGAACAAGTCATGTTTCAGAAGTTTAACTCGGTTTTCAATAAGGAATATAAATTATTCTATCCGCGGTTCTTGATTGACTCGAATCAATGTACTGTTGGTTTGGCAAGTAAAAATACTATATGGAAATACTCACAACCACCAATTGTTAAATATGATTGATATCATCACTATGGAAATAAACTTATTGAAATTGAAAATGGTAATGACATTTTGCTTGGAGTGCATGTAAATCCTTGTGATGAAATGTGGAATTTGATTATTAAAGGTTTGGAGAAAAATAGAGTTACATTTATTGTAGGAGATTTTAATGCATATGAGGAACGAGGAAAAATGAAAAATAAACCAGGTATTCTAAGAGGAGTGGGCTACAATTCATATATTCCTAGTAATGTGATTACAGATTATAAGGATAATTCATCCATAGATAATTTCTATGTTGAAAAAAACAAAACTATTGAAAATGGAATTAGTATTGAGGTAAAGAAAACGAGGCAGTTTGTTTCGGACCATGCATGTTGTATTTTAGATATTACTAATTCTTAGTAGTCCCCCCTTTTGATTTTACTACTAATAGCCAGTAATAACTTACCAAATCTTGCTCTGATTTGCCATAATCTGCATTTTCAGAGCATTTTACAAAATACCCAAGAAACCCCGCCAAACATGGCATTCTTGGCGACAGGAGGTATATTATGACACCAATTTGGGTCCTATTCATCTGCCACAGCAGAATCTGTACTTTTGTCTGAAGTGGCTTAAAATCAAGGCTTTTGGGGAATGAGAATGGTATTTGTACCCCCCATTGTCCCCCTATTTTGCGCGAGTGTACCGCGACAACCTAAAAGCAAAGCTTTTGGGTTGGAATTTGTTAACCGGACTGTCCTCGATAAAAATGAATATGATTTGTGGTGAAAGAAGTTCCTGCGGGGAGCAGATGGACCGATTTTGAGACGGAATAATTCTGTAATTCCGTCACTTCATGAGAGATAAATGTTATAGTGAATAGAGAAACGCGATAGCTAGTAAGCAATAATTTCAGATGATCCAGGTTTGATCAGATAGGAGAAGAATATGAACAACTATTGTATGATCCAGAACTCCAAAACGTTTGCATTTTCCGCAGAGAATCCAACCGGTGTACGCGCAGGTGGTTCCCAGGGCGGTGACTGCACCAAGCTTCGTCCGACCGTGACGATTCCTGCAGGGGAAACCGTAACTCTGGTAGATGCTGCAGGACCGGGTGTGATCCAGCATATGTGGTTTACCGGATATGTAGGGCACCATTTTATCATCCGTATGTATTGGGATGATCAGGAATATCCGTCTGTGGAAGCTCCGCTCTCTGCATTCTTCGGATGTGCCTATGATGAAAATTTCGTGGACAGGGATGGCAAATATCCGGTGTTGAATTCTGCCATGATGCTGGTAGCTCCTGGTCGCGGCTATAACAGCTATTTTGAGATGCCGTTCCATAAGAGCGCTCGGATCACGATGGAAAACCGTGGTGACAAGGATGAAAATCTTTATTATATTATCACCGGAGCTTATCAGGAGATTCCGGCGGAGGCTGGTTATTTCCATGCCACCTATCGCCAAGAGCACCCGGTTCAGAAGGGTCGTACCTACACAATCGTTGACGGAATCGAAGGCAGGGGACAATTTGTTGGTGTGACTCTGGCAACTGGTATGAATGGCAACAATACCTGTTGGGTAGAAGGCGAAGCCCGCATGTATCTGGACGATGATCCGTATCCGTCTATCCACTATACCGGAACTGAAGACTACTTCGGCGGTTCCTATGGATTTGGAAATGACATCATCATCAAGAGCTATCAGACCTTCAGCGGCTTATATACCGGCATGTATGCAATCTATGGAGACAACCGGGAATTCTATAACGGACAGCAGAGATTCCTGCTGTATCATTTCCATATTGCAGACCCGATCCGTTTTGAGAATAAGTTTCGTATGACACTCGACAACATGGGCTGGACCGGACCGCGTTACGATGATTACACCAGTGTTGCTTATTGGTATCAGACCCTGCCGTCCGCACCGCTGATGCCACTGCCGACAGATGCAGAGATGTGTATGAGATAATAGAACCAGATTGGAGATGTCAGATAGATTGGTTATATCGGACTGACATCAGAGATTTGCCGGAAAGGATAGAGGTATTATGTTACTGGAAGAGAAGTTTTTGGAATTTCATCGTTATGTCAGCAGCCACAATCTGCCGCTGGAAGCTATCAGTGTCGGAGATGAGAACAAGGTACTCTGTGAGATGCACTACGCAGCAAATGCACCGAGAAATATTTATTCACATACCAAGAGTTTTACGGTAACAGCAGTTGGACTCGCAATTGAAGAGGGAAAACTAAGCCTGGAAGATCATGTGGCGGAAGTGTTTAAAGATAAACTTCCTTCAAATCCGGATCCAAATCTGGAGAAGATTCAGTTGAAACATCTGCTCTGCATGTCCAGTGGCTTTGGTAAGGCACTTCTGATGAATGCGGACAGACGTCCGGGCGTCGGCGCACCGGATTATGAGAAATATATGATGGCACAGCCGGTTCCTGTGGAGCCAGGCAGTGCATTCTGCTATTCCTCTGCCGACAGTATTCTGGCTGCTCATATGGTAGAACGGGCCGTTGGCAAGCGGATGGGAGAGTATCTGTATGAGAAGGTATTCCAGCCCCTTGATATGGGATGGCCGCTCTGGGAGCATGATCCACAGGGACATCCGAATGGCGGCGGAGGTATGTATCTGACTTGTACCGAGATGATGAAACTGGGACAGCTCTATCTGGCTGAGGGTAACTGGAAGGGCGAGCAGATTATCAGCAGGGACTGGGTGCAGGAGGTGTCCACCCCGAAATTTACCTTCGAGCCATCTGCAGATCCCTGGCATGTAGATATGGCTATCAGTTCTGGATCAGTCCATATCCAGGATCCTATCGTGCTGATGGCGCATTCGGACAGATTACAACGATTCTCCCAGAGAAGGGATTGGTTGTTTCCATCCAATGTCCGGAGCGAGGTAATTTCGATCAGGTGAAACGTGCGCTGCATGAACATTTTCTGATGGAATTGTAAGAATAGACTTGCAACAATATGCTATAATTTGCCCAGAAACCGTACTTTTGGCTGCAAAGTAAAAATAGCAGAATATAAGAATAAATTACAATGGGGATGTGATAGAGGGAGAGGATCAGCTGGGCTGGTCCTTTTTCAGTGGAGTTAAACTTGTCTGAGTAATATGCTACAAACAAGTTTGTGGACTGAAAAAACCAAAATAAAAGTGCCGAAAAATACAAGACGCAAAACATTAAGCAAACGCAATAATTAAACGCAAAATATCGAATTGGTTTGACTTTTTACGTTTTACTGAGGTATAATTTGCGTAAGATGAGGAATAATATTGCGAATGACAGGAGCTGATATATATATGAAAACTTGTAAAGAAAAGGCTTTAGAGTGGAATGTTTCTCCACGTTCCGTAAATGATATGTGCAAAAAAGGAAGAATACAGGGTGCAAATAAAAGAAAAAGGATCTTGGTTAATTCCAGACGACTCTCCAAAGCCAATGGATGGAAGAGTGTCTAATGGAAAATACATCAAGAAAAATATGGTTGCGAAAGCAGAAGTTAAATCATTACCAATCGGCATCTCTGACTATGTTCGTGCGCAGGAAGAATATTACTATGTCGACAAGACGTTATTAATCAAAGAATTCTTGGATCAAAAGCCATTGGTATCTTTGTTTACGAGACCAAGGAGATTCGGAAAGACCTTGAATATGGATATGCTCAGAGTGTTCTTTGAAATATCAGATAAGAATACTAGTAAGTATTTTGCCGATAAAAATATTTGGCAATGTGGAGAAGAGTATCGTTCACATCAAGGAAAATATCCAGTCATATTCTTAACTTTTAAGGATGTTAAATTTGATACTTGGGACGCAACAATAGAGAAAATAAGGGACTACTTCAAGAAGAGTATGGAAGACATCAAGAGCTACTAAATAGTGATAAGCTCTCACAATATGAGAAGGAGTATTTTACAAAGATTATTAGCGCTACAGCTAATGAAGTGGAGCTTACTTCTTCGCTAGAAAGACTATCTAAAATGCTTGCTTCACATTATGATAAGGCTCCAGTAATCATTATTGATGAATATGATACTCCGATTCAAGGGGGATACTCTAAGGATTTCTATGATGAAATTATTGGATTCATGAGAAATTTCTTTTCAGGAGCATTTAAGGATAATAAGAATTTATCCTATGGTTTCCTAACAGGAATTTTGCGTATTGCTCAGGAAAGTATCTTTAGTGGTCTAAATAATTTAACAGTGAACTCCGTAATGGATGAAGAATACGATAGCTTTTTTGGATTTACAGAATCTGAAGTGAAAGCAATGCTCAGTTACTATGGAGTATCAGATAAAGAGGAGGAACTTAAAGACTGGTACGATGGATATTTGTTTGGTAGCGAAGAAATATATAATCCATGGTCTGTAATCAACTATATTTCCAAGGGATGCCTTCCTCAAGCATATTGGGTAAATACAGGAAAAAATGAAATCCTTGATGATGTACTAAGAGTGGCTACAGATGATATTACAGAAAGATTATATGACCTTTTGCAAGGAGAAAGAGTAGTTGCAAGAATTGATCAAAATGTGGTGTATAGATCGCTTGCGGAGGATCCAGCAAATATTTATAGCTTATTGTTGGTTGCTGGCTATTTGAAAACTCCTAAAAAGGAACTGCAAGCAGATGGTTCATATTTATGTGAAGTATCAATTCCAAATAGAGAGATTGCAGCTGTATATAAGAGTGAAATCTTGTCACATTTCTTGCAAACTGGAGCAATTACAAGGACTACAGCAAATAAGATTGCAGAAAGTCTTTATGCCAATGATTACAAGAAGTTGCAGAGCGCTATTGGGGAATATATGGATAAATCAATTAGCTTCTTCGATGGTGGAGCTGAAGGATTTTATCATGGTTTGATGCTAGGATTAATAGCATTAATGGATAATCAGTATAAGATTAAATCGAACCGAGAATCTGGAGATGGCAGATTTGATGTTTCTTTAATTCCAAGAGAAAAAAGGTATCCTGGTATTATTTTGGAATTAAAGTGGAAAGAAAAATTAAGCGATGTTGAGCTTGAAAAATGGTCTAATGAAGCATTAAAGCAAATTGGTGAGTTGCGATACGATTCTGAAATGAAAGAGGATGGAATTACGGAAATCTTGAAGTTTGGAATTGCTTTTTCGGGGAAGAAAGTATGTGTAAGAACTGAGTAGAACAAGAATTTAGTGTAAAGGAGGCGTGCTTTTGACAAAATGCTATTTTTCTAATCTTCAAGCAATTACTATTTCAGAGTTGAGAATGGCACAAAAAATGTGTGCATAGCAGTTGCTTGGATCAATTTCGAAGTATATTACCCTATATTCTCTGAACTGCTCTCACGTGGAGTTAGTGTTCAGATTATTGTAAATGATGATAGTAATAATGCTCGGTATAAATGTCAGATTGATAGTCTAATTGCTTAGGCGCAAGAGTTATTATGATTAATGCAAGCGGAACGATGCACCATAAATTTTGTGTTATAGATGAGGTGAGGTGTTTATTTGGTTCTTACAATTGGACAATAAATGCAGAATTGAGAAATATAGAAGACTTGAATATTTGTGATGAACCTCAACTTGTTTATAATTATTTACAAGAATTTATTGCATTAAGAGAACTTTCAAAAACAGATCTTAAATTATTAAGAAATCCCGCTAAATGTAATCTTTGTGGGAATTCTAAAATGAATATTCTTATTATTGAACAGGGTGGAAATTATCAGACTAAGGTACAAATAATGGAATTGTGTGGTTGTAGATACCACTGGTGTGATCCAGAGTACTATGACATCTCAGTATATAGTAATTATATTGGCATTATTGAAAAATATGAAAATGACATAGAATATTTCAACCAATACAACGATGAAAGATTCTTAGAAGAAATAAAAGCGAAAATGGATTTTGAGATAGCTATGTATTGGTCAACGGTTAGGTATAATAGATTTGGTTTTGTGATTATTCATGCTGTAGGAATGCCAGGCTTTAGGATGTATGGACGACATGATGAGGAGTACTTTTATCATATGGTTTGGAAGGAGAGAGGAATGGAAAACTTTATTCCGGATGAAATACCAAGAGATGAATATATGTAATCAGATATTGGGACAAGATAATGCTTTGCCATCTAAAAAATGGCAGAAAAAAATTCTTAGACCTATCTTGACATACGCTGACGAGGCACATCATGTTCCTGCTGATACATATCAGAAAATTATGAAGCATGACTAATGAATTCCCAGCTGGCTCTGGAAAGAAAACGTATGCTCAGTGTGTATTCATTGAGGAAGATGGAGAGACTTGAAAGGATAGAAAAAGAAATGAAAAAGTGTGCCAAGTAAGGAAATAAAGGGCATAGGAAAAAAGTACTGATGAGTACGAATCGGGTTTATACCTAGATTTGTACTCATTTTACTTACCGAGATATGGTAAAATATGCGATTTTATGCTAGGATAGGTACACTAGGTTAGATATCGTGAAAGTGTGATAAAACCTAGGAAAAATAAGGATATACAAGGAAAAACGAAGATATGCAAGATAAAATTAAAGTGCTCATGGTTTGCCACGGCAACATCTGCCGCAGCACCATGGCCCAAAGCATCTTCACCCATCTGGTCCACAGACAGCACCTCGATGTTGTTTTCGAGATAGATTCAGCTGCGACCAGCCGTGAGGAAATAGGCAATCCGCCGCACTACGGCACCAAAAACAAACTATACGAGGAGCATATTCCTCTTATTCCACACCGCGCGAGACAGATGACACGCGATGATTATTTGTACTATGACCTTCTGATTGGAATGGACACTGCAAATATCAGGAATATGACAAGGATTGCAGGTGGCAATGACAGTCAGCAGAAGATATTTAAGATGCTGTCATTTGCTGATTACGGGACAAATCACAAGCTTACAGCAGCGCGCGATGTTGCAGATCCATGGTATACAGGTGGATTTGATGTCACATATTCGGATGTGGTGGAGGGCTGTGAGGCTTTTCTGGAATATCTGAAAGATAAAGTTGACACGGTACTCTTTACGCCTGTAGATGTTCCACTGTTTACGGCCCGGACAGTCACGCAGATGCTCTCGCTGGGTTATCCTCTTGTAACTCCGGTCTGTGACGGTAATCCCGGCCATCCGCTTCTGATCCGTTCCACACTTATTGATTCCATCTTAAGTGATGACGCAGATCCGGTCTTGAAGGTGCTGTAGGAAACTGCGGAACACCCATGTACTTCTGAATGTAGATGATCCGGGTATCATTCACGATGCTGATACACCGGAGGATTATGCTGAACTTCTTCGCGTCCATAACCAGAGTCTCATCCGTTCAGAAATACATATTCAGCTGGCACGGGAAAAAGTATTCTTTGATGAGCAGCTTTATTCGCTTCTCACACTGATCCGGGAAACAGGATCTGTCCGTGATGCCTGTGAGCACATGCACATTTCCTACTCCACCAGCTGGAACCTGATCCGTACCTTGGAATCACAGCTCCATAAACCACTGGTCAGCAGAAGCCAGGGCGGTGTAAACGGAAGTCACAGCGAACTGACTCCGTACGGTGAAGAATTTCTGAAACGATATGCTCGTTTTTCGGAAGAAACTCGTAACTGTTCAGAAAAAATATTTGAAAACTGTTTCAGAGGATTTTTTAATGCGTGATCTTTATCTGATACGACACGGAAAACCACAATACCCAGATGAACAGTCCTACTGTATCGGGCAGACTGATCTTGCCTTATCCATGCTTGGACATTTGCAGGCTGTCCTTCTTCACGAAGAACTGTCCGACAGAATATCCCGGGTATACTACAGTACTTTGGCAAGAGCTGCCGAAACAGCCGGGCATATAGCAGCCGGACTCCCACATCTGCCTGTTTCTGATTTAGCAGAAAGAAATCTCGGAGAATGGGATGGACTTTCTTTTGATACTATACGCAGCAAATGGCCGGATATTTATGAAGCCCGGGGAAATGATCCTGACCATCCGATTCCCGGAGCAGAAACTCCTTTTGCATCCGGTACACGCTTTTCACAGGCAGTTCAGGAAATCCTGCGTTCATCTGAGGGCGATATTGCGATCATCGCTCATACGGATGTGATTTCTTCTTATCTATATATGCTTCATCCAGAAACAGATGCCAGACAGCACTTCCGCCTTCCATGTGGTTCGTATTATCATCTGAGAGCAGATGAGAAAGGAAATGCTGCCTTATCTGAGCCGGGTTACATATTGCCTCATCCTGTATTGAGTGATAGACTATGTTATACGCTTCGTGATGCTGTCTCTCTCCCGCCTCATGTGCAGGTTCACAGTGATGCAGTTACTGAACTGGCTTGCCATTTATGTGATGAATTAGAGGCTCATGGACATCATTTTGATCAGAAGCTCATCCGCTCCGGTGCACTTCTTCATGATATTGCCAGACTTCAGAAACATCATACCAGGACAGGCGGTGATCTTTTTTTACAATTGGGCTATCCAGAGATCGCTCAGATTATCTCACAGCATCATGAATTAAAGGAGACGAAGCTTGACGAAGCAGCCATCGTATTTCTGGCAGACAAGCTGATCGAAGAAACACAGCGTGTATCAATAGAAAAACGATTCGCAGACAATCTGCATAAATGCAAGACTCCTGAAGCTCTCAGGTCTCATGAACACCGGTTAAAACAGGCTCTTAAGCTGCAGGATATGATAGAATCCATCTGTCATATAATACTTTGACAACTCACATTACAGGAGGTGCTTTCTTATATGAGAACATTATTTCAG
>ENA-OQEN01000627-OQEN01000627.1-human-gut-metagenome-genome-assembly--contig:-NODE-627-length-15193-cov-4.581243_pt1 | contig 15193 bp, 33 predicted proteins | sample MGYA00242791_ERZ504627 | MGnify/ENA primary metagenome ERZ504627 (study PRJEB26092, sample SAMD00036316) | human gut metagenome | host: Homo sapiens | study: EMG produced TPA metagenomics assembly of... | reverse complement strand
TATATTATATATATGTCTATAGGTATAATATAGCGGCGTTAGCGTCGCGCGGCGTAGCCGTGCCCGTAGACCCGCACAAGCGTTATATGCTATTATAGAATATTATATATCGTTGTCGGTACTGCTGCACGGCGGCGGCAAGCGTAGAACGCCGCGCACATAGTCGGGGGATAGGTTAGCGGCGGCGGCTACTGTAGATATAGCCGCGTTCAGGTCAGGCGGCGCGGGCGTAGCGGGCGCGGCGCGGTCAAGCAGTGCATCTATTGATATGTTGAGTATGTCGCATATGCGTGCGATAGCTGATAACCGCGGTTGTCTATTGTCATGTTGCATCTGTTGCACATAGTTTACAGACAAGCCCGCCGCCGTCAATACTTCTTTTATAGTAATATTCTTGCTATATGCCGCATTTTTTATTCTTTCCGCGATAATAGGAGGGTCGTATTTGTCTATATTGCACAATTCATCGCGGCTGTTGTTGTTCGTCAATTGTATATTCCTCCAAAATAACCGTTTTTCTTGGTTTAATTCTTTTTTGAGTATATAATCTCCGCTTTTCGTGTTATTATATGGGCGTACTCAAGGGACAGCACCCGCGGACAAGCCGCCGACGACGAGCCGACGAGCCGCGCGGACGAGGCGCGCGGGCATCTTGTAGAGTACAGTCATCCGAATATACACCATTATATAATAGGAGGTTTAGAAAGTCAAGCGGCGCGGTCAAGCGCACTATTCAAGCGGCTTGTTATCTGCTCAAGGGTAAAAAAGCGGAAAGCGGAATACATAGTTATTGAATATAGCCTCGCAATACTTTGATGTTGCCATCGCGCTTTGACGGCTTTTATAGCTATCAGCCAGAGGCGGCGCGCACCGTGACGCGCTCCCGATTTTTCAATAATGTAAAATAGCTTTGCGCGCTTTTGGACTTTTGCGCGTAAAGCATAACCGCGGGTGACAGACGCGGGAAAGACTGAGAAATGCCCGCGGACGGCTTGAACCCGTCCCGCGTTAGGGTGTGTAGCCGTTCGGACGCCGGCAAAGCCGAAAGAAAAAAATAAACTATTCATTAATGCTATAAAGATATTTTAGCTTTACACTGCCCGCGCTATTTCTTAGGAAACAGCGGAAACGAGCAGTAATTTTTTATTCTTAGGAATAAATATTTATTGTAAAGTAGAAATATTAATATTTCATTGAATGGATAATAACGATATATAATTAATTCGTTTTTAGCACATTTCGAGCGCGTGAGCTGTCATATGTTCGCGCGCTTTTTAATATGCTAAAAGCATATAAAAATTTTAAAAAAGGACGGTAAAAAATCATGAAAAAGACAACAGAAAAGAAAGCATTGCGGAACATTGCAGACATCAGAGCGGATATTGAAAACCGCATCAACGCCTACAACGCGGCAATAAATGCCGACGATACAAAGGCGGCGGAACTCGAAAAGCTCGACAATGAGACATCAGAGCTCGAAAAAGAGTATACCCGCGCCGCGTTCCATGCAGCGGCTCTTGAGCTACTCGACAATCCCGCGCCCATGCTTGCGGCGGCGACGGCTTTAACTTTTGAGACTCTAAAACACAAAGACAAAGAAGATGAAAACGGTATAAAATCGCGCGAACTTGTCACGACTGAACGCCCGCTTGATTTTGTCGCGCTTGAATCGTTTTTTGTCGAGCGCGGGAAGAAATTCGGCGCGGAGTCTGCATGGGTTTATAAAGTCGCGGCTTTTAATCGTTTACTTTGCATGAGAACGGCTCAGAGTATCGGCGCGGATGTGAAAACAGTCGCGGAAAAGTTCGCAACGCCCACGCAAGCCCGCGATATCAATCTTGGCAAAACTCCGACAAGCAACACGCAATTGCTCAAGCAATTACAGATGATAATTGACTCGATGCTTTATGTGGAGGGCGAAAAGGGAAATATTTATAAAGCAAATTCGCACGACGTCGGATATCTGTTGTCCCTCTACGCGAAGAAGGGGCACGGCGTTCTGAGTGTTGCGGCGGCTCGCCCGAAGTATCTCGAAAAGCTTATCGCGGAAATACTTCACCGCATAGTTACCGAAAAGTCCTATAATATCGAGTTCAAAGAAAAGAAAGAACGCGCAAGCGGCAAGATAGACCCTAAACCCGCCGGGGCTGTTGAATCCGCAAGAAAATCCGCGAAAAAATCGAGCGCAAAGGCTCAGACAAAGGCAAAGGCAACAAAAGCGGCATAAAAAATTTTACGCTCAAAAGTGAAAATAAATCAAAATTAAAAATCCCCGTCTGAAATTAAATGAAAATCAGTTTTGACGGGATTTTTATATCCAAAATCTAAAACAGAAAGGAAACTTAAAATGAAAACTAAAACAAAAATATATGCAATAATCGCAACCATCATGACCGCTTGTTATGCCGTACTGATTGCCCTGAGCGCGTGGAATCTCGGCATACAGATGAAAATTAATGCGCTCAAAAGCGACGGCAGGAATGTTATGTACACCGACGCCGCCGCCTTCGCGGAGGTCTGCGATGAAATTGACCATCTAAAAACTCTAAAAGCGTGGAATTAAATCTAAAACAGAAAGGAATTGAAAATCATGGATGAAATTCAGGTTAAAATTTGGGATTCACTTTGCAATCTCGATGGCGAAACGGTTGCAAGACTGTTCACGAATTACTATGGAAATCAGCTTTTAACAGAGGATTTTTCTGAGTTTATCGAAGAGGAGGGATATTAAATGCTGGTCAATACATACCAACAGGAGGCAATTGATTTTCTGAAAAGAAATCACATCAAAATGAAAATCACATTCCGCGATGTAAAAGCAAATCAGCTATGGGATGAAACTCAGTTACGGAATCGCTATCACATCTATATTAAAAACGAAATCAGCGGCGAGTCTATGAGCGTCTTGCTTTGGGACTCAATATACAACCGCGAACATCATCTTACGCCGACCGAATATGATGTCCTCGCGTGTTTGACAAAATACGATCCCGGAAACTATGAGGATTTTTGTTCGGAATTTGAATATGAAACCGAAATCGAAAACGAATTCGGCAGACTAACGCGAAATCCAAACGCTTATAAGGTTTGGAAGGCGTGTTGCCGCGAATGGGAAAAGGTTAAAAGGGCGTTTGGCGACGGCGAGGTATTGGAGGAATTACGCGAAATATCGTAACTTAAAATGAAAAGAAAATCGATTTAAACTCCGGGAATGAAATTATATTCCCGAAGTGTTTCTATTCTCAAAACATAATCCAAATGCTACAAAATTAAAACGAAAATGAAGGGAGCGAACATTTTACTATGTCATACGAAAAGTTTGTAAAGGGAGTGGTGTGGAAAGTCGGATTTGAAACGAAAATCCGTTTTGAAAACGACGGCGAAAAGTATACGGCATACATAACGGGCGGAATTATTATCTACGGAAATAGCACATCCGCTCTTGTATTGGTGCGCTGGGGCGACGGTCATTCGGCGCGAATAAAATTAGAGGAGGAAAACAAATCATGAGCTATGGTACTTATGGAGTTGAAGTCGAAAAGCAAAACGGTTTTGTAATCGGAAAGCATTTTGATAATCTCGATGATGCTATATGTGTAGCTGAACGGGCTGTATATGAGCGCGGCTGTGTGTGGTCGTGCGTATATATGCCTAACGGCGATATTTATGTTGAGTATGAGGCGTGAGCCGAGTATAGCGTAGCTAATACGAGACATAAATCAAAATCAAAAATGAAATTAAATTCTGAAAGGAAAATGAAATTATGTCACTTGCACTTGTTAACAACACGAACGAAACTTATGACACCCGCGCTCTTTACATCGAAACGATTTTGCGGAACGTGCCGGAAATCGGCGGGCTGAAATTCGCGGAGATACCGGTTGATCTGCTGAGTGTTCCCGCGACATATCAGCGCCCGCAGCACGGACACGAAAAGGAAATCGCTAAGCAGTGGAACAAGAAAAAGGCGGGCGCGCTTGTAGTTAGCTATCGAGACGGACAGCTCTATGTTATTGACGGGCAGCACAGGCTTATAGCGGCGCGAATGGTTGGCGAGCAGACAATGCCGTGTCAGATTTATGAGGGGCTGAGCGAAGCAGACGAAGCTCTCATTTTCGGAAAGCAGGACGAAACAAAATCAAATTGAAAACTATAGAGAAAATCTATGCTCTGTTCATCGGCGGCGACGCAAAGGCAATAAAGCTCAAGCAGATATGCGACGACTACGGTGTGGTGCTTTTTCCGCAGGACAGCAAGGAAACGAAACCAATGCTTACCGGTCTGCGCGTGACTCTGACTGCACTTAATGCCTATGGCGAGGACTGCGTAAAGTGGATTTTTGATACGATTAAGAAATCGGGTTGGCATCTTGTTCCGGGCGCATATTGTGAAGCGGATATAAATTCACTTCGCAATCTGTATGTCGCTCACAGAAACGAAATCGATAAGGTTCAGGATATCGTTATCAACATTTACAAGCGAACAAACTACGACCATATTCAGTCGTTGGCGACCGTGCAGTACCCTGCGAGAACCAAAATCGCATCTCTGACGGCTCTGCTCGAAGCGGCTGTTGAAGAAAATGTGGCGTAAAATTTTAAAAGATTTTGGTAAATAACCGAAGTCGTAATATAAGATAGAGCCGCCGTGAAAGGGAAACCAAACTCGGCGGCTAAATTTAAAATCAGAAAGGGAATCAAAATGGAATTGAGATTTGCAATCACAACTGTAATTGAAATTGCCTTCGTCGTCGCGTTTTTGTATGCGCTGTGGCACGAGGGTAAAATTATAGCTTTCGAGGAACGGATGGAGGATGCCGTAGCTCGATGGCTTGCAAAGAAAATCATAAACAGAAGGAGGAGAACTGCGGTTGACAGAAGAAGACAGAATGAAAAGGTTCGTTAAACACAAAATCAAAGTCTTAAAGGAATTGGGCGTGAGTCTGACAACCGAAGATGAAAACCGTTTGGCGACGGCTTCCAGTTATATCGCTGTAGATAATATGGCGAGAACGATGATTCAGAAACTAAATTAAGGAGGAAAATGAAATGGAATTTAGTATTGGCGACAGAGTCGTGTGCAATGGTGAGGTTGATTTTTATTACAGTACCCGAGGCGAGTGTGGGTGGTCATTGATGATACCCGCGACCCCTGCATTCTTATACAGTTTGACCGCCATATTCCGGGTGCTCACAACGGCAACGGGCAGGTAGAGAGGGGTATTGTTTATGGGTAAACCCCGATATGCTTGAACCTGAAACGAGTACAGACCCAATCATCCCCGCAGCAGAACGCGAATATATTACACTTTAAAAATTAAGGAGGAGAATGAAAATGTGTTTCAAAAAGGAAAACGAAATCTTTAAGGAAAACTACCCGACGGACGCCGACGAGATAAAATATTACACCGATAAGGTAGAGTACATCTTTCGCGAGATAGGTATAGATAATAGCTACACTCGTCACGGAATCAGGAAAAATGTCGAGGAATGGTATAGCGCGAAGCAGCCTGTATTCGAGATATTGCGGAAACACGAAAATTGGAATGAAGAAGCAAAAGCGGTTGTATTTCTGCGCAACGAAGTTAGAGAGGCAGATAAAGTAGTTTTTGGACGAGATCTTAACGCGCTTATGGATTATATAGCGGATGTGTTGGCGAAACACCAAGTTGTCGAAGATCCATCGGGCGTCGAGCGCTTATGTGTATACGGCACTCAGCGATAAGGAAATCAGCGAGGACGAGGCTTGTGCAATAAATTCAGTCGGGTATTACAGAGAGATAAAAGCAGGAATGAAACGCAGTCGCGTTATAAATGCGATATACAAAGACTACCCCGTAAACGGTGACAAGAAAATCGATGCAACGAAGTTTGTTGATGAGCACGAAGAGGGGTCAAGAGATTATCAGAGCTATAATAAGCTATTCGCAAAGGTAGCCGACGACACAAACCCGCTTAAAATAAAAAGGATTACGGTTTTGAGTGTGAACATATGCGATTTTCTTCTGATGTCAAATGGAAATTCGTGGAGTAGTTGTCACTTCATTAACCGCTCAGGTGCGTATCGGGGCTGTTATAAGGCAGGGACTCTCAGTTATTCCAACGATGGTACAAGTATGTGTTTCTATACGCTGCCCGAAACATACGAAGGAAACCGGTGGTATATGGAAAAGAAAATCACACGACAGTTGTTCTTTTATGAAAACGGTTTGCTTTTGCAGTCCCGCCTCTACCCGAAGGCGGCGACGCATCGGGCGAAAGCTATGGAGATTATAGAGCGGTTGTACAGGATATTATAGCAAAATGTATTGAAAAACCGAATTTATGGAAGAGGGTCGATGATGATTGGTATAACTACATAGACACCCATGGTAACACGTTTCATTACCGAGATTACGAGGAATACCCTAACGAGTGCGTGTTCACATACAATAAGGAAATGGAATCGAAAACGACATACGGTTTGCATATTGGCGGCGATTCCTATTGTGTTGATTGCGGTGATATGATGGACTCAGATGATGATAATGCGGAAGAGTTACAGTGCTGTGATTGTCTTAATAACCGCTCTTATTGCTATCGTTGCGGCTGTGTAATCGACGACTACGATGACGCATATGAAATTGATGGCGAAGTCTATTGCGATGACTGCACATTCTACTGCGAATACCACAATGAAAGGGAAGTCGCGTATGATGACTATGGCGACAGTCTTATAGTAGACGATTGCATAGGCGGACACTGGTATACAATGTGTAGAGATGCATTTGACGAAGCAGTAACGAGATGCGATAAGTGCGATGAGCTTGAATTTATAGACGATATGGTATATGTAGAGGAAATCGACTCGTATTTATGCAAAACTTGCTATGATGAATATATGGAGGAAAAAGAAAATGAAGTTGCTTAACATATTTAAGTTTCCGCAGGACAAGCTCAAATCTGCGTTGACTTGTCACTTGAGAGACAAAGGGTATTCGCCGATATCGGAAGACGGGTTTGTATACGCGGCGGGCGAGGTTCCGGTCTTGCTCGTCGCTCATATGGACACCGTACACAAACGGACTCCTGATATCATTTGTATGTCGGAAGATAAAAGTATAATGATGTCGCCGTATGGTATAGGTGGAGACGACAGGTGTGGTATCACTATGATTCTCGAAATTATCAAAGAACTGCGGTGTCATGTGCTCTTTACGGAAGATGAGGAAATCGGCGGCGTGGGTGCGGGAAAGTTTTGCGCGAGTGGAATAAAACCGAAAATCAATTTCATAATCGAATTTGATCGAGCGCACGAAAAGGACGCGGTTTATTATGAGCTTGATAACGAGGTGTTTGCTGAAACGGTAGAAAAATACGGATTTAAGCGAGACTACGGTTCTTATTCGGACATAGTGGATATAGCACCGGTACTCGGGTGTGCCGCCGTTAATCTGTCGTGTGGATATTATAACGCTCACACTCAGCACGAATTTGTTTCTATCCCGCAAATGTACGCACAGGTCGAGAGAGCAAAGAAGCTTATAGCAAATGAGTGTAACAATTTCTTTGAATGGAAGGAGTTCGTATACGATAGAAGTTGGGATGGCGGAAATTGGTGCTACGGCGGATGGTACGATAATTATGACTACTATGACAGCAAAAACAAATCCAAATCTAAGAGTAAAGTCAAGCCTGTGTCCAAGGAAGTATCACTTATACCAGACGACGCATACCTTCAATCGTCAGACGGTGACTGGATTGAAGTTGGAGAGGAGATAGATGATTTCTTTGTGGATGATTCGGGAACAGTATATGTATACGACTCCGAATACTTAATGGTAATTCCATTGTTTGAATATGTGGCGATAAGCGCAAATGGAGTGCCTTGTAAAATGGATCCGGACAACAGCTTTATGGTCGAAGTCGAAGAGTAAAAGGAGGAATTTTAAAATGGGATGGACAAGTTATCATGCGTCGTTCTATAAGAACGGCAAAATAGATAGAAAAGCAGAGTGCGACAGCATAATGAATTGCGATATGGTAGGCAACAAGGGAGATATGAAGTTCTCAAATCTGCTATGGTAGGCTCTACTTACTATGCCGCTGTAAAGAAAACTATTTTCAAAACGGGAGCTGAGCCCGAAAAGGAAAGCGTTTTTGGAGTGGTAATACTCACATCCATTAACAACAAAGACTATTTTAACTTTTCTTACAAGGATATAGATGAGAGCGCTGGTCCCGGTTACTATGATTGTCCGAAAGGAATACTTGATTTGCTTACCCCTACGGAGTATGAGTGGGCAGAGAAATGGCGAGAGCGCTGCTATGAGAATATAAAAAGAAAAAAGAGTCCAGACGCACTCAGCAATCTGCCAATCGGAAGTGAAATCAAATTTACTTTGTGGGACGGTACTGAAAAACGGTTGGTAAAGCATCCGGCTGCGTATCAGTTTAGTCGTCCGTTTTGGATGAACTTAAATGAATATACATATGTACCGGTAAACAGAATCCCTAAAAACTACGAAGTAATAAGAAGAGGCGCGTAACCATGTTTGATTATCGATAATATTAATTCAAAAAGGAGAATTAAAATGCCAAATTGGGTAACAAATCGAATTGTGTTTCACGGAGATCGGGAGAATATAGACAGGGTTCTTCAGTACATAAAAGGAAATGGGTCTGAAATCGACTTCAACAAAATTATTCCAATGCCCGACAACATTTATCGCGGTGATTTAGGCAAGAGGGAGAGGGAGCTGTACGGCTCAAATAATTGGTATGATTGGAGTGTGGCGAATTGGGGCACGAAATGGAACGCGCAACACTCCTCACTCGACCACAAGAATACGCTGTGGTTTGATACGGCGTGGAGCTGCCCTATACCCGTACTCAATAAGCTTGCAGAAATATGCTGCATAAACGATGTTCGGTTTGAAGGGGAATGGGCTGACGAGGATTGCGGTTGTAATGTTGGCGTGTTTTGGAGCGATAACTGTGTAGACAAAAACTGTGATTTTTATTATAGACCCATAGACGACATGACAGACGAAGCATATGACATATATGTAAAACTCAAAGGCGAGAGTAATTGTATGGGTAAGGACGGCGATGGACATTGGGTGCGTTACGATTGTGATACTTGCCCAAACAAAGACAAATGCTGAAACAAAAAAATAATAAGCGGAAAGGAATTGAATTTGGAATGGAATTGAAATTTGATTTAGGAATGCAGGTCATGACGCAGGGTATATCAAATATACTCGGTGACGGTAAAATTTGCGAGGAGCTGCTCGACGCTTTCGGGCGATACACAAAGTGCGATTGGGGTGATATCCCCGAAGAGGACAAGGCTTTAAACGACGAGGCGGTTCGGGTAGGCGATGGACGAACGCTCGCCGCATATAACACAAGTAAGGGCGAGATTTGGATAATCACAGACTTCGGCGACGAGGGTAATGTGACGACCATGCTGTTGCCGGAGGAGTATTGAAACGATATTAGACACACTAAGGTGTTTTGACGTAGTTATGGGTGACAGTATGCTCATAGCAGATTTTATTTAAGAAAGGAAAACGAAATGGAGTATCTTGTGGAATTCAACTATTCAGGACGAGTTGCATATGAGATTGAAGCAGACGACGAAGAGACGGCGAAGAGAGAAGCTGCTAATAGGTGGTCGGTTTGGGTGTCGGCAGACGCGGTGGGTCACAATCCCGAGTTTGCGTGTGCGGATATTAAGTATGACACTATGACGGCTGAACGGCTAATAGACGGTGATGTAGCGGAGGTAAATGAAAATGAATGACGTAGCGGGAAATTATATTAGGCTCATAGACACGGCTGATTCTATTGATAAGATTTCAGAGATTACAAATCGAGCCGCGTGGGATGTTAGCATTACCAATCAAGAGTATTGCGAAATATATGATTATGCGGTTAATAAAGTTAGAGATTGGAGGTAAATGAAAATGGGAATATTTAAGGCTAAATTCAGAAAGTATTGGTGCGACCGTTATTCAGAGTACACAGAAATAAGGACAAGCAGCATAGATGAGATATTGGAGTATGTTTACAAAACACATAAAGAGAGCGTTTATCCGTGGGCGAGTAAATTTCGGTGCAGAGGTAAAACAAGTACAGGGTTCGCTTTTTTGGAAGCCGATAATTCTTTGATAGAGAAGTGCGGATATAGAGGTTCTCTGTGGCTTGAACAGATTACATATTTCAAAGGCGACGGCAGCGACGAGATTATTATTTTTAGCAAGTGCGATAGATACATTTCGCCTAAAGCAAACGAAGCATTTGATACTTTTGGGAAAATCGCAAAAGACAGAGATGAAAACAAAAATTTTGGCGATTTTTAAGGGAGGAAAACAAAAATGTATAAACTTGACTTTTACACAGCGATATCTAACAGAAATGACCCTAAGACCCTTAATCACTTTGAGCGGGTCAGCGGTTATGGACAGGTAGTAAGAACTCCACGAGGAAGAGAAATCGAATTTGGTTTTGATAAGCGGAGTGACGGATGGTATGTAACCGATGTTGCTTCCGGCATGAGGATTCCTAAAAAATACGACACAAGAATGAAAGCACTCGCCGCTCTTAACGCAGAGATGCTTGGCAAGGTTGATAAGGCAGTAGAGAACGATACATACAAAGCTGTGGTGAAAGCCCTTAGCGAATTTAAAACAAATTCGGAGGTAGCGTGACATGACGGTGTATGAAGTGTTGAAAACATATTGCAAAAACTGCGTACACAACGGTAATTGTTGGAAGCCGTGTGCGGCGGTGACATCGGCGGTAATGAGCGACGAAAGTGAGCATGAACGAGACAGCACAAATACTGTCCTCGTTGTAGAGCCGGGAAAAGAGCCTTATGCCAAAGAGATTGAATCTGGTCTGGAGTCCTTGCAGTATGAAGTAGGCGGCTATACTCAGGCAGTGTACCCATTTGAAGAGCCGGTTGCCATTGTATGCAACGAAGAGGCAAAGCTGGAAGGCTTGCCCCTTAACCGCGCTCTCCGTGATGAAGACGGAGACATCTATGACATCGTTGCTGGTACTTTCATGGTGGTCGGTCTGACCGATGACAGCTTCGGCTCTCTGACACCTGAGCTGATGCAGCAGTTCACCGATCACTTCAAAGCCCCTGAGCAGTTTGCAAAGCTCGGAGACAAAATTGTTGTTATCCCCATGATCTCCGAAGAGCAGCAGAAGCATCAGGCAGTGGAACAGAAGGACTTTGAGATGAAGATGGATACCTCCGGTCTGGCTGTTGCCGGTCATATCGGAACATGGCACACGATTGACCACATGGAGGTTGATGGTCACACCTTCTGGCTCATGGAACACGACACCTACGGCGATGATGCTGCTTGCATTATTGTCGATAATCACGGTAAGCTCTCTCTGGCAAATGTCTATGATGGCTTCGATGAGCATACTGTTGATCTTCTCCGGCAGGAAGTCATGCCCGTTGACCGGATGCCGGATGACAGCATCTCTGTCGATGAGATGAAGGAATACGGCTATGGTTGGGGTGGTATGCTCCCCATGAGAGAAGAAGCTGCTGCGGAGGTTATGAAGTCTTGCACCGTTTATCGTCTCTATGGCGATGACTCTGAGGGCATGGTCATGGATGCCAGCGAACTCAAGGATCACGCAGCTCAGGGCGGTATTTTCGGTGTAGAAAAGGTCGAATGGAAGGCTGCGCTTGAGCGTCAGAATCCCCTCAAGGCTGCTGAGATGTCCACTGACGGAAGGCGCAAGTACAACGCAAAGACGGTGGTGAGTTTATGATACTAAACACGACATATTGCAGACGAGCTTTTACCGGCGTGTATTGTGAGCATATGGACGGAAATGTGTGTGTTAGACAATCCGGCGAGTGTGAGTTTCAGTACGGAGCGGGTAGACGACGAGAAAATGGAGTCAGAAGGAATTGAATTCTAATTTAAAAAAAACGAAAACAAAAGGAGAATGTAAATGAATATCAAAGTAAAAATCTGTGATAAAGCTATCGAGCTTATTGATCTGCTGGCTAATATGCCGCTCGTTGATGATGAATTTGTCGATGAGATAATAGACGGTATTCGGTACAACGAGCCGTACCGAATAGAAGCAATTAGAGATGAGGTGCAGAATGGCTGAAGAAATATATTATTACATAATGGACAAGCATGGAGTAATCTATGGCAGAAGTACAAGTAAAACTCGACTTCAGGAGAAAATGAAAAACAATTTCACCGAAGCTGTTATACGGAAGTTAGGAATAGAAATCGTTGAGGTGTATGATAGCGTCTGAGCTATCGTAAGTAAAAAATAATATGGGAGAGGAAGATTAAAATAATTAAGAGAGGAGAAATCTACTTGGTTTCGCTGGACGGAGTGGGGTCTGAACAACGGAACACAAGACCTGCGATTATAGTGCAAAACGATGTGGGAAATGCCCACTCGCCGACGACGGTTATCGTACCTTTATCAACAAAAATAAAACCGTCTATGGCGACGACGCACGTCAAAATAACAAGTAAGCAGGGCGTAAGAGATGAGTCAGAAGCGTTATGTGAACAACTGAGAGTGGTAGACAAATCGAGATTAGGAAGGAGAGTAGGTAAAATCACCGACGAATCGGTTATGACAGATATAACAAGAAAAATAAAAGTAGTATGCGGCTGTTAATTGGAGGGAAAAATGGAACATCAAACAGTAGTAGCAAAAACGAAAAATGGAGATGAGTTTGTGGCTTGTTCCGGTATCGGAAGCAAGCTCTGCTCAATACATAGCTGCGAGTCGTGTCCTAAGATGAAATCAATTCGGGATAGCGCAAATAAGCTTGGATATGCCGGAAAAGGAAATGACTTTGCAGAGCTATTAAATTATCTATTCGATAAGGAGTGTGAACAGTTTGGAAATTATGCTGTTGTGGAGGTGTGTATGTCAGATTGACTCAATTCAAAGTAAAAGAGTTTAAGAGAATTTTGCGGGATAACGGCTATAAGGAGGTGAGGTGTTGCGGTAGCCATCAAACGTGGAGCAATGTACAAGCAAAATTACTTTGCCGACGGTTAAGCTGAGTCCTGTTATAGCGGCTCGACTCATAAAGGAAAATGATTTAAGTGTCCGATAAAAGTGACAACCCACAACAGAAAAAAATTCCCTGTTGACAAGAGAATTTTTTGGACTATAATAAAAAATGTAAACGGAACAAATGTTCGGTTAATGAAAGGAGAAATTTGTAAAATGGGATTTTTGGGTTCATTTCTTGGTCTGATTGGTGCTTCGGCGGTGTTTGTTGGAGCCGATGTTAAAGAGCGTTGGGACGAAATAGACCGTGAGCGGCAGCGCATTGCGGCAAATCCCGCACCGCCTCCGGAGATGAGGGGAAATTTAAGAGATAAATATGAATCTGAATGGCACAGAGGCGATAACACTCACTTCCCGGAAGAATATCTCCCTGCTCTTGAGAGCGATCCAGAGGTACTTTACTGGTGGATTGAGCTTCTTGCAGAGCGTGAGATAAGGCGTCAGGGTTATCGCGGATATCCTATCAGTATTCAGGGCAATTTCAATCGAGTGTATAATGCTTGGAAGGAGCGTCAGAATTGGGTCAGATAACCAGTGTTGATGTTAATAAAGACATACTTATTGATAGTCTGAAAGCCCAGAACGCAAGGCTAAAAAAGCTCCTCCGCGAAACAGCAGAAGAGCGAGACAGATATAAATCCTTGTGGGAAACAAATCGGATTCAAAATGAATTTTCAGAAAAGGAGCGAAAAGCAAATCGGCGATTAGAACAAGAGAAAAAGCAAGAGCGGCTGTTGTCCGGTGTAAAATCGGATGGCGTTCCAATAGCTCATGCGGCGGATTCGATTCGTTCCTATGATGAAATGTGTGTTGTGCTGGATAAGCTCAAAAACACAGGACGAATGGGAATACGAAACTGGGCTATGTTCCGTTGCGGCATTTGCTTCGGTCTTAGAGCAAGCGACCTCGTTAAATTAAAATGGGGTTGGATTATGGACGACGATGGCGAGTTCAGAGACCGTATACCCGTAGTCGAGAGCAAGACATCTAAAATCAATCGGTGTTTCATCTCAGATGCGATAAAGGAAACGCTTACAGAATATCGCAAGTGGCTCGGCGGACGCAACTGTTCTCCCGATGATTATATCTTCTCGAAGAACAACAGAGGAAAGTTGCAGGAGCAAAGCTATTCACGATATCTCAAAAATGCAGGAAAGGAAGCCGGGCTTCCGATACACATTTCGTCTCACACCATGAGGAAATCATTTGCAAATATAGTGTTGTGTTGTCACGACGGCGGTGCGAATGATTATGCTATGAGAGATTTACAGGGTATGCTCGGACATTCAGATGTAAGAATTACGATGAGCTACCTCAAAGACACAATCCTCAGATACGACGAAGCAAGAAAGGCGGTGTCAGATTTCGTCCTCGGAAAGACAGACATAAACGAGCTGGTTGCTTCAAAACAGGTTTCCAATAATGAAATTTACGAGCTTTGCAAAGAAATGTTTGAAAAACAAGTTGCGTAAATTATTTTCATATTTTTTGGTAAATCAACAAAGTGAGGTGATATACTTGACTCGTAAGAACAAGAGAGCACTCGCGAGAGCTGCTCGATACATAAACGATAGGGTCGAATTTGCAAACGACATCTTAGATGACGAAGAGGATCGACTCGATGGTTGGGCGGAGAATCTGAAAGGTTCTCAAAAACACATGGACGCAGAAGACTTTGTTGAAGATATCCGCGAACAGTTTGATATAATAACTGATGCGGTAGAAGAAATACGGTCTTTGTGCGGAATAGAAGACTAAAAAAAGAAGACTCCCCACGAAAGTAAATAGGAGGAATTTATTGTGCAGAAACCTAAAATTGTTTAAAGTTCTTCTTCAAATTTTGTGTAAACACACTCTAATGGTATAAAAATCAAAATTGTAACGGGGGCGTGTGAGCCGTATGGCGGCTTACACGTCCTAATTGCATAGTAGCGGAAATATCGGGGCATGTCAAGGGCGGCTGTTCGGACAGCCGTTCATTTTACCCTTGATATGAACCGGAGTTCTTCTTCAAATTTTGTGTAAACACACTCTAATGGTATAAAAAATCAAAATTGTAACGGGGCGTGTGAGCCGTATGGCGGCTTACACGTCCTAATTGCATAGTAGCGGAAATATCGGGG
>ENA-OQEN01000626-OQEN01000626.1-human-gut-metagenome-genome-assembly--contig:-NODE-626-length-15194-cov-3.902369_pt1 | contig 15194 bp, 15 predicted proteins | sample MGYA00242791_ERZ504627 | MGnify/ENA primary metagenome ERZ504627 (study PRJEB26092, sample SAMD00036316) | human gut metagenome | host: Homo sapiens | study: EMG produced TPA metagenomics assembly of... | reverse complement strand
ATCATTCAGACGATAAGAAACAGTATCTGGAATCTTGCCAAGGAGATTCAAAGCCTGAAAATACTGAGAGAATTTAAAATTTTGTTTAGAAAAAGATTCAATAGAATTAATTAAATGTGTTATACTTTCCATGATGAAACATCCTTTCGTGATATTTTGGTTCGCGCTAAAAGTATAACACAGGTTGTTTCATCTTTTTTTAGTTAAATACGAAAAAAGATGATTACTAAGATATACTCAGTAATCATTTCACTGTTTATATAAACAAATTTGAGGGCAGTGTATTTGTGCTATGTAATATAGATTTTTGACACTACCTATTTCATGAGGAGGGATTACTTATGAAGTACTTAATATTACTTGTAGTACTGTGTTATTTCATACCTGGCTTAGGAGCATGGATACTTGATGGTATGCCAACATTGATACAGATATGTAGCGCCTTTATGCCATGTATTATTATTCTCGTTGGTTTATATATTTTAGTAAGGAGTATTCTATGAACAAATTTACATATGAAAATACACCATTAGGCAAGATTGCCTCTGGTTATGTGGAAGAAGTAGGGGCTGTAGAGCCTAGAAACACTTATAATCAAAAGATTGCAGGGGGTGAATATCGCCAGGAGAATGACCATGGCGGACATCTAATTGCGCATTCTTTGCAAGGAAGTTCAGGTCTTGAAAATATAGATCCACAAAATAAAAATGTGAATCAAATAGATCAAAGACATATTGAAAGAGAAGTGGCTTCCTATGCCCAGGATTCAAATAATAGCGTCTTCTATAGTGTGGCAAACTATACACCTGTAGGTGAAAGACCACAGGCAACTATGATTAATTATTCTGTTACGAATAAATTAACAGGTGAACAAATCAATGAGTATGCTTCTTTTCAAAATGAGAGTCATGCATTACAAGAACAATGGAGTGAAGAAGTCTATGAGAATTGTAATGACATTGATGAAAGACAGAATGAAGGTATGTCTGAAAGTGAAAGAATGTATGCAAATGAATGCTGTGAATATGATATAGATGATTAAAAAGAGCACTTTTAGGTGTTCTTTTAATTTTTTTTGGTTAGAAATAGGGAATTATTTCTTGTCATACATTATTAAGTGAGGAAAGGAGAAATAAAAGATTTAAAAAAAGTGGGAATAACTCTTTCCCTTGCATTATTAGTGAAAGAAGGAGGAAAAAGAAATGAGAAAGAAAGTAAAAGGTACATGGTACCCAAGATTTTTTATCACAATGTATGGCGCTATTGATTCAAACTTCCATCTTGAACATTACGAAAATGATAAGATTGTCTATTTCAGTAAGAAGATGGATGACTACAACGCTTATCTAAATGAAATGATGAAGGTATTACATCAAAACTTAGGGCAGTTCTCAAAAGAAGCTGAGAAATTGCTTTATAAGATGAACATGAACTATATGGAGTTAAGTTGTATTGATCCTTCATCATCAAGAGGTAAAAAAAAGATAATGAATGTAAAAATCAAGAATCATGCTTTATCTCTAGAACTTCTTGATTTAAAGAATGATTACTTAAAAAAGAGAAATAAGCTTTTAGATGAGTTAGATAAGGAAGAGAATGGCCTCAGGTTTATTTAATTCACTATGGAAAAGGAATGAACTTAGGGGCTAAGAAATCTGATATTGAAATTCCTCGTTTTAATTATCGTACCGACGAAAAATTTATCAATTATAAGAAAGTAGAAGATGACTTATTAGAGAAAGTAATGAAGGGAGTGAGTGACAATGAAACTCTTTAATGGTCTATTTAATAGAAAGAAGAAGCTATCAAAATATAAAGATGAAAGAGTTAAACTACTTAAGTTTGAAAATGATTTGACAGACGTAGTTCCTGCTTCATACAATGGAATCTTCTCTGTCATAGATTCCAGCAATGCAGGAAGTCTTAGTACTATTAATCAGTGCTTACATGACTTCTCACACATCGATGAAGAGAACTTTGAGTTGTTCTATAAGACTCTTAATATCGATCAGGAGTTCGTTCTAAACTATTTAGATCGTGATAAGTTAAACCATGATCTATTGATTGAAATGATTAATATTAAAAAAGCGGCTGAAATTAAGAATCTCGAACAGGAGTTAGACTTGGTTGAAGCTCATATCAAATCTAATGAAGTAAAAATCATGAACCTAGGAAAGGAACTTGAAGATTATGAAGAACATGAACAAGAAGCTTTACAAGAAAGAGTACCAGCAGATCCACAAGAAGAACTTGTTGGATAATCCTGTAGTCTCTGGAATTATTATTTTAATTCTTACATTTACTGACTTTTATGTGGTGGAAAATGCTCTTGAGCAGATCTTCTTCACTGCAAATCCGCTATTCCTCTATCTCTCAAGTGGTATCTTTGCGATTGGTTTAGATGTGTCTGTCTATCATATGGGTTGTCAGGTTAATGAATTTGATGAAATATTTACTAATCGTAGAGCGACACTTGATCTCGCAATCTTTCTAGGATCGTATTTGTCCTATGTGTTGTTGAAAGTCGCAATTATCCTAGGAGAAGATATGGATACTAAGTTGATCTTAGGTAATATCGCTTTAATCTTTGTGCCTTTATTAACATCTATTCTAAGTTTAGTGTTGAGTTTAAAGACAAAACAGGAAAAAGATGAAGCTTTAATGAATACCTTACAGATGGATAATGTAGATCTTAGTGAGCGTGCAAATGAATTAAAACTACAACTCTATGAGTTACAGAGGGCTCAAAATATTGATTTATCTGCCTTTAATGAAGAAGAAGTTTCTATATTAGAAGATCTTGTATTGACTAACACAAACTTCTTAAAAAATCATTCACAATTCGAAATGGCGAATAAGATCAATTCACAGGAAGGTACTGACTATTTAACTGAAGAATCTAAAGCAAATGAAAAAGGAGATATCAACAATGAAGAACTTAAAAACATTAACAATCAGCTATTGATGCTTAGCCTTGTCTTATGTGGCTGTTCATCTAAGAAAGTAGATCATTATAATTTATCTGTCATCGCAGGGAACAACTCTTGTTCCTTGCTTCATGACTATACTCTAGCAAAACCTTATCTAAATAAGACTTATACACAGGGTGGTCAGTTATCTATTATTAATAGTGATGGTAATCCATATGTTGTAAAGACAGAACAGATCGATGCTCTTAAATCACATACAACATCTACACAGAAGGAAGCATATTTAGAAAAATATAGTTCAGATATGATTGAGGATTTGAATAATGTTAAAGCAAAGTCACCTGAGATAGATCTGATTCAAAGCTTAAATTGTGCATCTAAAAGCTTTACCACTAAATCAAATAATAATATTGTCTGCTTCGTATCAGGCCTATCTACAAAAGGATTATTAAACATGACTACCCTTGGTTCCTTAAGCAACCTTGATATCAACAAGACAGTGAGCAATTTAAAGGAAGTCCACGGGTTGCCAAACCTTCAAAACATCAACAACATCTATTTATATTCAGTTGGTCAGGTTGCCTCATCATACCAGAATCTTTCAACAACATCTATTCATAAGGAGAAGGAATTCTTAACAAAGCTTCTTGTTGAATCAGGTATGAATAAAGACAAGATTCACTTCGTTGATAGTAATCCAATTAGTAATAAAGCTTACAAAGCTCCTAAAGTCAGCAAAGTAGGCCAAGACACAGAATACAACGCAGTTTCAATGTTAAGTAATAGTTATATTGACATTAAAACTAAGTATTGTATGACTGGACTGGAGTTCGAAAAGAACTCCTCCACTTTGATGAATCCAGAGAAATTGAATAGTGTTGCTTCTTTTGTGAGTAGTTACGAAGGAACTATAGCTATCTTTGGAACCACAGCCTATGATAAGACCACATCTGATGAAAGACTACAAAAGCTTGGGTACGAGCGTGCTTTAACTGTTAAGAACGGTTTATTAGAGAAAGGGGTTGATCCCGCTAAGATTAATAAAGTTTCTTCATTGAGTTATAAGAATCTCTACCATAAAAATGAATGGAATGAGCAAGGATTTAATGAAGAGATTGCAAAATTAAATAGAACAGTGGTTATTAAGGATTGCCAGTCATAACATGCCGAAAGGCATGTTTTCTAATGTATGAAAATATCTAGATGTATATGTTGAAATTTGTTAGAATTTAAAGGAGGGGAGGCGTTGATATGAGAAAGAAGAAGTTTATAATAGGTCTATCTATTATTGCAGTTATTACTCTTTATTTTGCTTATCATCGCTTTGAAACATCTATTCCTGTAGAAATAGATGCACCCTATGGCATTACCTGTACAACAAATAGATCACGTATGGTAGGTGACTATTACAGTCTATGTCTTCATATCAAGTCATATAAGTTCACAGAACAATATATCAATATTCAGATTAAGACATATGATAAAAACAATGACTTACGTGAATACAGTACAACATATAAAATAGACAGAAAAATACCTTTTAAGTTCTCTACAGATACAAAAGAAGACATTAAAAAAGTCGTTGTGAGCATTACACTCACAACGGCTTTTAAATTAGTCCTAAATGCTTAAATGCATTATAAAGTCCATCATCATTGACATCAGTCGTAATATAATCTGCTGCTTCTTTAATTTCAGGACCACCATTACCCATAGCGACATTATATGCACAACATTCAAACATTGATAAATCAATCTTTGCATCGCCAAAAGAAATAGTATCCTTAAAGTCAGCACCAAGATGTTCCATTAATACTTCAATGGCATGTCTCTTAGTAATACCAGTAGGTCCTAAATCACCATATAAGGCTACTTCACCCTTACCACCCCATGTATTCGCAATAAGGTCAGGGAATTCCACCTTAGAATCTAAATGATCCTGATAAGAGCTTAAGATAAAGCTAATCTTATTTACATCATCTCTATATAAATCTTCACCTTGTAAATGAATAAATCCATCCATGAATGCTTTAGAAGATTCCTTTGCTTTCTCTAGGTCGGCTCCTTTACCCTGAGCATACTTAACCATTGTTTCAGGCCCCTGCTCTAACATATAGTCATTGCAGTACATACCGCTATTAGCTTCTAGATAGAATCCTAAGTGTCTCTCATTACACCAATCTACAATATGTTTTACATCTTCCTTTGACAATCCTTGATGCATTACAACTTCATCGTGGTCTTCTACATAAGCACCATTACCACCAATCATACCATCTAAATCACATAAATTACGCTGTAGTACTTCAGCCTTAGAACATCCTGTACAAATATATACCTTATGTCCATTTGCTCGTGCCATGTCTACTGCCTTAGCTGCTGAAGCAGGTAATTTTGCTTCATAATCAATTAATGTACCATCTACATCTAGAAATATTATTTTACCCATATCTGTCTCCTTTATATATTTCTTATTATACATAAACCATAACCTAAACAGTATCAATCCATCATTTTTTGAAACAATAAACACCTTTACTTAATTTAATAAGTATATCTTTCTCCACTAATTCATGAAGCACTCTCTGTAGTTGTCTTCTACTACAGTGAAGTATTTCTGATGTTTTTTCTATTCTTCTTAATATATGATCATCACACTGATACTTCATATATGCGACTACTTTCTCTTCCAGTCTCATAAAGTTTTGATCATACTGCACAGATTGAATAATATCTACGCAGGAATGAATGACTGAATGAAGAAACAACACATCTTCATTCAACTCTTTCTCATATCTTAGTGTATCAATACTTAATACCACTACATTCTCTAAAGCCTCTACAAATAAGTGAGGCTTCTTTTTTGTGACAAACTCAATATCTCCAAGAATAGGTATTTCTTTCTTTACACCTGTCACAAACTGTCTACCATCTGCCTGAATTGAATAAACATTTACGCTTCCTTTCACTAAAAAATAAATAGAATGAAAAGGAAAAGAAGGCTGAATCATTAACTCTCCTTTCTCAAACTCAAACATCTGAAGACCTACATTATCTAAATGAACATAAGAAGATATAGAGTCACTATATTTCTCTATTAACAGTTTATCTTTTATCTCTTTCACATCTCTATTGTGACATATGACACAATAAATCTCAAACAAAACTGATAAGATAGGGCAGGAGGTTAATACAATGAATGAATTATTTGAAACAATGCCTGTCAAGAAAGCTTACTTTAAGATTGCTTTACCAGTAGTTCTTTCTATGATGGTCACTTTAGTCTATAACTTAGTCGATACATTCTTTGTATCACAAACACAAAATACAAATCTTGTTGCAGGTGTCTCATTATGTGCACCTCTATTTACATTAATGATTGCTTTAGGAGATATATTTGGACTAGGAGGCAGTTCAGTAATCTCTCGTCTATTTGGGAATAAAGAAATTAAAGAAGCAAAAAGAGTCAGTGCAGTATGCTTTTATTATGCTATTGGGATCTCTCTTCTTACTTCTTTAATCATGATTCTATTTAGGAATCCTATTCTTTCATTACTTGGAACAGAAGCATCTACAAGACCTTATGTTTTACAGTATTATCATGTGATTTCTATTGGGGGAGTCTTCATAATTCTATCGATGATTCCTACAAATCTAATCAGATGTGCAGGACATGCTCAGGATGCTATGATAGGTACAATTCTTGGTTGTGTCATCAATATCATTCTTGATCCTATTTTCTTATTTGTATTTCATATGGAAGCCACAGGTGTCGCAATTGCGACTGTATTCTCTAACTTTGTCACAGATGCATATTTAGTTTATGTGATTAAACGTAAATGTCCAGAACTCAGTGTTTCTTTAAAGGATGCCCATTGCAATACACGTCATATAAAAGGTCTCATCTTTATTGGTATCCCAGTTTCTCTTACAAATATTATGCAGTCTTTTGCAGTCACTCTTACTAATCAATATTTACGTCCCTATGGATCAAATGCGATTGCCAGCATGGGAATCGCATTAAAAGTCAATATGATTATTATGATGGTTCTTGTTGGCTTTGCCTTTGGTGCACAGCCACTTATTGGATATTGTATCGGAGCATGCAATAAAAAGAGACTTAAAGAAGTCTTACGCTTTGATGCTTTAGTCATTATATCCTTTGCCTGCGTTATGACACTTATATTATGTCTCTTTACACCTTCTATCATGTCATGTTTCATGAAGAATCAAGCAATTGTCTCACAGGGAAGTACAATGTTGAGATGCTTATCTATCTCTACACCTTTTGTAGGGGTTGTATTAATACTCACAACACTTTTTCAATCAGCAGGATATGCGACAGGCGCAATGATCATCTCTTTATCAAGACAGGGCGTGATATTCTTTGTTGTAATGATTGTCCTTACGGCATTATTAGGCTATATGGGCATTCTTCTTGCACAATGTATCAGTGATATCATTACACTTATTATAGGTTTATTACTCGTCAAAAAAATGAGGCTCGACTAATCGTGCCTCATTTTTAGTTAGTCTTCATAGCTTAAGGCTTCAGGACCTTGTTCACCAGAAGAGATTCTTACGACATTCTCTACATTATAGATAAAGATCTTACCATCACCCATATGACCAGTGTATAGAACACTTCTTGCTGCATCTACAACTGTTTGTACAGGAATACTAGATACAACAATCTCAGCCTTTACTTTAGGCAATAACTGGATATCAACCTTAGCGCCTCTATAATAAGCAGTCTGTCCTTTCTGAACACCACAGCCTGATACTCTTGTCACTGTCATACCAGCAACGCCAATATCGTTCATAGCAACTTTTAAAGCATCCATCTTTTCTGCTTTCGCAATAATAACAATCTTACTGATCTTACCTTCCCCATTGACTGCAACAGTAGGAACAGCTTCTGCAACACTTAATTCAGGAGCTGAAACAGTTGCAGCAGTAGCACCAGTATAAGTTTCTGTTTCTAATGCGAAACCTGCATAAGCACTCTCTAAACCATGTTCAAGCTTATCAAGACCAGTAATTTCTTCTTCTTCAGTAACTCTAAGACCAACAGTATGCTTAATAACTACGAATGTAATAGTCATTAATACAGCAGTCCAAACACCAATACATAATAAGCCAAGTAATTGAGTACCTAATAACTTAAAGCCTCCTCCGTAGAATAGACCTTGAGCCTCAGGCATTGTATCAGTACCGCAGGCAAATAATCCAACACAGATAGTACCAAGTAAACCATTACCAAAATGAACAGCGACAGCACCAACTGGATCATCGATATGTAATTTATAATCTAATAACCAAGTAAAGAAACAAACAGTAAATCCAGATAAAATACCAATAATACAAGCACCCATTACATTGACTGCATCACATCCAGCAGTAATTGCAACTAAACCTGCAAGTGAACCGTTTAAGCTCATAGCTACATCAGGCTTACCATATTTTAACCAAGTAAAGATCATAACAGTACATGTTGCAAGTGCTGGTGCAACAGTAGTAGTTGCGAAGATAGTTGCTAACTGAGTACCATTCTTTGCAGCAGCACCGTTGAATCCATACCAGCCAAACCAAAGAATGAATACACCTAAAGCACCAATAGTTAAACTATGACCAGGAATACCATTTGGGCTTCCATCTTTATTAAACTTACCAATACGAGGACCAAGAAGTTTAGCCCCAATTAAAGCAGTTAAACCACCAACGAAGTGAATAACTGCACTACCAGCGAAATCATGGAATCCCATTGCTGCTAACCAGCCATCAGGTCCCCAAACCCAATGAGCTTCAATAGGATAAACAACTAAAGAAATAACGAATGAATAAATACAATAACTTAAGAACTTAGTTCTTTCTGCCATAGCTCCAGATACGATAGTTGCTGCAGTTGCACAGAATACTAAGTTGAATACGAAGCTAGACCAATCAGTTGATGCAAAGTTAGTTAATGGACCATTTCCAAAACCAACCCAGCCAATAAATCCGTTAGCTACATCGCTCCCACATAAGAAGCTATAACCTACAATAAGAAAAGCAACAGTTCCTAAACAGAAATCCATCAAGTTCTTCATGATGATATTTCCAGCGTTCTTAGCACGGGTGAACCCTGCCTCAACCATTGCGAAGCCTGCCTGCATAAAGAATACAAACGCGGCACCAATTAAATACCATATACCAAAAACTTCAGTTAAAACCTTTGCCATAAGCACTCCCCCTTTATCATGTTTATGTTTTCTTTTTACCTTTCTGGTATGACTGCATTATACGAATAGAAAATAGTCATGTCAATAAAAACTTATCATCATAACGTTAAATTATCATATACATTTATCGGAATAAGCGAAAAAAAGCACCTCATATTCATGATAAAATGAATTATTGATAGATAACAAAAAATATTATAAAGTGATAAAAAATTATTAAAACATGTATAATTTTTATATTATGGCATAAAAAATGCGATAAAAAAGAAAATCATGGTATACTTTTTTTGAGGGTAATTATAAAAAGGGGAAAGTTTTTTAGTACATCCAGAAGAAGATATGACAACACTTATGAATAAAGTACATCATTCTCAGATTGTGACTATTGATTAAACATATCATCTTCTTGTGCTTCTACATTAGAAGATGTTGTGAAAGCTTTAGAACAAGCGAAACATGTTTACTTATTTGGTGTAGGTGGTTCAGCTATTGTCTGTGATGATTTTATACATAAGCTTATGAGGATAGGGAAGCCTTCTAATTATTGTCCTGATATTCATTTACAGAAGACTTTTATACCTGCTATGACACAGGAAGATTTAGCTATCTTTGTTTCATATTGTGGAAAAACAAAAGGTATAGTCACTGCGGCTAAATGGGCAAAGGAAATGAACATCCCATCTGTCGCAATTACACAATCTGCTTATAATAAGCTTGGTAAGTTAGTAGATCATGTATTAACTGTTCCTTCACAGGATCAGGCATTACGTATTGGCGCAATGAGTTCTCGTTATTCTTCACTTATGTTGTTGATCTTCTTTACTATGGATTAGTGAAACGTAATAAAGAAGAATATGCACAAAAGATTATTAATACAAGACGTATTATTCAAGAAATGGAAAAGTAGGTGTAAGTTATGGAAAAGATAGAAAAATGGATATCAAACAACAAGGATATTGAACAGGAATTAATACGATTGAGAAGACATTTTCATGAACATCCAGAAGTCGGTCATCCTCTTCCTCAGACACAGGAATATATAGTGAAACTGCTTGAAATGTATGGCTATGAGAATATTATTGTGAATCCCGGAGGAAGTATTGAAGTACTTGTAGGACCTCATGATAAGAAGATTCTTTTACTTAGAAGTGATATGGATGCATTACCACTTGTGGAACATACAAATCTTCCTTTTAAGTCTATTAATGGATCTATGCATGCATGTGGACATGATATGCATGCTTCTATGATGTTGATGTGTGCCAAGCTTTTGAAACAGAATGAAAAGAAACTCAAAGGACAGATCAAGATTGTCTTCCAGCCCCATGAAGAAGGACTAGTTGGCTGTAAGATGATGATAGAAGATGGGGTATTAAAGTATCCTCGTGTTGATGCGGCAGTAGGCTTACATGTCATGCCGGCGACAGAAGATAAGACAGGTACAATTCGTACGATTCGTAAAGCAATGACAACAGCGTCTACAATCTTTGAAATCAATATTACAGGTAAGAGTTCACATGGTTCTATGCCAGAAAAAGGTATTGATGCACTGCGTGTGGCTGTTCATATCTATCAGCAATTACAGGAAATCATTCCTAAAGAAATCAGCATGAGTCATGATGATGTACTTACAATTGGTATTATGAATGCAGGTAAAGCACATAATATTATTCCAGAAAAAGCCTATATGAAATGTTCACTAAGATGTTATCGTCCAGATGATCAGGAATATATTATGGTAAGAGTGAATGAATTAGTACAAAGTATTGCTTCAATGTATCATGCCCAGGCAGGCATTACAATCTTACAGCAGGCACCAAGTGTCTATAATGATCCTGCATTACTTAAATCTATTATGGATGTAGAAAAAGATGTATTTGGTGGTTATATTAAGAAGTTAGAACTACCTCTTACAATCTCAGAAGACTTTGGCCATATTACTGCCAATGTACCTTCACTCTTTGTGACTCTGGCGGCAGGATGTAAACAGGATGGTTATATTTATGGTCTTCATAACAAAGCCACTGTTTTTGATGAAGGCTGCTTAATGTATGGCCTGTATTTCTTATATAATGCTGCAATGAATTGGAATGTGAAGTACTAAATATCTTGCATTCACAAAAAGAGAACAGGTATAATATTTACCAATGATGAATGGGAGAAAACAGAAAAAATGAACAAGATTGATCAAAAAACAGTATATACAATTAAAGCACTTTGTGCAGATATGATTCAGAAAGCAAATTCAGGACATCCAGGACTTCCTTTAGGGGCTGCTGGATTCACTCATGTATTATGGTCACAGGTATTAAACCATAGTGCAAAGCATCCTGAATGGGTTAACAGAGATCGTTTTATTTTATCGGCAGGACATGGTTCAAGCATGCTTTATAGTTTATTACATCTATATGGTTATGGCTTAACTATGGATGATTTAAAGCAGTTTAGACAGTTAGGTTCACTTACACCAGGACATCCAGAATATGGACATACAGTAGGTGTAGATGCCACTACAGGTCCTTTAGGACAGGGCTTAGGCATGGCTGTTGGTATGGCAATGGGTCAGGCTCATTTAGCCACTGTATTTAATAAACCAGGTTATGATCTATTTGATCATTATGTTTATGCATTAGCTGGTGATGGATGTATGATGGAAGGAATCTCTTCAGAAGCATTATCACTTGCTGGTACACTTAAGTTAGAAAAGCTCATCATCTTATATGATTCAAACAACATTTCTATCGAAGGTAACACAAACATCACATTTACAGAAAATGTATCAGACAGAGTAAAGGCATTTGGTTTTGAAACATTAACTGTAGAAGATGGAGATAACTTAGATGAAGTACTTGCTGCATTAGAAAAAGCAAAGACTATTAAAGGTAAACCTAAGTTCATTGAAATCAAGACAACTATCGGTAAAGATAGTCCAAACGAAGGTTCAGAAAGCACTCATGGTGCACCACTAGGCGTGAATAACGTCAAGGCATTAAAAGAAAAACTTGGTCTTCCACAGGAAGAATTCTATGTACCAGAAGAAGTATATGATTATCTAGCTTCTACACAAAAACGTGTAGATGATTTATATGATGCTTGGACTTCTATGCAGGATAAATATTTTGAAGAATATCCAGAAATGAAGATTGTATGGGAACAGTATTTTAACCCTGACTTTGCAAGAATTTTCAAGGATAACCCATTATTCTGGGCAAATAAACATCACAATATTGCAACTCGTGCTGCAAGTGGTGAAACAATGAACCTTATTAAGGATTTTGCCCCTAACTTCATTGGTGGTTCAGCCGACTTAGGACCTTCTAATAAGACAGTCTTAAAGGGTGAAGGTGAATTCAGTGCAGACAACTATGGTGGACGTAATATCCACTTTGGTGTAAGAGAACAGGCTATGGCTGCAGTAGGTAATGGTTTAATGTTATATGGTGGATTAAAGGCATATGTGGCTACATTCTTTGTATTTAGTGACTATGTAAAACCTATGGCTCGTTTGTCTTCATTAATGAAGCTTCCACTTACTTATGTATTTACTCATGATAGTATTGGTGTAGGGGAAGATGGACCAACACATGAACCAGTAGAACAGTTGACTATGCTTCGTGCAATGCCTAACATGTATGTATTTAGACCATGTGATGAATTTGAAACAAAAGCCGGCTGGTATGTCGCAATGAGTTCAAAAGAAACACCTACATCTCTCATCCTTTCTAGACAGGACTTACCTAAGATGGTAGGCAGTAACAGAGGTGCCTTAAGAGGTGGTTATATCATTGATGACTGCATGAGTAAGCCAGATATCATCATTATTGCATCAGGTTCAGAAGTAGACTTAGCAGTCAAAGCTAAAGAACAATTAAAAGACCCTAACTTAAATATCAGAATCGTTTCTATGCCTTGTCAGGAATTATTCAGAGAACAGTCTGAAGAATACAAAGAATCTATTTTACCATCATGTGTAGAAAATAGAATTATTGTAGAAGCAGGAAGCCGTTTATCTTGGGGTGAATTCGCAGGATTCAAAGGCAAATATGTCACTATGGATACATTTGGTGCTTCAGGTAAGTCAGCAGACTTATTCAAGGAATTCCATTTAACTGTAGAAGATGTAATCAAAGCCATCAAAGAATTCTAAACAAATTCATTTTAGCCTCTTATAATAGTATTATAAGGAGGCTTTTTTATGTGGATACTTTATGCACTTGGTTCTGCCTTTTTTGCAGGACTTACAGCAGTTCTCGCAAAATGTGGTATTGAACATACAAACTCTCACTTAGCGACTGCATTACGTACTATTGTTGTACTCATCTTTTCATGGATCATGGTAGGAATAGTTGGCTCATTTGATACAATCCATACAATCACCCATAAGACATTTCTATTCTTAATTCTTTCTGGAATATCTACTGGAGCAAGCTGGTTATGTTACTTTAAGGCATTACAATTAGGTAATATCAATAAAGTCACAGCTGTAGATAAGACAAGTGTTGTATTGACGATTATTCTTTCTCTTATATTTTTCAAAGAAAGTGTCACAGTCTATAAGATCTTAGGTATGATCATTCTTACAGCAGGTACATATTTAATGGTAGAAAAGAAGGAAGATAATAAACAGACAAGTAATGCCTGGTTACTTTATGTTGTTCTTTCTGTTGTCTTTGCAAGTTTGACGACAATACTTGGTAAGATTGGTATCACAAATATTGAAAGTAATCTAGGTACAGCCATTCGTACAAGTATTGTACTTGTTATGAGCTGGATTGTGGTTTTTGTAACGCATAGTGAAATGAATATGAAGAGTATACCAAAGAAAGAATATCTCTTTATTGTGTTATCAGGCTTAGCTACAGGAGGTTCCTGGTTATGCTTCTACCATGCCCTGCAAAATGGACCAGCAAGTTTAGTCACTCCTATAGATAAGTTGAGTATTCTATTTACTGTATTATTCTCTTATCTTATTTTTCATGAGAAACTCTCTAAGAAATCATTGCTTGGATTAATGCTAATAGTATCTGGTACCTTGGTTATGCTTTTCTAACAAAAGTTATACTCCTCTCACTTTTTTAACAAACCTTCTCTATAGTGTTATTATGATTTTGTTAGTTAGGACTAACAGAGGAGAAAAAGAATATGAAAGACTTATTCAAAAACAAATTATTATGCTCATTTGTAGGTGGTGTAGCCGCTACAGTTGCAGGTAGTAAGTTCGTAAAGAGCGATTGCGCAAGAAATGCAGCTGTAAAATCAGTTGCTACTGGTATGCAAATCAAAGATGAAGCTCTTGCTACTTATGATACAATTGTAGAAGATGCAAAAGATATCTATGCTGAATCGAAAAGCAAGAAGGAAGCAAAATAGGGAATTTATATTTCCTATTTTTAGGTGATAAGAGAATGTTAGAGTATCGTATAGTACATGACATACCAGGACGTATGAGAATACGTTATGGACGTTATCGCTTTTCTAGAAATAAGGCACTAGCCTTACATTTCGCATTATGTAAATGGGTTATCGTTGAATCAGCCGATGTCAATGAAAGAACAGGTTCTATTTTGTTCACTTATAGTGTCAATCAAAGAGATGCCTTGATTGACAAAATCAACTCTCTAGATATACCTCACTTTGATGATGCACCCTATGAAAAGATCATTAAAGAAAACAAGTATCTTATAGATCACCGTGATATCAACGATCAATACATTGGAAAATTCACTGGTATTATCGCAAAAAGATATGCCTCTAAATGGTTTCTACCACTACCAATAAGAAACGTATTAACCATTTATCATACTATTCAATATGTGAAAGAAGCACTGGACTCTCTTGTACATAAACGTATTGATGCACCAGTACTTGATGCCACTAGTATTTCTGTTTCTTTATTATCAGGACAATGGGGTACAGCACGTAATATCATGTTCTTATTGAATATCTCTTCATTACTTGAATACTATACAAAGAAAACTACATCATTGCAGCTCAAAGAAACACTGTCTGTGAATATTGATAAAGTATGGGTATTAGAAGAAAG
>ENA-OQEN01000625-OQEN01000625.1-human-gut-metagenome-genome-assembly--contig:-NODE-625-length-15210-cov-7.952330_pt1 | contig 15210 bp, 17 predicted proteins | sample MGYA00242791_ERZ504627 | MGnify/ENA primary metagenome ERZ504627 (study PRJEB26092, sample SAMD00036316) | human gut metagenome | host: Homo sapiens | study: EMG produced TPA metagenomics assembly of... | reverse complement strand
GCAGAACACAACATTACTCAGAGCATGTCCAGAAAAGGCAACTGCATGGACAATGGCGCTATGGAAAATTTCTTCGGCAGGCTAAAGGTTGAGATGTTCTACGGAGAAGAATTTGAGAGCGTAGAGGCCTTTATCCACGCTCTGGATGATTACATCTATTATTACAACAACGACCGAATATCGTTAAAATTAAAAGGAATGAGTCCGGTGCAATACCGAACCCATTCACAAGCAAGTTAATATTAAATTTTTGTCTAAACTTTGGGGTTCACTTCATTTTCCGGGGCTGTTTTTATAATTTGCGATAAGTTGGGGGTTGTCAGGTCATGCAAATCATTCCTCCTCTTTCCTCCAACCGCTTTGCCGAGTTCGGAAAACGCTATCGGTGCGAGGGCGAGGGCGGCGACGGTCAGCCACTCATATATATTGAGCACGGACACATCGAACAGCACCCGCAGCGGCGGGACGGTCATAACAATGAGCTGGAGCGCGGCGCAGAGGGCGGCGCAAATAGTGAGCTTTCTGTTTGAAAAAATACCGATGCTGAAAACTGAGCGGCGCGAGCGCATATTGAACGAATGAGCTATCTCGCAGAGGCTCTGCGTCGCAAACGCCATGGTGCGTCCAAGCTCGACGCAGGAATTTTTAAAGAGCGAGTTGCCCGCGACGAACGCAAACAGACTCAGCGCGCCTATCAACATTCCCTCGAGGCTATGTCGAGTCCCGTGCGGTCGGCGAAAAAGCTCTTTGAGCTGTCGCGCGGGGGACGCTGCATGATGCGGCTGTCGAGCCTCTCCGCGCCGAGCGCGAGCGCGGGCAGGGAGTCTGTGACGAGATTTATCCACAAAAGCTGTATCGGCAGGAGCGGCGCGGGCATGCCGAAGAGAGTGGCGGCAAAGACGCAGAGTATCTCGCCGATATTGCAGCCGAGCAGATAGTGTATGGCGCGGCGGATGTTGTCATATATTCCACGCCCCTGGGCGACGGCTTTGACTATTGTCGCAAAATTGTCGTCGGTCAGAATCATGTCGGCGGCGTTCTGCGCCACCTGCGTGCCGCCCTTGCCCATGGCGCAGCGATATCGGCGGCCTTTAATGCGGGCGCGTCGTTGACCCCGTCGCCCGTCATTGCAACAACCTCGCCGTGGGCACGCAGAGCCTTGACTATCCGGACTTTGTGCTCCGGCGTCACACGCGCATATACGCGGCAGGAGCGCACGGCGCGCGCGAATTCGTTCTCGCCCATTTTGTCTATCTGCGCGCCCGTCAGACATTCGCCGGAGCGCGAGAGTATGCCGAGCTTTTTCGCCGTGGCGCAGGCGGTGCCCGCATGGTCGCCGGTTATCATAACAGGAGTTATTCCCGCGCGGCGGCAGGTTTTGACCGCCTCATATGCCTCTTCGCGCGGCGGATCCTCCATGCCGATAAGCCCGCAGAATGTCAGCCCCGTCTCGCTTATTTTTCCCCCGTTTGTCTCGCCCGTGGCGACGGCGATAACTCTTAATGCCCGCTCAGCGAGAGAAGCGTTGAGACTCAGTATTTTTTCACGCCGAGCCGAAGTCAGCGGGCTTTTCGTTCCGTTTAATATTATATCGGAACACTTTTTATCAGCACATCGGGCGCACCCTTTGCGACCGTTATTATTTTGTCCCCGTCTCTTATCGCGACGGACATCATCTTCCGCTCGGACGAGAACGGTATTTCATCGGTTCTGGGCTTTTGGCGGTTGAGCTTCGCCGTATCAGTGCCGGATCGCTCCGCCGCCGCGACTATCGCAGCCTCGGTCGGCTCGCCGGACACCTTGCCCTTGCCCTCGTATTTTGCGTCGCAGCAGAGCGCGGCGAGCGAGAAAAGCTTTTTTGCCTCTTCGCCGGTCAGCTGAATTTCGCCAGACGGCGAGCAGGCGGCAGTGACGGTCATTTTGTTCTGAGTCAGCGTGCCCGTCTTGTCTGAACAGATATATGTTGCCGCGCCGAGCGTCTCGACTGCGGGCAGGCGGCGTATGACCGCGTTGCTCTTCGCCATCTTCTGCACCCCGAGCGAGAGCACAACGGTGACAACTGCGGCAGTCCCTCGGGGATAGCCGCAACGGCGAGACTGACGGACAGCATGAACGCGCTGAGCACGCCCATGCCGCGCAGGATGCTGAGCACGAATATCAGCGCGCATATCGCCAGCGCGCCGATGCCGAGGACTTTGCCTATCTTCGCGAGCTTTATTTGCAGCGGCGTTGTCGGTTCGTCTTCTGTGTTCAGAAGATGTGCTATCTTCCCGACCGCCGTGTCCATGCCCGTCTGAGTCACGACTGCCCTGGCGTGGCCCGCGGTTATGACTGAGGACGAAAATATCATATTTTTGAGCTCCGCCTGCGGACTGCCGTCCGGAATACGGCAGAGAGCGTCCTTTTCGCACGGCATGGATTCGCCGGTCAGTGCACTCTCCTGTGCTGACAGCGAATGTGAAGATATCAGCCGCGCATCTGCGGGGACAAGATCGCCCGCACGGACTTCTATAATATCCCCGCGAACAACTTCCGACGCAGGGATTTTTGTCTCTTTTCCGTCTCTTATGACTGCCGCCGTCGGCGCGGACATATTTTTCAGCGCCTCGAGCGAATGTTCCGCGCGCCGCTGCTGAATGACCCCAACTGCGGCATTGAGGATAACTATTATCAGTATCATTATCGGGTCGCGAAGTCGCCATGTTCCTCTAAAAACGAGGTCGCAAATGACACTCCGCTCGCTATGAGCAGGACTATTACAGTGAAATCCTTGAACTGCTCGAAAAATTCCGCGATGACACTTTTTTTCTTTTTGCCGCGCAGTATGTTTTCGCCGTCCTGCCCGAGCCGCTTCTCCGCTTCGCGCGAGCTCAAGCCCCTGTCAACGTTGCTGCCGAGCTTGCCGACCGCATCCGCGGCGCTCATCGAATACCAGTCCATATTTTCTCCCCTTTTTTATTGAGTCCGTGCAATATATATTCAATTTATCGCCGAAAGTTTACCAAAGTTATTGAACCGTTCACATTTCAATGATAAAATAAATTGTAATTATGTCTTTTTTTCGACAGACGGAGGTATCGCGCTTCGTGACAAAGATAGTTAAATTTCTAAAACCGTATATGGGAGCTACCGTGGCGGCGCTGTTTTTCTCGCTGTTCAACAATCTTATGCAGCTGATTCTGCCCGCGATGATGGCTCTGATGATAAACACCGGCATCGGCGACGGGCGCATGGCACTGTTCGGCTCATCGGCGGCGTTATGGCGGTGCTCTCCGCTATCGCGATAGGCGCGGCAATCGCGGGCAGCTACTATTCTTCAAAGGTCTCCGCCTGCTTCGGTCTGTCGCTTCGCCGCGCGCTGTTCGTCAAGGTCGAGTCGCTGAGCCAGTGCGATATAGATAAGATAGGCACGCCCTCGCTGATAACGAGAACGACAAACGACATCCGCCAGATTCAAGACATGATCCTGATGATGATCCGCATTATTATCAGCGCGCCGATAGTCATGGTCGGCGGCGCGTTCATGGCGTTCACGCTGAATAAGAGGCTCTCGACCGTCATGTTCATCGCTATTCCGATAATTTTGGTTATCGCCCTCGTCGTCGCAAAGCAGGTTCTGCCGATGTTCGACAAGGCGCAGAAAAAGACCGACAGACTCAATCTCATCCTGCGCGAGAAGCTCAGCGGAATCAGAGTTATCCGCGCGTTCAACCGCTCGGAATATGAGGACGAGAAGTTCAGAAAGGCAAACTACGACCTGACCGGACTCATGCTCAAGATAAACCGTATTTTCGCGTTCCTTATTCCGCTCGCAACGCTTCTTTGCTATGTCATAGTCGCCATTCTCCTCAAGATGGCGGCGGATCAGATAGACGCGCTCGACGCCGTAGCGGACAGCGTGCAGATAGCGAACACCGTCGGCGATCTGCAGGCGTTCATGGTCTATATGATAATGATAATCTACGCGGTCTCCATGGCGGCGTCGCTGTTCGTGATGCTCCCGAAGGCGGAGATATCCGCGAAGAGAATCAACGAGGTGCTCGACCTCGTCCCGATGATAAAAGAGACCGAGCATCCGATAACCCCCGATGCAGACCGCCGCAGCGAGCTTGAGTTCGACTGCGTGAGCTTCAGCTATCCGGGCGCCGATTCGCCGATACTTTCGCGCATATCTTTCAAGACCATGCCCGGCGAGACCACCGCCGTTATCGGCTCGACAGGCTCGGGCAAATCGACTCTCGTCAATCTTATCCCCCGATTTTACGATGTCTCGGGCGGCAGGATTCTCATTGACGGTGTGGATATAAAAAATATGTCTATGCGTACCCTCCACGAGAAGATAGGCTTCATCCCGCAGAGCGCATTCCTGTTCAGCGGCACCGTCGCCGACAACCTGCGCATGGGCAAGCCCGACGCTACAGAAGAGGAGATGTGGGAGGCGCTCGAAACCGCGCAGGCGGCAGATTTTGTCAGAGCCATGCCTGACGGACTCGACAGCGAGCTCTCGCAAAACGGCAAGAATCTTTCCGGCGGTCAGCGCCAGCGCCTCGCGATAGCGCGCGTGCTGATAAGAAAGGCTGAGATATATGTTTTTGACGACAGCTTCTCGGCTCTCGACTTCTCAACCGATGCAAAGCTCCGCAAGGCTCTGCGCGAGAGGATGCCGGATATAACAAAAATAATCGTCGCCCAGCGCGTCGGAACGATAATCGACGCGAGCCGTATAATCGTGCTCGACGAGGGCAAGGTGGCGGGCATCGGTACTCACCGCGAGCTGCTTGAAAATTGTACGGTCTATCGCGAAATTGCCCAATCCCAGCTTTCAAAGGAGGAACTCGCATGAGCAGAAGATCACCTCTGAAGAGAAAGCGCACCTCGCAATCGAGAAAGAAATACAGCGGATATTCCGGCGGCAACCGCCGCCCCGGCGAAAAGCCGAAGAATTTCAAAGAGACTGTCTCGCGCTTCGTGCCGCTCTTAAAGCCGTTTATCCCCGGCATGGTCGTCGTGCTCATAGCGGGCGTTATCGGCACGGTGCTGACCGTCACGGGACCGATGTTCCTCGGCGACATAGTCGACGCGATAAAAGAGCAGGCGGATATAAAGCTCTCCGGCGGCGAGATAAACTTTTCAAAGATACAGAAAATCCTGCTGACCATTCTCGGCATCTACGGTCTGAGCGCGGTGCTCAGCTATGTTCAGCACTATATCATGGCGGGCGTCACGCAGTCCGTCGTGCGCGATCTGCGCGACAAGGTAAACGACAAGCTGACCCACCTGCCGCTGAGCTATATTGACTCTCACTCGAAGGGCGATATCCTCAGCAAGATGATGAACGATATCGACAATATCAGCAACACCCTGCAAAACAACCTTATTCAGATAATCACCTCTGCGGTGAGCTTCATCGGTATGCTTGCGCTGATGTTCTATGTCAGCTGGCAGTTAACTCTTATCACGCTCTCCGTGCTCCCGCCGAGCCTTCTCGTGATATCGCTCATCTCTAAGCGCTCCAAGCGGTACTTCCGCCGCCAGTGGGACGAGACGGGCAACATAAACGGACACATCGAAGAGATGTACACCGGTCACACGCTTATCAAAGTCTTTGACCACGAGGAACAGGCGATAGACGAGTTCGATGATATAAATGTCAGCCTCGCAAAAGCCGGATACAAAGCGCAGTTCATCTCCGGCATAATCGGTCCGATATTAAATTTCGTCAGCAACATAGCCTATGTGCTCATCTGCGTCATAGGCGGCGTGTATGTCATAAAGGGCACTTTCTCTCTCGGCGACATAACAACTTTCTTCACTTATTCAAAGCTTTTCATGCAGCCGCTCGTCAGCATCGGCAACATTGCGAACAACCTTCAGTCCTCGCTCGCGAGTGCGGAGCGCGTGTTCAACCTCCTCGATGAGCCCGACGAGTGCGCGGACTGCTACGACACCAGAATCGAAGAGCCCAAGGGCGAAGTCGAATTCAGAGATGTCAGCTTCAGCTACACTCCCGAAGTGCCGCTTATCGAAAACATGAATCTGAAAGTCGAGCCGGGTCAGCTCGTCGCGATAGTCGGACCGACGGGAGCGGGCAAGACGACATTCGTGAACCTGCTCATGCGCTTCTATGATGTCAATAAAGGCGAGATTCTTCTCGACGGGCACGACATACGCTCGATACCGCGCGAAAATCTGCGCAGCGTATTCGGTATGGTGCTCCAGGACACATGGCTGTTCGAGGGCACGATAATGGAGAACATAGCCTACGGCCGTAAGGGCTGCTCGCGCGAAGAGGTCATTGACGCGGCAAAGGCGGCAAGAGTTCACCACTTCATCAGCACACTGCCCGACGGCTACGAGACGATGCTCGAAGAGAACGGCGAGAACATCTCTCAGGGTCAGCGCCAGCTTCTGACGATAGCCCGCGCCATCCTCGCGAACCCGTCGGTGCTCATCCTCGACGAGGCGACAAGCTCCGTCGACACGCGCACAGAAGTGCATATTCAAAAAGCGATGAACACGCTGATGAACGGCAGAACGAGCTTCGTTATTGCGCACAGGCTCTCGACCATCCGCGACGCCGATGTTATCTTGGTTATGAACAACGGCACGATAGTCGAGCAGGGCACGCACGAACAGCTGCTCGCGCAGAACGGCTTCTACAGAGAGCTCTACGCCAGCCAGTTCGGAGTGTAAAATATAAAAATTATCCACTGTATCAAATAATTGATACAGCGGATTTTTTGATTAAGATGATAAAATCTTTTGGCGGCGTGGAGCATAAAGAGCGAGCTTGGATTTTTAACAGAATCTATTTGGGCGCCTGTTGCCGGCTCGGCACAACACAAAGCCTTGTTCTATCAAAAAAGGGGAGCCGGAAATCCGACTCCCTCGTTTTTTATTTTTTCTTCGCGTGCTTGGCTTTTTTCTTCGGCTGTTCCTCGCCGAGGTCGATTGCGATAAACGCGACGTTCCAGATGAGTATCGCCAAAAACAAAACCGTCATCACCGCAGGCGCCGTGCTCATCGTGACGAGCACTATCTTGCCGAAGAGATTCATGAACGACATGTCGGTCAGCGAGCCGAGGGTCAGCGTGCCCGCTTTGACCGCCGAAGAGACGGCGGAGAACGCTATCCTCATGCCTATAATGCTCAAAAGACCTGCCGCGCCGAGCGAAGCGGTCGCCTTGCGCGAGTTCGTCGCCGCGGCGACTATAACCGTCGCGAGCGCGACGAGCAGGGCGATGGCAAAGAATACAACAAAGGCGATAAAATTGCCCTTGAATTTCAAAAGTCCGTCCGGGAGCTCGGATGCGCCGCCTTTGACGAGGTCAGCGAAAAGACCGTCTCCCGTGAAAAGCTCGATGATGCGTTTGACGCTCAGATTCTCTACAATATTTGAATCGTAGATGGTCGCGTGCATATAGACGGTTATGAGATCCGTGAAATATGCGACGGGGAACACTGCAATTGCCAGCAGAGCCGTCACAATTCTGTTGAGAGCTTTCATCCTGACCGACCTTTCTTACTTGATTATTTCTTCTTTTTATCCCACGAGGAGTTGAGCGCAACGGTGCGGTTTATGATAAGATTGCCCGGAGTGCTGTCCTTGTCGACGCAGAAATAGCCCTGGCGCATGAACTGGAACGTGTCGCCCGGCTTTGCGCCGCGAAGTCCGCCCTCGAGCAGGCAGCCGTCGATAATTTTGAGAGAATCGGGGTTGATATTCTGAAGATAATCGCCGTTTCCGTCCTCGCCTGCGGGGTTCTCGGTGTTGAACAGGCGGTCATAGAGGCGCACCTGAGCCTTCACGTTGTCCGCCGCGCTGACCCAGTGCAGGGTGCCGCGAACCTTTCTGCCGTCGGGCGTCTCGCCGCCGCGGCTCTCGGGGTCGTAGGTGCAGTGCAGGCAGGTAACTTCGCCGTTTTCATCGGTATCATATGAGTTGCAGGTCACATAATATGCGCTCTTGAGACGCACTTCGTTGCCGGGGAAGAGCCTGAAATATTTCTTCACGGGCTCAGCCATGAAGTCCTCGCGCTCAACATAGAGCTCGCGAGAGAACGTGACCTTGCGGCGGCCGAGCTCGGGCTTGTCGGGATTTATCTCGACCTCTATCTCCTCGGTCTTGCCCTCGGGGTAGTTGTCGATAACGAGCTTGAGGGGATTGAGAACCGCCATGCGCGCGGGGCGTTCTGATTGAGATTGTCTCTGACGCACGCCTCAAGCAGGCCGTAGTCAACCACGCTGTACGCTTTTGCAACGCCGACGCGGCTTATGAAATCGCGTATTGCGGCGGCGGGATAGCCCCTGCGGCGCATACCGCAGAGAGTGACCATTCTCGGGTCGTCCCAGCCGTTGACAACGCCGGTCTGAACCATTTCGAGGCACTTTCTCTTGCTCGTCACGCAGTAGTTGAGATTAAGGCGCGCGAACTCTATCTGGCGCGGCGGCTCTTCAAAGCCGATAGCGTCGATGAACCAGTTGTAGAGCGGTCTGTGGTTCTCGAACTCGAGCGAGCACAGGGAATATGTGACCTTCTCCGCAGCGTCGGAGAGGGGATGGGCAAAGTCATACATCGGATAGACGCACCATTTGTCGCCCGTCTGATGGTGGGAGACGTGCGCGATTCTGTAGATGACTGGGTCGCGCATATTGATGTTCGGGCTCGCCATGTCTATCTTGGCGCGCAAAACCTTTTCTCCGTTTGCAAACTCGCCCTCGGTCATTCGGCGGAAGAGGTCGAGATTCTCTTCAACCGAGCGGTCGCGGTAGGGGCTGTTTTTGCCGGGCTCTGTAAGAGTGCCGCGGTATTCGCGTATTTCCTCGGGAGACAGGTCGCAGACATACGCCTTGCCCTCTTTGATGAGCTTTATCGCGCACTCATAGAGAAAATCAAAATAGCTCGATGCATAGTAGACCTCGTTCCATTTGTAGCCGAGCCACTCAATGTCCTCTTTTATCGCGTCGACATATTCGACATCCTCTTTCGAGGGATTCGTGTCGTCAAGACGGAGATTGCACACTCCGCCGTATTTTTCCGCGATGCTGAAGTCGATGCATATCGCCTTTGCGTGACCGATGTGCAGATAGCCGTTGGGCTCCGGAGGGAATCTCGTCTGCACGCGGGTGTTGACCCCGTTTGCAAGATCCTCGTCTATAAAATCAGTGATAAAATTTGAATTGAGATTGGTGCTGTCCGCCATTTAGTTCTCCTCCTTGTAGTGTGCGAGCGCCGCAGCGAGTCTCGCTCTGACTCTGTCCTCGCCGAGCAGCCTGATTATCGAATGAAGATCGGGCGTGTTGCGGCGCGAAGTCACCGCGATTCTGATAACGGTCGAAAGGTCGCCGACATGACCCTTGAACGCCGTGGGGTCTTTCTTGTATTCCTTGACATTGGGCGTGTAGCGAGTGGCTCGCACATCGCTTGATGCGCGCGAACCATGCGTCCTTGTCGTCGTTTATGTCAAACTCGCCGATGTATTTTTGAAGTATCGCCGCCGCATCGCCTGCGCTGATATTCTCGGGCAGGGTGTAGTCGGGGGTGTAGATTTCATCGTAGAAATACGAGACAAAGTCCTTGACCTGCTCCCAGTTTGCGATATCCTTTCGCGGCTTCGGGCAGTCGCGGTCTATCGAGAATATGCCGCGCGCAAAATCGCGGTTAGAGTCGAGAAGCTTGTAGAGCTCCTCGTCATATTCTTTCGCCCAGTTCAGTATATTATCGAGCACCTCGTCCGCCGTCATGTGCGAAATAATATTCTTGCTCACGTCGTTGAGCTTCGCCATGTCAAACAGGCATCCGCTCACGCTCATCTTCTTGAGATTGAACGGGAACTTCCAGCAGTCCTCCGTGGGATTCGCTCTGCGCCAGTCTTCGAAGTTCGAGTTGAGCAGCGTCATGATATATTCGATAACGCTCTCCTTGGGATATCCCTGCTCGACAAAGTAGCTGACCGCCGCCTCGGGGTCTTTTCTCTTCGAGAGCTTGCGCTTTGCGCCCGTCTCCTCGTCTATCTTCATGACCTGCGGAGTGTGCGCGTATTTCGGCACTCTGTAGCCGCACGCCTTGAACAGCGCGATGTGCTTCGGGACGGAGGATATCCACTCCTCGCCGCGAATGACGTGCGTCGTGCGCATGAAGTGGTCGTCGCAGACGTGCGCAAAGTGATAGGTCGGCACGCCGTCGCTCTTCAAAAGCACCTCATCAATTATATTCTCCGGCATTTCAATTTTGCCGCGGATCATGTCTCAAAGACAATTCTCTTGTTCTCGTCGCCCTCGGAGCGAAAGCGCAGCACATAGGGCTCACCCGCCTCGATGCGTCTCTTCTGCTCGTCAAAGCTCAGGTCGCGGCACTTCGCCCATTTGCCGAAATATCCGGTTATCGCCGCGCCGCCGTTTTCCTGCTCTTCGCGGATAGCGGCGAGCTCGTCCGCCGTGCAGAAGCAGGGGTATGCCTTGCCCTCCTGCACAAGACGCTTGGCGACCGCATGGTAAATTTCAACGCGCTTGCTTTGGGTATAAGGACCGTAGGCCCCCTTCTCCGTGTCGAATCCGGTCACGCCCTCATCAAATTCGAGGCCGAAGTTTTTGAATCCGTTGATTATCGCGGACACGCCGTCAGCGACCTCGCGCTTCTTGTCCGTGTCCTCTATTCTCAGATAAGTAAGTCCGCCGCTGACTCTCGCCGTCAGAAAATCGACGAGCGCGCCGAACAGTCCGCCTATATGGAGATACCCCGTCGGACTCGGTGAGAATCGGGTCACGCGCGCGCCCTCGGGCAGCTCGCGCGGGGGAAATCTCAGCTCGCAGTCCTCCGGCGTCAGCCGTTTGAGCCGAACAGGAGATCGGCGAGTCTTTCGTTATCAGTCATTAAACCGCACTCCGTTTCTGTAGGTAAATATATACACTATATTATTGCAGAAAAACGCCCGTCAATCAAGAGCTGACGGACATTTTCTTTGAGCAAAGCTTTTAAAAAGATAAATCTTTCATAAATCTTGTATTTTCCATTGATTTTTGGGCGTTTTTATTTTATAATGAATTTGACCGCGCAGGCAGGAGACTGTTTTTCATGGGCTCATACGCTCCAAAACGGCACCTGGATAAGCGCGCTGAAATGAAGAAAAATTTTTTCGGAGGTAATTGAAATGACAAAGAAGATCATAGCTCTTGTCCTTGCTCTCTGCTTCGTTTTTGCTTTTGCAGCCTGCAAGAAGGATAAGGACAACAGCGACACCACCGCAGCTGAGGCAAACACTTCGGCAAACGGCGAGACGATTGCAAACGACGAGTCCAGCGAAGCTGAGTCCGTCAGCGGCGACGAGTCCACCGAGGCCGAGACCGACGCTTCCGGCAACACCGTAGCTCCCGAGGAGACCAAGAAGAACACTCAGGGCGGCGGCAGCAGGGCGGCAGCAGCACTGCTTCCAAGCCCTCGACAAAGGCAGAGATCGTTGCTTACTTCAACAAGGCTATCAATGATGTTAAGCCCAACGCGAAGAGCGTTACAAGAGTTTCTGAGACGAACTACAGAAGCGGCAACATCACCGGAGTGCCTCCCTCGTCGAAACGTTTGTCGGCGATATAGACGAATTTGTTGACGGTCAGCTCAAGAAGAATAGCAAGGGCTCCGAAACATTCTCCAATTCTGCGGCTATAAAGGCTAACTTCCCTGTTGAGAACGAGTCCTGGTCGAGTAAGCTTACTGCGAACGATGTCGCAAGCGCAACTTGCACCGAGGCGGGCGGAGTTTACACCATTACTATAAAGACGGTTGCCGACAAGGCCTCCTCCAACGTTCATCACGGCTCGGTCATGCCCCGAAGGTTTTCAGCGTGGTTCTCCCGTCTGTTATCAACGATCAGTTTAGCGGCGGCGCGCTTAAGCTTCTCGCTAAAGCCATTAAAATCGGCACCGCTCAGATGGAGTATCCCTCCAGTACAGTTACCGTTAAGGTTGATGCTAAGACCAGCCGTGTTATCAATGCTACATATGATGCCAAATGGACAATTCACCTTCCTCTTGGCGATAAAATGGTAGTGCTTCCTTTCGGCACGAAGACCATTTACAATATCGCTTACTAATTAAACAAAATGACTGTTTTGAGGCAGGAAAACTCCTGCCTCAAACTGTATTTTTAAACATATTAAAAAAGAGGGATATTTAAAATGGAAAAGAAAGTTCTTGTTGAAACTTCCGCGCGCCATGTACATGTCACCAGAGAAGCTCTTGATATCCTCTTCGGCGAGGGCTATGAGCTGACCGTCAAGAAGGAGCTCTCTCAGCCCGGCCAGTTCGCGAGCAACGAGCGCGTTGCCGTTGTCGGCCCGAAGGGCAGCTTCCCGGCGGTCTCCATTCTTGGCCCCGTGCGTCCCGAGAATCAGGTTGAGCTTTCGCTCACCGATGCCCGTTCGATAGGCGTGACCGCTCCCGTAAGAGAGAGCGGCGACGTTGCGGGCAGCGGTGCCTGCAAGCTTGTTGGCCCCAAGGGTGAGGTTGAGCTCGAGTGCGGCGTTATCGCAGCGCAGAGACACATCCACGCAACTCCCGAGGATGCCGAAAAATACGTCTTCAGACAAGCAGATAGTCAGCGTCAAGATCGACTCGAACGGCCGTTCGCTCGTTTTCGGCGATGTCGTCGTCAGAGTCAGCCCGAAGTACGCTCTGGCAATGCACATCGATACCGATGAGTCCAACGCCGCAGGCGCAACTCCCGGTCTCATGGGCGAGATACTTGCGTAACAAAAAACGAAATTCAGTCCTCTGCACTCTGAGTGCGGAGGGCTTTTCACTTGCAGTCGGGGAGAATGAGCAGACGCACTTATGTGCCAATAGCGGCGGAGCTCTTCAGGCAATATAACGGCATTTTTATTCTCACATATAAAATTATTGTCGGCTCCCTTGTGTAAAGGGAGCTGACTCGGCGAAGCCGAGACTGAGGGATTGCGTCCGGATAAAAATTGTCGTGGTTGTCCTCGTTCTCTCGTTCGCGGCGTGCAAGAAGAATGACACAAACAACGACACCACTGCCGGTGACGCGCAGACCTCCGGTCAGGCGGCGGATGTTTCCGCTTCCGATGATACCGCTTCTTCCGAAGAGGCTTCCTCCGAGGTCGAGACCGAGGTAGTCACCGATAAAGAGGGTCACACCGTTATCGAGACTAAGGCTTCTCAGTCCTCCGATACAAAGAACACGAACAAGGGCAGCACGACTCCCTCCAAGGGTCTCAACACCAACGACGCAGCAGCTTGCATCAAAGCTTATCAGGCGGCGGTCAACGCTACAAAGCAGTTCAAGAGCGGCAGACAGAACATGGCTCTCAAGGGCAGCATCACTGCTGACGGCAGCCTCGGCGCTCTGCTCAAGATAGCTCAGAAGCCCGTTGCAAACGCACTCAACAAGAACCCAAGGATCGTACCGATATCCCCGGCAAGCCCTCGGGCATGCAGGCGAGCCACATGAAGAGCGCCAGCGCGGTGACCAGCGGCAACTACACCACAATCACCTTCAACGTCAAGGATCAGACTCAGGGCGCGAAGGCTGATAACCACAGCGGTTCCGTCGGCTGCGCAGTCGGTACTCTCGGCGATGTCGATAACGCTATCAGAGAGCTCGGACTCAGCGTCGACTACAAGGACGGCAAGATTGAGCTGACCTACACCAACTGCAAGGTCGTTGTCAAGATTGACAACACCACCGGCAAGATCGTCGAAGGCAGCTGGGCATATGATGTCAATGTCTATGCAAACGGCATCAAGGTCTCCATCGTCTCCGTCAATAACCTCAAGGGTATCGTCGCTTTCTCTTACACCGCTAAGGGCTGATATCTGAAAAAAAACGAAGCCCGTCCGTCTTTTCCAGACGGGCGGTTTTTTGTCGCTGTCGGGGATATGCGTCGGATAAACTGCGGCTTTATCAAAAATTAATTTTTTGCCATGTTTTTTTATAAGATTTTTCTTGACCTGTCTGCTTCAATATCTTAAAATATAAGCCTAATCAAGTGCAACACTCAGATAAAATCTGTCGGGAGGGAGAAGAATGAACAAAAAGCTTATGAGATTTGCCGCACTTTTGCTTGCGGCGGCTATGCTCTTTTCCTTTTCGGCGTGCAGAACGAACGATGACGGTTCGGAGTCTTCTACGGACGAACCCTCGGTCACTGATGCGGGGAATATTCATGAGGAGTCCACCGACTCTGCGGAGCTGACAACTGACGAGCCGACGACCGACTCAAGAACCGCGACGCGCTCCAATGTTTCCGGCGGAACAAAGACCGAGACTGTCAACGTCTACAAGGGGCTCAACTCCACGAACACTTCGCGGGTGCTCAAGTATTACAAAGCTGCGGCGGCGAACACCAAGAGCATCGACGCCACGCAGTATATGTCCATGAAGCGCGTTGATTACACTCCGCGCAACAGCTTCCAAAAGGGAATGCTCTCCCTGTTTACGGGCATAGCCTCTGCGGCGCTCGCGGCGAACAGCACGCCTGTGAACGAAGTGCCGGAGTGCCCGATGAAATTAAGTCGAGCGACCTTATCTCCGCGAACGCCGTCGCTTACGGCAACTACACCATAGTGACGCTCAACGTTAGGATGCAGCAGGACGATCAGAATACTAAGGACGCGCACCAGGTCCGGTCGGCAGGACTGTCGGCACGGTAGGCAACCTTGACAGAGTCTTTGACGAGATGCCGAGCATCAAGGTGGACACCTCAAAGGGCAGCATTACGCTCAGATATGACGACTGCAAGGTCGTTGTCAAAATAGACAACGGCAGCGGAATGATAGTCAGCGGCACATGGAGCTATACTGTTGATATCGATATCGACAATATATATGCGAGCATCGCGGGCAGCGACGAGCTGCTGATAACGAACACAGGCGGCGCGGTCGGATTTGTTATAAAGACGAATGACGAAATCTCGCTTCAAAGCCGCAATTCAAAATAAAACTGACCCGCACGGCGCGTGAACCGAACCAGTAAAATCGGACAATAGACAAAACACCCCCTAATGTAGGATAATAACTACATTAGGGGGTATCGCTATGTCTAAACGAAAATACACACATATTCAGGAATTGTTACCGACAATACACGCTATGATAGCAGAAGGAATGAGCCAAAGGGAGATAGCAGAACATTTTGGTTTTAAGGATAAGGAAGTCGTGCGAGAAGCGCTCAAGCGTGAGAGAAGAAAGATGCGG
>ENA-OQEN01000624-OQEN01000624.1-human-gut-metagenome-genome-assembly--contig:-NODE-624-length-15219-cov-2.263385_pt1 | contig 15219 bp, 19 predicted proteins | sample MGYA00242791_ERZ504627 | MGnify/ENA primary metagenome ERZ504627 (study PRJEB26092, sample SAMD00036316) | human gut metagenome | host: Homo sapiens | study: EMG produced TPA metagenomics assembly of... | reverse complement strand
TGGGAATTTAGTCAAGATGGAGATTCCATCCTTTTCTATTACAACCGTATCTTCGATACGGACTCCACCAACACCTGGGATATAAACCCCTGGCTCCACAGTTTCTGTCATACCTGCGCAAAGGACGGTATGATCCCTTGGCGACAGCGTGGGTGTTTCATGGATCTCCAGTCCTACACTGTGTCCCAGTGCATGACCGAACCACTTATCCAGATCCTTCTCTTTCAGATATTTTCGGGACTCCTGATCCACATCTGCTGCTGCAAGGCCAGCCCTCAGTATCTTTTCGATATGCTCATTGCATCCCAGCACCGCATCATAGATGTAGCGCTGCCGCTCTGAGATCTCCCCGACAGCCACCGTCCTCGTGATATCCGAGTGGTAGCCATGGTAGATCGCGCCGAAGTCAAAGGTGACGAGATCACCTTCTTCGATCACCTTATCTGTCGCTGTCCCGTGAGGATAGGCAGACCGCCAGCCGGACGCCACGATCGTATCGAAAGATTTCCCTTCCGATCCGGCCTCCAGCATCGCGCACTCCAGGATCGTCCGAAGCTCTGCCTCTGTCACGCCCGCCTTGATATAAGGTACGGTCTTCTCAAAGCCCAGATCGGAAATCCGGCATGCTTCTTCGATGAGGCGGATCTCTTCCGCGCTTTTGATCTGGCGCAGCGTATCAGCACTACGAAGACGAAATCCGTTTCCGGCAGTACCTCATCGAAAGAAAGATACATCTTATACGTCATACCCGCTTCGATCCCGAAACGAGTGACGTGATGCTTTGCAGAAAGCTCTCCCACCGTCTTCGCCAGTTTTCCAGCATAGTCGATGATGGTAAAGCCCTTCGCTTCTTCCTTAGCCTGTTCAGTATAACGGCTGTCTGTCAATAAATAGCAGTCATTGGCCGTTAAAAAGAGATAGCTGTCAGATCCGGTAAAGCCAGAGATGTATCGGCAATTTTCATCCTTCTCTATGAAAGCTGCATCTACACCGCTCTCTTTCAGAAAATCTGAAATCATTGCTCTTTCTATCAACATATATCACCGCTTTCTATCATCTAAATATATTACCGTATTTACCCTCTTTTGTCCATGAAAAAATTAAGAAGGTCAGAGATCTCGGCCAATCGGGCAGGGTGCTCTCTGAAATACAGGACCCGTTGCACGCTCGGGCCCTTTCGACCTGTGCTGCAACAAAATGAAAAGCCGCCCGATAGGTACCGGGCGGTGATGGGATCGTTGTTTGATCCTCTCTTGCACGTTCATGCAGCAAGCGGATAGGGAGACAGCGATCCACGTAGTGAGTATACCGACGAAGTGTTTCATGAACATGCTTACAGCGTCAGACTTCTCGATGGGATCGGCATTCCCCTAGTTCCCATTTCTGAGCTGATTCAGCTTATCCTGCACAGACTTTGGAAGCGCGCGGCCGATCTCGCTTCGAAGATTTTGATTGTTATGATGAGAAATGAAAGTGGTCTGCACTTTCTTGTCTTCATTCACTGCACGGATGAGATCATCGACAGCCACACGATACGCCCCATTCCCAAGGACCTGGCTCTGTTCCGGTCCATCCGAAGTGACGACGTAGATCGAGCGGTACTCCTCCCTGCGATCATAGGACTCTTTTTCGATATAGCTGTCAGCTGTCATGCGGCTCGGTGTGAAAACAATGGTGAAATTTTTCCCCATCTTTTCGATCCTGGCCTTATTCGAGCTGCCCTGTCCATCGAAGACGACGATCATCTCCAGATTGTTGTGCGCCCCGTAGTCTTCCAGAAGATCGATCAGCTTTTTGCGGCTTGACTCGAGGTCCTCCCGGTCAAAGACCTTCGGAAGCCAGAAGATCACGTTGTAGCCATCGACCAAGTATAAATCTTTCATAATACGGCTCCTTGCTATTCAGTAACGGATGACCAAAGATCGGATGAAGCGGGTGACGGGCGGCTCGGTCCCTCTCATGCCGGAGATCTGTCACTCACCTCTCTGCTTCGCCGCCTCATAAATAAGGAGCGCAGCTGCCACCGAGACATTGAGAGAAGAGACCTTCCCTTTCATCGGGATACGGACACAGAAGTCACAGAGTTTTCTGGTGAGAGGCGAGACGCCCTTCCTTCCGCGCCCATGACGATGACCAAAGGCCCCTTGAGATCGGCCTCATAATAGAGGCTTTCCCCATCCATATCCGCGCCCACGACCCAGAAGCCTTTTTCTTTCAGCCCCTCCAGCGTCTGACGGATGTTTCCCGTCTGGCACACCGGAAGATAGGCAAAGGCTCCGGCCGCTGTCTTCATGGCCGCCGCCGTGACGGGCGGGCTCTTGTGCTTCGGAAGGAGGACAGCCGCCGCTCCCGCGCACTCTGCCGTGCGGACAATGGCGCCCAGATTTCTCACATCCTCCAATCCGTCCAACAGGATGAGGATGGGATCTTTTCCCTCCCAGTCCGAGAGCACTTTGTCAAGTTCGGCATATTCATACGGTTTGAGGAGAGCGGCTGCTCCCTGATGCACGACACCGCCAGCCATAGCATCCAACTTATCTTCTGCGGTCTCAATCACAGGAAGTCCTTTGCTTATAGCTTCTTCTGCGATCCGGGCGAGCCTTTCATCTTTCCGGCCTTCCCTGATGAAGACACTGCGCACCCGATCAGCCCGCAGGAATTCAGTGACGCTGTTTCTCCCGAAGGTCATGAGCGAGTCATCCTTCACGGGACGACCCCCATCACTGCTTCTCCGCTTCAGCGGTCTTTTCTCCCTGTGCCTGTCAGAAGGAAACCGGCCTTCCGCCGGTTTTTCCCCCCTCTGTTTTCTATTGCTTTGCTTTTTAGTCTGCATGTTGGAATTCTCCTGCCACATACTTCAAGCTTTTTTGGAGGATGAACCGCAGGCGTTCCTCCTCTCCCGCAAGCTTCAGATAGCCAAGAAGAGCTTCAAAAGCAGTGGCTTCACGGTACTCTTCGACAGTCGCACTCTTCGGTACCGTACTCGATGTATTTCTTCCTCGCTTGCACACCTTGAGCTCTCTGTCATTCAAAACTTCGCGAATCTCAAAAAGGATACGACTCTGCCAGCGTGCCGATACGATTTCCGAAGTCAGCGTCGAAAGGATCTGCACCTGGTAGATACCGGTATGGATGAGTGCATCCCGGATGAAGAGGGACCAGACGACATCTCCCATATAGGCGAGCGTCAGTGCATCCATAGAGAAAGCATCCTGCTCCGTGAGGGGCGCAGCCTGCTTTCCCATCTTTTGCACCATCTGTTTTTTCAGAAATAAAACTCTCTTAAACTCCACGTCTCTTCCACCTTGCTCCTGTCGGGGTATCTTCGATCACGATGCCGATGTCCCCCAGCTTATCACGAATCTCATCAGCCAGCTGATACTGCTTTGCTTTGCGGGCAGACTGGCGGACCGCAAGGATCACATCCATAAGGTCGTTGTAGTCCTTGTCATCATAGGCCTCCTGCTTCTTCCATTCCTTTTCAAGAATGCCGAGGATGTCGAGAATGGTCTTGAATGTCTTGCCTGCCTTTTCAAAAGCCGCCTTGTCGAATGCGATACCGCCATGGACTTCATTGTAGTATACATTGATCGCTTTGGCGATCTCAAACATAGCACCTGTAGCAAGGCCGGTATTAAAGTCGTCGTCCATCGCTTCATGGAAGACTGCCATCGCATGATCAGAAGCATCGACAAGTGCTTTGGAGGCTTCCGTGACTGCACTCCCCTCAGCAGAAGAGAGCTCTTTCACGCGAGCAATGACGTCTTTCAGTTTTTCCATATTCTTTTCCGCTTCTTCCAGACGGTCATCAGAGAAGTCAAGCGGGCTTCTGTAATGGGTGGAAAGCAGGAAATAGCGGAGCGCATCGCCGGAGTATTTTTCCAGCACATCCTTGACAAGGAAGAAATTATTAAGCGATTTGCTCATCTTTTCCGAATTGATGGTGATGAATCCATTATGCAGCCAGTAGTCTACGAAGTGGCAGCAGGTGCAGCCCTCGGACTGTGCGATTTCATTTTCATGATGCGGGAAGATCAGATCGCTGCCGCCGCCATGGAAGTCGAGTGTATTGCCCAGATAGTGGGTGGACATGGCCGAGCATTCGATGTGCCAGCCCGGGCGTCCCTTGCCCCACGGGCTTTCCCAGAATGGTTCGCCGGGCTTTGCCGCTTTCCAAAGTGCAAAGTCTCCCGGATTTCTCTTTTCATCATTGACTTCGATGCGGGCGCCGGCCAGCATATCTTCGATCTTGCGTCCGGAAAGCTTGCCGTAATCTTTGAATGTAGAAATGTCATAGTAAACATCGCCGCCAAGGACATAGGCATGCCCCTTCTCGATCAGTGTCTTCACCATATCGATGATGTCCTTCATGTGATCGGACACTCTCGGATACATATCAGCACGACGGACATGGAGCTTATCCATGACTTCAAAGTACGCATCAATGTAACGATCGGAGATCGTTTTCCAGTCGCTGCCTTCCGCATTGGCTTTATTGATGATCTTATCATCAACGTCCGTGAAATTCTGTACAAAGGTCACTTTATAACCGATGAATTCCAAATAGCGACGGATGATATCCCAAGTAACAGCCGGACGGGCATTGCCGATATGCGGATGGTTGTAGGGAGTGACGCCGCAGACGTAGATCTTTGCTTCTCCTTCTTTGATCGGATGGAATACTTCTTTTTCTTTTGTCAGAGTGTTATATACCTTGATCTCTTCCATAAAAGCCTCCTGTTTAATTATATATGTATTTTTTTGAATCGCTGCATAATATGAGGAAGCCGGTCATGCCATCTTCTAATTTTTACGTATAGAAATCATGGCTTCCTCCTATGGCGCCTGAAACAGCTCGATGTTTTTGGCAAACAAAAACCACCGCCTCACAGAGACGGTGGCCCGCTATTCCACTCTGTCGACCGAAGCCGCGCAAAATGCTTTTATCGCAAACACATTACGGAAAAGGATACTTGCGAAAACACTGATCGATCGCAGGAACAGTATTCCCCTGCTTTCCCCTTTTCAGCTCCCAAATGCATTTCCTTACGAATCACCTGGATAGTTTCACCGCTCCTATCCTCTCTGAAAAGCTTTTGAAGTACTTCTTCTGTTCATCGCCTGCATATGATATTGACAAATGAAGCATCTACAGCTGACCTGGCTTTTGACCCCACACTCGCCTGCTGGAGCTTTAGCTACCCGGCGCTCGCCTCTCACAACTCACTCTCTCGGTTTTCCCGGCAGGACTTACTTCTAAACCGCACCATGCTCAGCAGCCCTTTTGACTGCGTTACGTGGATCGTTTTGGCTGCGACTGCATCGACTTTCAGCCACAGACCTGTGATGCTTAATAAATATTATAGATGGGAAGTAGAGAGTCTGTCAAGGGTGGAAATCGTGACAAGGTCCAACGGGTTTCTCACTTTTACAAACAACGTATTCTCCTTATTCCAAAACTCCGCGGCGCTTTCATTATGTTACGCGCCGCCCCTTCCCCTTTGAACCTTCAGAACCTGCGGAACCTTTAGAACCTGTCAATCAGTTATTTTCCACGCCAAGCTCATGCTCTACGACGGAGGCAATGTCATCAATGATCCGTTCAAGCTGATTGATCTCCTTGCCCTCCCCCATGACACGGATGAGCGGCTCCGTGCCGGATGCACGGACGAGGATGCGGCCATCGCTGCCGAGTTCTTCTTCAGCAGCACGGATGGAGTCACGAATGAGTTCATTGTCTTCCCAGCCATTCTTGCTGTAGACCTCGACATTTTTGAGAATCTGTGGATACGTGACCATGAGGTGATTGAGTTCAGACATGGTCTTTCCGGATTCACGCAGGACCTTCAGCGTCTGCACCGCAGTGATGAGGCCGTCGCCTGTCGTATTGAATTCCGGGAAAATGATATGGCCGGACTGTTCACCGCCGATGGAGTAGTCATGCTTCAGCATTTCCTCAAGACATAGCGGTCGCCCACCTGTGTGGATACCGTCTGACAACCGTTTTCCTTCAGGGCTTTGCCAAAGCAAGATTGCTCATGACAGTGCCGACCACCATATTCTCATGAAGACGTCCTTCTTTCTTCATCTGGAGGGCATTGATGAGCATCAGATGGTCACCGTCCATGACCTGTCCTTTTTCATCGACAAAGAGACAGCGGTCTGCATCGCCGTCATTGGCAATGCCGCAGTCCGCGCCAAGCTCCAGGACCTTCTTCTGCAGTGTCTCGATATGCGTGGAGCCGCAGCCGTTATTGATATTCACACCATTTGGTTCATGGAAGATCGCAGTGACTTCTGCCCCAAGCTCTTCCAGCATCGCCGGCAGGAAATCACTCGCTGCGCCATTCGCAGAGTCCGTCACGATCTTAAGCCCTTTGAAATCGCCCTGCACAGTCGAGAGAACATGAGCTCTGTACTTATCAGCCAGCTCGGGGCGGTGCGAGATCACGCCGATCTTATCCCCCGTCGGCGCGGGATCTCTTCATCATGACGAAGGATATTTTCGATATCTTCCTCAGTCTCATCCGGCAGCTTATAGCATTTTTATCAAAGAACTTGATTCCATTATCTGGGAATGGATTGTGTGAAGCAGAGATCATGACGCCGGCATCATAGCCTTCCGTGCGGGTGAGGTAGGCAATGCCCGGTGTCGGAATGACGCCTGCAAGATCGACATCAACGCCAGATGCACAAAGGCCGGCAGAAAGAGCCGCCGTCAGCATGGAGCCGGAAATGCGGGTATCCATACCGATCAGGAAGCGATGCTTACCGCTGGTCTTGCAGAAGTACGCGCCTGCCGCGCGTCCGAGCTGGTACGCCAGCTCCGGCATCAATGTGGAATTTACGAGTCCACGCACACCATCGGTACCAAACAATGTAACCATTTTATTTCCTCCCAATAATTTCTTGATAACTTTCGTATTCTACCGCGAAGGGACCATTTCGTCAACAGGGCGGGAAATAGACGCCAGAGAAATGCGGATCGAATTGCAGGATCCGGCAGGACCGGTGTCTCTTTAATCCTTATCTATTTCTATCGTGACCGTCGTCTGTGAAACAGTGGTACTGCCGCCTGCGGGCTTAGGGATGGTCACGGTCTTCCGGATCGTATCCCTGGCCCCTGTGACGTCGATAGGATCAAGACTCAGTACACTGTTTTTTTCGAAGTAGCTGATCGGCGCAGTCAGTGTAGCGACGGGCGGATCGATGGTGATCTTACCCACCTTGTATCCTTTGGCCGGTTCACCTGTCGTTTCCGCCTTCATCGGCAGGTTGCCGATCTTTGTTTCCTCTTTCATCTTTACATTGATGCGGACCTGGCTCGGCATCACATCAAGACCGGTGACGGTATTGCCATCTGCATCAAGTACATTCACACTGTCAAATTCCACAAGTTCTTGTCCTTGCCGGATACATTGACAGAGACCACGGCGCGATCCGCCTCTGCGATCTTGGACGAGCTTCCCGCGATCGTGATCGTGTCCGGTGTCGCTTTGCGGCTTTCGACCGAGAAATTCGCATCCGGTGTACCGAAGACTTCGATCACGGCAGGGAGTGTCTTCACGGCATAGGTGTCGATATTGAGGTCAAAATACTCCGGCGTGACCGAGATGACGGATTCATCCCCCGGTACGGAAATATGAATCTTCGTATTCGGGAAATCGCCATCGGTAAGACCAGAAAGGTCCACATAGGCTTTGATGTTATCTGAACGCATATAGACCATATCGCTCCTCGGCATGCGGATCTTTGCCTTAACTTTGAGAGGCACATTGGTCGCCACCAGCGAGCGATCCAGATTTCTGACTTCCACTGGGACCGTGTAGGTATTCTCCACCATCGGATTCTGTTCATTCATCACGTACACCCAAAGGGCGCAGGCTGCGATCAGACAGAAGATTTTGGGCAGCCACCACTCATGTTTGGCAAATCTCATTTTAGGGGGCTCCATTTCTGTAATACATCACTGACATTCTTCGGCTTGCCTTGCATCAGGTAGTTGCGAAGGATATTTCTAAGGCTCTCTGCATCCTGACCACGATAAATATGACCACCATAGGTGTAGGATACGATGCCCGTCTCTTCGCTGACGACCACCACGACACAGTCTGCCTGTTCGCTCATGCCGATAGCAGCTCTATGGCGGGTACCCAGTTCGGAAGAAAGGCTGTGATCACGTGTCAGCGGAAGCAGACAGCCTGCCGCCATGACACGGTTTTCACGGATGATGACCGCACCATCGTGCAGCGGGGTATTCACGATGAAAATATTCCCCAAAAGCTCCTTGGACACCAGCCCCTCGATGCGAATGCCCGTATCGATGCGATCATCGAGACCGACGCTTCGCTCGAAAACGATAAGGGCGCCGATCTTATTCGCGGACATGACCAGGCCGCATCGACGACATCATCGATCACGTGATCCCACTCGATCTCATTCATCATGCGGGAGGAAACATAGAATTTCCCGCGACCGATCTGCTCCAGCGCCCGGCGCAGCTCCGGCTGAAAAACGACCGGAAGAGCGACGATGAGGACAGTCATCAGTTTATCCAGGATCCAGCTGACTACATGCAGCTGCAGCCATCCCGCCAGCACGGTAAAAAGCCCGAGAAATATCAGCCCTTTCAGAAGAGCTGTCGCTCGGGTATCCCGGATCAGGATGTAAATACGGTATAAGAAAAAAGCGACTACCAGGATGTCCAGCACATCCCAAAGCCGCATGGTCATAAAGAGTCCCTGTATCTGACTTGACATAGTAGTACCTCATAAAAATAAGCAGAGCGATATCGCCTTCGGGCAAGCCGGCCTTTGAAAACAATTCTGGTCTCATTTTATCATGAATCACTGCACGTGAAAAGAGGAATCCGACGTCCGGACTCCTCTTGCCGACACGCTCCCCATCGCTGTCTTTCGGAGAGAACGCAGGCTGTCTATCACTAGGGAAACGCTGATTCAATCGCAGAGTCAGATTTTACAAGAATTATACATAGCTTCGTCATAACCTTCCTTAAATAGCTCGCTATTCGCGTCAGGTGATTCCTCGCCATGCATAAAAATCCAAGAGTAAAATCAGACAACGATTGAATCAGTGTTTCCCTAGCAGCCAAGATGCTTCGCTTTTTCGTCGAGCTTTGCTTGGATGCGCTTACCGGTCTCTGTCATCGCAAGACCAGCGCGGCTGGTTTCCTTGAGCTCGACAGGAAGCCTGCGCCCCACATCCGCCATGGCAGAAATGACTTCATCTGCAGGAATGGCACTTTGGACCCCATTCATGACCATTTCCACCGCAACCAGAGCGTGGACGGCATGGAATGCATTCCGCTTCACGCAGGGGACTTCGACAAGTCCGCCGACCGGGTCACAGACCAGACCCAGGATATTTTTCAGCGCGAGCGCGAAGGCATCCGCCATCTGTGCATTCGTCCCGCCCAAAAGGTCTACAGCCGCCGCTGCCGCCATCGCAGTCGCAGTGCCGCATTCCGCCTGGCAGCCTCCGACCGCCCCTGCGATCGATGCCTTCTCGGCCACGACCTTACCGATCGCGCCTGCCGTAAAAAGTGCTCGCGTCATATCATTCATGGTGGCATTCACTTCTTCCGAGACCGCAGCCAGTACCGCAGGCAGAATGCCGCAGGAGCCAGCCGTAGGGCATGCCACGATGCGATACATCTTGGCATTCGCTTCCGCTGTCGCAACGGCATATGCCGCCGCACGCTGACAGACCGGAGAGAGGAAGTGCATCTTGCCTTGGAAAAGGCGATTGCATCGCCTCCGACGAGGCCGCTCGAAGACTTCGCCGTATCGGACAGTCCTTCCTGGATCGACTGCCTGAAAATAGGGATCATATCTTTCATACGTTCCCAGACGTCTTCAAAAGACTTTCCACTCTCCTCTGCCTCTTGGCGGCAGGCAAGCTCCCCCGGAGCACAGTGCGCCGCATCAGCAGCAGCAAAAAATTCAGATAATGTATGGTAAGTAAGCATGTTTATCTCCTTGGAATAAGTAGCTGTTGGTTCAATAGGTTCTGAAGGGAGGGCAGGTTCAGGGTGATGAGTTCAGGGTTGTGGTGGCAGCTTCGCTGCAAAATATATATTTGCGGCGAAGCCGCCACCTTCATTCCTAATTCCTCATTTAAGCCAAAGCTTTCAAACGGAATCACGATGCGGCACTCCCCACGGGCTAACCCCGAAGTTTGAACGCGGGAATAAGTGGCCAGGGATTAGAAATTGGGGATTAGGAGTGACTAGTGACTTAAATGCCATCTTCGGGCATCCCATCTATACGCCGCGGCGCTTCCATATTTTTATGCGCCGCACCACCACTCCTCACTCCTAACTTCTCACTCCTAACTAGAAAGCGCAAATCTTTCAAACGAAATCAAAGGACGGTACCCCCCACGGGCTAGCCCTAAATAATATCCATTGCCATTGCGTACACAATGTTGGCATTCGAGGCAGCGATCTCGTCAGCAAGCTTCTGCGAGACGCACTGGTCCGTATGTATGATCATGACTGCTTCATCCCCTTTTCCCTTGCGGAAAGACGCATATTGGAAATATTGATCTCTTCGGCAGCGAGCGCGCGGCAGACCTCCGCCACGATCCCCGGTACGTCGTGATGACGTGTAAGGAAGGTGTACTCTTCTCCCGTGATCTCGACAGGATACCCATCGATTTCTGTGATCAGTACACGACCTCCACCCAGCGACCGGCCCACGACCGTCACATGCGCGCCATTTTTGCCGTGGGCTTCGATCTTGGCCACATTCGGATGCCCCATGTCATCTTCTGAAAGGGCAAAGGAGATCGGGATCTCCTTCTCTTCCGCAATGTGCAGTGCATCACGGATGGAGCCGCTGTCCGGCGCATAGCCCATCAGCTGCTGCCAGCGCACGATCGGTCCCATGACCTTTCCCTGTTTTTGCAAAAGAACCATAGAGTGTGATCTTCGCTTCTTTCAGAGGTTCTCCCAGAATGCGGCCTGCGACCTGCCGATGCGTGCCGCTCCTGCGGTATGTGAGCTGGATGGCCCGATCATGACGGGACCGATGATATCGAAAATTCCCATTTCTCATTCTCCTTATCCTATAACGGTAAAGTCAGTCCGTGTAGTACGGGTGCCTTTATTCCATAATAAAAATCTGCCCCAAAGCAGATTTCCTTCAAGCACAATCGCCCCACGGGTGAAATTCGGCATTGAATCAATGATACATGCAGTTGTCTAGTTTTCAAAAGGCATTGCCCGATCGCCTGCCACATCACATCCAGTGGCTGAGGTCGAAGTCTTCGCCAATGGTCTCACGGATGCAGATCTTGGCGATGTACATGCCCATGAGTGTCAGTGACGAACGGCGAAGGAGGCTCGTATCCCAGGCATCCTGCAGTTTGACCAGATCCGGAGAAATGCGGCCAAGGATATAGCTCATTTCCTTCCTGTCATACGGCGCCGGACGAGACTCTGTCAGTGCCTGCAGGGTACTTCTCATGACGGCATCCTCGATGCAAGATCATCCAGAAGTGATGTCAGCATGGCTTCGTCGACAGCCGCCAGCTTGTAGTAGGAATTATACAAGCTATTGACAATGACACCGGCCGGCCAGGAAGGACGCACCGCTTCCAGCTCACTCTTCATGCAGCCGCGGAAGGCAAAGACGAAGGGATATGAATCATGCAGCACCTGTCCGAAAGGATCCTCTTTATTTTCAAGAGAAATGCAGTGCAGGTACTCGAGCTGCTGATAGCCGCTGTATTCGTTCGGAAGCTCCCCCACAAAAGGCGTGATGTACTTTTCTGTATATTTTTTGAGGTGTCCGGCATCCACGTTATCCGTATTTCTGGAGTAGTGGAAAATGAGCAGCAAAGACAGCGCATGGAATCCGGTCTCCTCCATGCGTGGCATAGCTTTCAGGGCATCGTAGGCAAGGATGGTCTTTGTATCCGACCTGTTTCCATGCGCCACATCCGAGAAAGCATCCGAGACCATGGCGAGCACGACCGGTGTCGGCATCATGACATAGGTGCGCTGGGCATTCTGCATCGCTTCCTGCACCATGATATGTGTCAGCGTATCCACCAGCTCCCGGTCGCTCATGGCGAGCTTCTCGATGAGATGATGTGTCACTTTGCGTGTATCCTGCTCTACCGTCCGCGATACAGCACCATAACGATTCAGGAAATGGCGGACAAAATACTCCTCGAGCGTATCCACCTTGGGGTGATCCTCCAGGATCTTGGGCGCAGGCTCCGGCGGAAAGGGACTCTTTTCCGCAGAAGCCACAGCTTCAAAGGGCGCTGTATTTTCAAAATCCTTTTTGGCAAAGACGCGCGTCTTTTCTTCCTCGGCATCGTCCTTCCCGATGATCGGAAGGATCTCTGTCGCATCATCGACGGCAGGCTTTCCAGCGATCGGAGAAGCGGCTGCTTTTTCTTTAGAAATCGTAGGAATTTCCATGGTCTTATCCAGATCGGCCATGATGGGTTCTACACTTTTCTTCTTTCCGGGCAATCCGAATATCATGAGACAGGTGACCGCAAAGAACAGAAGAACGACCCCGGCAAGGACCAGGTAGGGAATGATAAACATCGATGCTCCTTATATACTCTCTTTACTTTATAAAATCAAATCAGTTACATGGTATCATATTTTCCTTTTGACTTCAATCATATGCGATGGGAGGTTCACCCGTGAAGAACTGCCCTTGACGTGCGAAGGCGGTTCTCTAGCTTCTTCCGGATAGCCTTCCTCAAACAGCTCGATGCTCACGTTTTTTCCACACTCTTTGGCATCTCTTGAAAGCAGGGGGCCAATGGCTGCGTGATCGGATCAGCCTTTGCCGAGCTTCACCGCCTTTGGCGTTCGAAGCTCTTCGAAAGCATTCCACGGCTTATCGTAGATGACCAGACACTCCGTCACAGAGTCGTAAGCCGCTTTGGCAAGGAATGACCCCAGTTCGGAAAACGGACCTGCATCCGTATAGCGCTCTGCTCCGATCTCCGTCACAAGTGTGATGCCGTCCGTCCCTGTTCCTGTAGCCGGACGCCCGTTATTCACATCCGCAATGCCCAGATCTGAAAGCGCTGCGCTCTTTCCTTCTGTCAGCGTGATGAAGCTTCTCGCCATGATGCCTTCGGGAAGACTTCCATGGATGAGGACCATCATATTGATGGTGCCGACATGTGCAAAGTGACCATCCCTCTCCCGATACAGCGGTTTTGACGATGCGCGGCAGGCTGTCTTTTCCACGCCTCCCGTGGTCACGATCTCTACCATAAGATCTCCGGATGTGAAAACCTTGTGCGAGTACTGATACACCTTCGCCGCAGTCAGAAGCGCACTGGAGGTTTCCGGATCGGCCCCCTCCTTTTCGATACAGCGTTTCAGGTATGCGGCTACCGATCCGCCGGGAAAATCAGACTCTTCGCCATAAAAGGTTCTGAGCCGCTGATTCATCACAGCTCTCACGCGGCGCAGACCGCCGCCATAGATCGCAGTCGATAGTGAGAGATGCTCTTTGTCAAAGGAGATCAAAAGACTGTCCTCGCTGACACGAAGACGGGCTCCCGGCACAGCGAGAGAATGGATGGTGGGATACATGGGCGTCGACCTCTTTTCAATGAATGAATGGGCAGAAACACGGATGACGCTCTTCCCGATGTCGTCCGTATTTCTACGCTTCATTATATCACGAGCGATCAGCGGCCAGAGCGCCCCCCCGCATGGCCCCTTATTTCCTTATGGACAAACCCCCACGCCTTTGCTATGATAAGAGCAAAATATTTCTGTTTTAAAAAGGAGTTGGTACGGCTATGCCTATGACGAGCGGACACTTTGTGAATTAAGCGAATCTGCAGAAATCACCCCTATAGGAATCCAGCTGGAAGTGAATGCGGAAATTTTTAATACGCTTCACAACCTGCTTTGCACCATGCGAGAGGACAAAGACATCTCCCCTTCTGATGAAGCACGCCTCTACAAACTTTGGCGGCAGACCATCCATGAAATGTCACTGATCGAGCTTCGGAAAGGCCGCGGTCTCCCCATGTCCGAGCAGATCTCCATGCTGCGCGAAGCCTATGACATAGAGACTAAGTACATGGCGGACCAGATCTTCCGTCCTGTTTCCAGCGTACATCTGACAAAAAACTCATCGAGAAGGAAAGTGCCTTTGATGAAGAAGAGATGAATGCCTTCTTCCGAAAGACCATCTGGCCATCTATCCGTCAGGGAAAGAAAGGCGGGCAGAAGCATCCCACCGCTACATCATCGCAGGGCAGCCCGGCTCGGGCAAGACGCGCATGTCTTCCATGATCATCGAAGAGTATGATGGAAATATCGTACAGTCCATGAGTGATAATTTCCGCGGTTTCCACCCTCGTTATAAAGCTCTCATGAAGAAGTACGGGCAATATTGTGCCTATTTCTCCATGGCTCAGGGGCAGTACCTCTCAGACCTTGCCATGAAGCAGGCCGCCGTAGAACGTTACCACATCCTTCAGGAAGGATCCCTGGAAGATGTCTCCCACACAAAAGAATACATCCGTTATCTGAAAGAGCGCGGCTATACCATCTGCGTGCTCCTCAGGGCCTGCCCCAAAAAGGAAAGCTGGAAGGCCATCCACCAGCTCTTCCTGCAGCAGCGTCTGAAAGCGCCCGGACTTTCCCGCCTCATCACGAAAGAACAGCATGACAAGGCATGCCTTTCCTTCCTTTCTGCCACCAATGACCTCATTGCACAGAACTTGATGGATCGGCTCATCATCAAAAGCCCCAAAGGGCTTCTCTATGACAGTGACGATATGCCCACAGAACGAGTCAGTGAGCTTCTTGCGAAGCGAATGACAAAATAAAAAGAGGCCGAAAGGTCTCTTTTTTATGATGAGGAATCTCGAATGACTAGTGACTTGAATACTACTTTCAGGCATCGCCCCGTTTTCGTCATCCTGAGCGGAGGGAAACGACGTTTATTCGGATAGCCTCAGCCAGAACTGATGAGATCTGAGTCGAAGGATCTCGGCGAAGCCGCCACCACCATTTCTCATTTCTCATTTTCTCGACCCCTGAAGTTTGAAAGCAGGAATGATTAGTGGCTAGGGATTAGGAGCTCGAGTGACTAGTGGCTGAAATGCCACCTTCGGGCATCGCCGCCATCTATACTCCGCGGCGCTTCCATATTTTTATGCGCCGCACCACCCCCGTTGAACCCTCTGAACCTGTTG
>ENA-OQEN01000623-OQEN01000623.1-human-gut-metagenome-genome-assembly--contig:-NODE-623-length-15221-cov-2.703856_pt1 | contig 15221 bp, 18 predicted proteins | sample MGYA00242791_ERZ504627 | MGnify/ENA primary metagenome ERZ504627 (study PRJEB26092, sample SAMD00036316) | human gut metagenome | host: Homo sapiens | study: EMG produced TPA metagenomics assembly of... | reverse complement strand
ACTGTATCTTTTGGTGCGTCGCTGCTTTCATACTGAAAATTGGTATCCAGCTGAAGCCCTACGCTCTCCAGCATCATTTTGGCATTTTCAACCGTCATGGTAGAAAGGTTTGGCACCTCAGAGGAGTTGGTATCCTTACCGCTATTGACCTGGATATAGATCGTTGTATCAGCGGACACCTTATTCCCCGCCGCGGGAACCGTTTGGACAACCTGGCCCTCCTTCAACTCCGCGTCATAAACACTGATCGGACTGCTGGAAACATTCAAAAAGCCTTTTTCAATCAATTGCTGTCTTGCGTCGTCAAAATAGGAGCCGCGGATATCGGGAATTTCAAGATCTCCACTGTTGCCGACCAGCTTAACAACGATCTTTCCGCCTTTGCGCATCTTTTTCCCTTCGGAATAGGCGGGCGACTGCTCGACAATCGTATTCGGCGCTTTGGTCGAATCGGTGACTTTTTCATCAGATACCACAATATTATAATTCGCGTATTTATCCTCTAAATGAGGCTGAATATCGTTATAATAATTTAAGCCTACCAACTGGGGAATTTCAACCCGGCCTCCGCCTAATACCCCTGTACCAAACAGAACGCCGATGATAATGCCGACAACCGCAAGGCCAGCCACAATCCCGATCAGGATAGGCAGCGTTTTCTTACGAGAGGAGGCCTCGTCGTCATAGGTATCCTCCGGCTCTGGTGGAACAACAGGGCGCACCTTGCCGGTATCCTCAATATATTTGGTGGGCTCATTATCCACGAAACAAGCATAGTTAAATTTAATATTCGGATTGCGCTTAAATTCATCTAAATCCAGCAGCATTTCGGCGGCAGACTGATAGCGGTCGCGCACATCTTTCTGCATCGCTTTCATCGTGATCTGCTCCAGGCCGACTGGAATTTGATCGTTAAGCTCGCGCGGGCTCTTTGGATCGGATTGCAGCTGCATAATTGCAACGGAAACGGCGCTATCCGATTGGAAGGGAAGCTGCCCGTCAGCATCTCATAGAGCACGACGCCTACGGAATAGAGATCCGCTTTATCATCCGTAATTTCGCCGCGCGCCTGCTCCGGGCTGATATAATGAACGGAGCCAATCGCGCTCTCCGTCATTGTGCGGGTTTCGCTGCGGCTGAAGCGGGCAATACCAAAATCTGTTACCTTGATGTTGCCATTTTGCAGGAGCATGATATTCTGCGGCTTGATATCACGGTGCACAATTCCTTTATCATGTGCATGCTGAAGCGCGCGCAGGATCTGTGTGACAAAATGAACCGCTTCTTTCCAGTTAATGACCTTTTGCTGCTCAATATACTCCTTAAGCGTGATACCCTCGACATACTCCATCACAATATACTGGAGCCTGTCTCCAAAACTTACATCATACACTTTTACGATATTCGGGTGAGAGAGCACAGCAATTGCCTTCGACTCATTTTTGAAGCGGCGGCGGAACTCCTCATTCTGTAGGAACTCCTCTTTCAGAATTTTAACGGCTACGATCCGGTCGTCAATATTATCATAGGCCTTATAAACGACGGCCATCCCGCCGACACCGATGATCTCCTGAATTTCATAACGGCCGTCCAGCCGCTTCCCAACATAATTCTCCATGTGTAACCATCCTTCGTAGAAGCCGGAAATGACTGCGCATCAATACGTAATAGCAACCACTGTGATATTGTCGCCGCCACCGTGCTGATTGGCAAGGTCAACCATTTGCTGTGCGGATTCATAATATCCGCTCGTTTGGGTTATCTGAAAAATTTCATCTGTTTCCAGATAGTTGGTCAGCCCATCTGTGCACAGGAGCAGCACGTCTTCCGGCTCCATCCTGTCCTCACAGAAATCTATATCAACTGCCTCATCGACACCTAAGGCACGCGTAATGATGTTTTTCCTCGGATGCGCTTTCGCCTCATTGGGGGTCAGCTTTCCGGTTTCCACCAGTTCCTGAACAATGGAATGATCCCGAGTCATCTGCATAATTCCCTTTGGGGATACCTTATAAGCGCGGCTGTCTCCCGCATGGACAATGCGGATCATTTGGTCTGACAATACCGCGGCGACCACCGTTGTGCCCATGCCATGCAGTTCGGGGTTTGCGCTGGCTAAATCAAAAATGCTAACGTTTGCCGCAGTCACGGCGGAAACCAGCATATTTTTAATGGAGTTGCCGCTCATCCCATCGCGATACTGCGCATTGATCTGCTGGGAAATCATTTTCACCGCGGTTGAGCTTGCAACGCTGCCGCCGGCCGCGCCCCCCATCCCATCACATACCACGGCCCAAGCCACACCGCCAGGCAATTCGCCTGCAGCGTAGGAATCCTGATTGGACTCGCGCACTCTGCCGATATCCGTTTTTGCCACAATTCTCACACGTTCTCCTCCTTTGCCGGGATAAATATCCGCGTCTCAACTGCCCGCAAGAGGCATTGATATCCGCGCCAAGCGTGCGGCGGATCGTCACCTGAATACCATTTTGCTCCAAAAGCTTTGCAAACCGCTCCAACCGCTCCCGTGGGCTGCGGCGATAAGCATTCTCCCGCACCTCGTTGGCCGGGATCAGATTAACGTGGCACAGCATCCCACGCAGGCGGCGGGCAAGCTCCAGCGCACAAGCGTCGGAATCGTTCACATCTTGGATCATGGCATATTCAAAGGAGATTCTGCGGGAGGTTTTCGCCGCATATCTCCTGCACGCATGCAATAATTCATCTACACCCCAACGGTGATTGACCGGCATAATCCGGGAACGCACCGCGTCGTTTGGGGCATGCAGGGAGACGGAGAGCGTTAATTGCAAATGATATTCCAGCAGCTTCTCAATCCCGGGCACAATTCCGCAGGTTGAGAGCGAAATATTCCGCATGCTGAGATTCAGCCCGTTGACATCCGTGGCCAACTGCAAAAACCGAAGCACGTTTTCAAAATTATCCAACGGCTCCCCCATTCCCATTAATACGACGTGGGAGACGCGGACATTCCAATCACGCTGCGCAGCATAAATTTGCCCCAGCATTTCGGACGGCGCCAAATTTCGAACAAAGCCCCCGATTGTGGATGCGCAAAAGGAACAGCCCATTTTACAGCCGACCTGAGAGGATACGCAAAGCGTATAGCCGTATTTATAGCGCATCAAAACGGATTCAATCAAAGCACCGTCATGCAGCCTATAAAGATATTTCACGGTTTCATCATAGGAGGAAACCAACCTTTTTTCAATATTGCAGCCTAAGATCGAAAAATGATCGCGCAGGAATTCGCGGAAAGCTTTCGGCTGATCGGTCATTTCCTCAAAATCAGAAACGCCTCGTTTATGCAGCCAGGCATACACCTGAGAAACACGGTAGGATGGCTGGGCAGCTGGAGCCAGCGCCTGTTTGAGTTGCTCTGCCGTCATCGACCGGATATCCTTCGAATTCAAACGCTCACCTCTTGAAACACTGCAATATAAAATCCATCGCGCCCACCGCTTCGGGGAATAGGGTGAAAAAGCCGTTGTCATCCTTTCGGGCATTCAACTGCTCGGGCAAATCAGGCGCAACGGGGCGGAAAGAAGCGTTTTCCTGTAAAAATCGCAAGCAGACCGCTTCGTTTTCCTCGGGATTCAAGGTGCAGGTAGAATACACCAGCCTGCCGCCCTTTTTTACATAACGAGCGGCGTTACGGAGTATAAGGTACTGCAAATCAGGCAATTTGTCAACCTCTCCCTGCGGTTTATAGCGAATTTCCGGTTTTCTGCGCACAATTCCAAAGCCAGAGCAAGGCACATCGCAAAGCACCCTGTCCGCTTTTCCATAAGCTTCATTGTAGCAGGAAGCATCCGCCACAGCAGGGTAGACCGACGTAATTCCAAGCCGTGCAGCGCCTTGCTCAATCAATGCCGTGCGGGAGGGATACAGGTCAAAGGAACACACCGATCCTTCCCCACGCATGCGCTCAGCAACGGTAAAGCTTTTGCCGCCCGGCGCAGCACAAAGATCGAAAACCGTTTCCCCCGGCTGGGCATCCAAGGCCTTGCAGCAAAGCTGGGAGGAAATATCCTGCACATGGAAAAGCCCATCCTGATAGGCTTTTGTGCGCTCGATCGCACCCGCGCGATCTAAAACCAAAGCATCTTCCACATCCGCGGCGGCATGGGCCGCCACATGATCCTGCCGGAGCAGAACGGTCAGCTTTTCCGCTGTTGTCTGCAATGTGTTAACACGCACCGTTAGAGGAGCAGGCGCCATGCAGGCCTCCAAAATAGAAAGCGTATTCTCCCGCCCATAGGCATTGAGCCATTTCTCAATCAACCATTCTGGAAAAGAATAACGGATGGAAAGCATCTGAAGCGCATCTGCCTCCTGCTCCGGCAGGCAAATTCCCGCATCGCTCACCTTTCGAAGCACAGCATTGACCAGCCCGGCAGCAAAGGCGCAGCCGTTTTGCTTGACAAGGGAAACACTCTCGCAAACCGCCGCGGAGGAAGGAATCCGTTCCATAAAAAGGAGCTGACACACGCCGAGCCGCAGGGCGGCCAGCACCTCAGGCTTGAGCTTTTTCAGCGGCTGCTTTAAGTAGAGGGAGAGCTGATAGTCAATGGTATAAAGCCGCTCCTCAACGCCATATACCAGCGCGGAAACAAGCGCCGCATCCCGCGCCGGGAGCTCATTGCGGCGCAAGGCGGCATCCAGTGTCAAATTGGAATACGCCGCATCGCGCTGCATTCGGACGAGAATCTCCATCGCAATTTGGCGAGCATTTTTCCCCATGAGAATCCCTCCTTGATTGAAAACTAATCATCCCGCCGGCCCGCAAAATCGCAAGCAGACGCAGCAGATTGGCAAGGGAAACAACAAGCGCTGCAACATAGGTCATCGCTGCGGCGCGCAATACGCTGCGTGCTCCCGGCAGTTCCTCCCCGGAGAGCATCCCCGTATCATCGATCACACGGATTGCACGGCGGCTTGCGTTAAACTCCACCGGCAGCGTCGCAAGCTGAAAAATTACAACCAGAGAATATAGCAGTAGGCCCACATTCACCAACAAATCCGCGCCAAAGATCAAGCCGGCTACCGCGAGCGGGATACCAAGCTTTGAGCCAAGGTTGCAAACGGGAAGAATCGCATTACGAATTTTGATCGGCAGGTAGCCTTTGGCATGCTGAACGGCATGGCCCGCTTCATGCAGGCGACGCCGATCGCCGCCACAGAAGCGCTTCCATATACCCCATCGGAAAGGCGAATCACATTGGCGCGTGGGTCATAGTGATCCGTCAGGTTGCCGGCAATGCGCTCAATGCGCACATCCATTAGGCCGTAGTGGCGCAGCACGTTCATCGCCGCGTCCGCCCCGGTCATGCCGCTCGTCACGCGCACCTGTGCATATTTTGCATAAGCGCGTTTCACCCCGATCTGGCAATCAGGGCCAAAATCATGGCTGGCACGACTAAAATCAAATAATAATAATCCAGATGGAACAAAAAAAAGTTCATCCACAATCCTCCGGTCAATCAAATAAAAATAGGGTTACTCTCCCAGTCTCGTCCCTTCGGGATCGGGTGGCCGCGCAGATAGTCAGAGCATCCATGCGCTTACCTCCCTCCGCCTGAATGCACAGAAGCGATAATACCGCCCCATCCCGCAGGCAACGCAAATCTCACCGTCCACACCGGTTACCGTGCCGTAGGGAGCGTGCTTTCGCGCCCTGTCATCCGGGAGCCATTGCACTTTCATTCGCTTGCCGGACAGGCTTGTAACAGCCACCGGCCAGGGGGACAGGCCGCGAATTTGATTGTGAATTTCCCGCGCGGGCTTTGACCAGTCAATCGGGCAGAGGGATTTATCGAGCATCGGCGCATAGGTCGATTCGCCGTCCTCCTGTGGAACCCGCTGGAGCGTGCCAGCCTGAAGGGAGTAAAGCGTATCGGATAGAAGCTGCGCCCCCAGCCCGGAGAGCTTGTCATGCAGCTCGCCCGCCGTTTCATCCTCACCAATTTCCGTTTCCGCCTTCAGGAGCATGTCGCCCGTATCCAGACCAGCGTCCATAAACATGGTTGTCACGCCGGTTTTCTGATCGCCCCGCAGGATCGACCACTGGATCGCGCCGCGCCGCGCAGCCGCGGCAACAACGATGCATGAACATTGATGCACCCATATGGGGGGAGATCCAGCACCGCCTGAGGCAAAATTTTACCATATGCCACCACCACAATGAGCTCAGGATCCAGCGCCTTGAGCTGAGCAAAGGCTGCCTCCGGTTTTAACAGAGGCAGGCTGGTAAACGGGAATACCGGCTTTCAGCGCCGCCTGTTTGACCGGCGGCGGCATCACAGAATAGCCTCTCCCCTTGGGCTTATCGGGCTGTGTGAACACGCCTGATACCTCATGCCCATCTTGAATGAGCCGCTCCAGGCAGGGCACTGCAAATTCCGGCGTTCCCATAAAAATAATGCGCATGATTCTATCGCTCCTTTTGCCTTTCTATCGTTTGATCGTTGACTGAATAGACGCTTCCGGCGCCAAACGCTCCGTGAAAAGGATGCCGTCCAAATGATCGATCTCATGGCAGAAGCAACGCGCTTTCAATCCATCGCCCTTATAGATACACCATTTGCCCTCCCGATTCTGCGCCTTGACCTTGACGACTGCCGGGCGAATGGTTTCCCCATATTCTCCAGGCAAGGATAAACATCCCTCGCTCTCGCGCTGCTCACCCTCTGCTTCTATAATCTCCGGGTTAACAAGCTCCAGAAGGCCGTCGCCCACATCGACTACGACGACGCGGCGCAAAACGCCGACCTGTACGGCAGCAAGGCCGACGCCCTCCGCGCTATAAAGCGTTTGTCTCATATCGTCTAAAAGCTCGGCAAGCCTTGCGTCAAATTTTTCAACCGGCCGGCTTTTCTTTTTTAAAACCGGATCGCCCTCCACCACGATTTTTCTCAATGCCATATGGCACCCATCCTTTCCTATGTTCTCCTCTGTTTTACAAAATAAATATGGCTGACATATGAAGAATCTATCATTGAAACATAAAATTTTTAATAAATATTCTCCGGATTCAGGTCGGCATATACCGTTACTTCCCTAAACCGCGCATCCTTTGGGAACTGTGTGAGGAGGGTTTCAATCATGGATCGAAACCCCTTCGTATTGCGGCACTTGACAATCAGCCGATAGCGAAATTTATTGCTCAGCTTTGCAATTCGCGGCGGCATGGGGCCGAGCACAATAAATTTCTGCTCCGGATATTCCAGCTGGCTCAGGGATTTCATCAGTTCCAAAAAGCATTTGGAGGCCGCCGCTACCTGCGCCTCCTTTTCCCCGACAAACCCGATACAGAGCAAATCGCAATACGGCGGATAAACCATCGCTTTACGCAATAGGATTTCCGTTTGATAAAATGCATCATAATCCTGTTTCGCCGCCAGGCGGATCACTGGGTTTTCCGGCGTGAGCGTTTGGATGACGGCGCGCCCTTTGATCGCACCGCGGCCGGACCGCCCCACTACCTGGGTGAGCAGCGCAAAAGCACGCTCTAGGCTGCGGTAATCGTCGTTATAAAGCTGCTGATCGGCGGAGATCACGCCGACGAGCGTTACCCGCGGAAAGTCAAGCCCTTTTGCCACCATTTGCGTGCCGAGCATAATCTCATACTCTCCATGAGAAAAAGCCGCAAGCTTATCTTCATGCGCATAGCGGGCCATCGTCGTATCCGCATCCATGCGCAAAATCCGCGCTTTAGGGAAAAGCAACGCCAGCTCCTCTTCCACCGCTGCGTTCCAAAGCCTGCATAGCGCACGTCCTGCTCCCCGCATTCCGGGCAGGTATCCCGAAACGGCTCAGAATAGCCGCAGTAGTGGCACATCAGCGACCATTTGCCCGGTGATAGGTGAGCGATATGCTGCAATTTGGGCAGGTAACCACGTGGCCGCAGGAACGGCAGGCCACAAAAGTGTGGTAACCACGGCGGTTCATGAGGAGGATTGACTGCTCGCCAGCCTCCAGATTTTTTTGCAATTCAGCGGCCAGCCTGCGGCTGATCGCCGTGCGGTTGCCCGCCGCGTTCTCCTCACACAAATCAACCGTGATCACTTCGGGCAGCACGGCGTTTCCATAGCGTTCATCCAATCGATTGAGCGAATACCGGCCGCTTTTCGCGGCGGCATAGCTTTCCACAGAAGGAGTGGCCGAGGCCAAAATCAGCAGCGCATTTTGCTGGGCACAGCGGAACTTCGCCACATCACGCGCATGGTAACGGGGTGCGGACTCAGATTTGTAGGTATGCTCCTGCTCCTCATCCATGATAATCAAACCAAGATTCTCAAACGGCGCAAACACAGCGCAGCGTGTGCCGACCACAATGCCCGCCTCTCCATTTTTGACACGTTTCCACTCATCCATACGTTCCCCCATGGATAATGCGCTATGGAATACGGCAACCTGCTTCCCATAGCGGCCTTTAAAAATGGCCAGTGTCTGTGGGGTGAGAGCAATTTCAGGCACCATGACAATCACGCCCCGGCCTTGTGCAGATACTTCGTCAATCATCCGTAGGAATACCTGTGTTTTACCGCTGCCCGTCACGCCAAAGAGGAGCGAAACGCCGCCGCGGCCCAAACGGTATTGGGCATTGAGCTCTTCAAAGGCCGCCTGCTGCTTTCGCGTCAAGCAAATAGGCGCCTGGGGGACCTGCTCTGCTTCCGGCTGCCTAGCCGGATCGCGGTAAATCTCATTTTCATAGTAATCTATCAGGTTCTTTTTTTCAAGTGCCGCAACAACGGCCGGGGTTACGCCTGTGAAATAACACAGCTCCTTCACCGAAGCGCAGCCCACATCCAGGAGGACGTCCATCACAGCGCGCTGCTTTTGGGTAAGGGAAGGCAAGAGCTGCTCTAGCTCCTCCCCCGCAACGCACAGGCGCACCATGCGCACCGTTGCATCCCCAATGCGCTGCGCGGCCTCGTCATTGCGAACGACCAGCTGTTTTTTCAAAAGGCGTTTGAAAACATCGCTGCCTTTCTCAAGACCTGTCAGCTGCATAATCCGCTCCTCGCCGACATAGGCTTGCCGCTTGTGCAGCAATTGCAACACCTCGCGCTCATCCGACGGAAATGTGTCCAGAACCAGATCCCCTATTTCCGGAGCGATCCGATATTGCATTTTGTGCCGGAGATTAATTCCGGACGGTAAAATCGTGCGGACCGCCTCATAAAGCGTGCAAAAAGTATGCGCCTTGAGCCAAACTGCCAGGCGCAGCATGTTCGCATTTAAAAGAGGCTCTTCATCCAGCACGCAGGAAAGCTGCTTGAGCCTACCGGACGGTTCTTCCTCAGAAAGGGAAAAAAGCATACCAAACCGCTTCTGGTTTCCCCTGCCAAAGGGAACGCTGACGCGGCAGCCAGGCCGCGCACGCTCCCGCAGGCTCTCCGGAACGCAGTAATCGTATGCTTTATCAAAATGATAGGAAACGTTTTCCAACGCCACCTTTGCGATGAGAACCGGGGCCATGGGATCTCTCCTTTACCTGCTGCCTGAGGCGGCTTACAGGTCGCGGATTTCCTCAGGCTCAATAATCTCATATTTCCCAGCAAGCATTTCGCCTAGGGCGATGCTCACGGGCTTTTCCGTCAGATGATCCCCATTGAAGTGCGCTTCGTCCGCAATGGCACGCGCGCGCTTCGCAGTGGCCGTTACCAGAGAATAACGGCTGACATGGTTTTTCAACAATACGCTCAAATCCGGATTAAACATGCTCCAATACCTCTTTTACAAATGAATTCATACGGGCGGCCTTCAAATTTTCCGCCTGGATAATGGCACAGATATCACTGACCGCATAGTCTACAATATCATTCACCACAACATAGTCATATTCATGCGCACGGCCAATTTCATCCTGCGCTATCCGCATACGTGTTTTGATATCCTTCTCGCATTCACTTTCGCGGTTGCGCAGCCGCTCCTCCAACGTTTGCATGGAGGGGGGCATTAGGAAAATGCTCACCACATCCGGATATAGCCGGCGGATTTTTTCCGCTCCCTGCACCTCGATTTTCAGGATGACGGTTTTCCCCTCTTCCAGCCACTGATCGACCGGATCGCGGGGCGTGCCGTAATACTGCTCGCCGTATTGCGCGTATTCTAAAATTTCCTGGCGCTCCAGCTTATTGAGAAAATAATCCTTCGTTACAAAATAATAGTGAAACCCATCGATCTCCCAATCCCGTGCCGCACGGGTCGTTAGGGAAATGGAAAGCTGCACATTGGGATCGCGCTTTGCAAGCTGCTCCAAAATCGTATCCTTCCCAGAACCGGACGGACCGGACAGGATAAAAAGCATCCCCCTCTTTTTGTCACTCATCGTCCGGCGCACCCTCCTCCGTATCAATTTCATCCTCATCGTCGTTGAGGCGGTTTGCAACCGTTTCAGATTGCAGATAGGTAAGGATCACATGATCGCTATCCGTGATGATCACAGCGCGCGTCCGCCGCCCATGCGTTGCGTCAATGAGTGTGCCGCGCTCCTTGCAATCCTGAATAATCCGCTTGATGGGCGCAGATTCCGGGCTGACGATCGCAACCAAACGGTTGGCGTTGACCATATTGCCAAAGCCGATATTGATGAGCTTCATTCACTTTCTCCTCCCGCATTTTTACTGTTCCTGCCATAAGCCGCTCTGTTGGAAAAACGCGATTATTCAATATTCTGCACCTGTTCACGAATTTTTTCAATCTCCGCCTTGATATCCAAAACCTTGCGGGCAATCTCCACATCCTGCGCTTTGGAGCCGATGGTGTTGGCCTCCCGGTTCATCTCCTGCACCAGGAAATCCATCTTCCTGCCAATTGCCTCGCCCGCTTCAAAAAAAGCGTGCAGCTGATCGATATGGCTGCGGAGCCTGACCGTTTCTTCATCCACGGCAACTTTATCGGCATAGATTGCAGCTTCCATCAAAATCCGCTGCTCGTCCACCTGCGCATCCGCCAGCACCTCCTGCATTTTGGCATAGAGCTTTTCGCGATAGGCACGCACGGTTTCCGGCGAACGCTGCTCAATGAATGCAACGCAATGGAGAATGGTATCCATCCGAGAAAAGATATCAGCCCGCAACCGGGCGCCCTCCTGCTCACGCATGGATACACAGGAGTCCACAGCGCGCTGGGCCACCGTGCGCACAGCGCCCCAGATTTTTTCTTCATCCGCCTCAGCTTTATGGATCGAAAACACATCGCTGTAGCGCCCTAAAGCGGAAGCGGAAATATCATCCCGCAGCCCATACCGCTCCATCAGCTCGCGCAGCGCGGCAACATATCCATCTGCAAGGGAATGGTTGACCTGCACGGTAACGTCCGCATCCTCCAGCGTATCGATCTGGACAAAGCAATCCACCTTGCCGCGGGAGATAAGCGGCTGCACAAACCGCTTCAGCCTATCTTCCAAAAAGCCGTAGCTTCTCGGCACCTTCGCGCTGAATTCGAGATAACGGTGATTGACGCTTTTCATCTCAACGGCGATCTGCATCCCGTCGATCACATCTTCGGCGCGCCCGTAGCCCGTCATGCTTTTCACCATAGTATTCTCCTCTGATCCGATCTAAAATTCACCGGCCGGCCCGGCCTTGTGAGGCAGATATTTATCTTGTATTTTAACAAAAACGAATAGGGTTTGTCAAATAAATTCCGCTATTCAAGCCCCGCTCTCCTCAAAAAGCCACTGGTTCAATTGCAGACGATCCTATACGGAAAGCACAGATCGGATTGCCGGCGGCAGATTGGCCTGGGCAGCGCCCCGCCACCCATCTACGCGCCCTATCATTTCACTCTTGCATTACGGGGAGGATAGAGCCAATGTCAATCAGCTTTTCCCCCTGGCCCAGCAATTGCGAGGTTTTACGCCATGGCGCTCCATAAAGGAGAGGATCTTTTTGCCATCCGGGTGTGTCAAGGGATCGCCCGCGAATGCCATTGTGGCAGCATCCAGCTTGCCGCAGCACCCGCCGATAAAGCCATAACCATAGCCCGGCAGACGGATGCAGCCCGGAATAATTTTCAGCACATCCAGCCCCGCCCGACACAGCGTGTATGCCAGCCCTTCATCCGCTGTGATCACGGCGTTTTCCGATACGATGCACAAGCTGCACTTGGCATACCCCTGCTTAACGGGAATCAGCTCCAACCCCATCCGCCGGGCAGCCTCCAGCAATTCCGGCGCAGCGGCCTGCTCATTGCAGACCAAGCGGCTGCCAATACGCGCTGCATTCAGCGCCACATCTCCTGGATAGTGCGGGGCAAGCTCCTTTTTCAAAAAAGTAACGGCAAAACCAAAACCGCTGAGCGCATTGCAAAGCCGGCCTTCCCCCTGTGCCGCGAGCACCTCCCCATTGCCCAACGGATGCACAAGCATATCGGCATGGCGGCACAAAGCGCCGGCAGGCTGCGGTTAGGGCCTGCGGCAATCGTCCAGACGCCCAGCGCTTCCAGCGAACGAATCACACGCGATCAACGCTTCCCACTACTGCGGCGGATACCTTTTCGGTTGGAAGATTTGGGCTGTAAACCGGAATCATTTCTCCACGCTTCCTTTTCCGGGCCGTGAAACAGCCCTTTTGAAACCAATGTTTTTCTCTGCTCAGCGTATATTTGCTAAAAAATTTTTTACACTATCCTACACAGGCCATTCTATCACGCCGGAAGAAGGAACAAAGCTATGAATTTGATCCCATGCAATGCGCAATGCCGCTATCAGGTAGAGGCTGCTGCACGCTGCACAAGGCGGAAGCAGTCAACAGCGTACAAAAGGGATGCGTCTATTTTGTACCGCGTGAAAAAGCGCAAAAAGATGGGCTGCGCTAACCAATCATTGCTTCAAACGCCTCGCGGACAGTGCGCACACCGATAATCTCGATCTTATCCCGAACGCTGATGCCAGCCCCTTCAGGTTGTGCCGCGGCACTACACAACGGCGAAAGCCCAAACGAGCCGCTTCGCTGATGCGCTGCTCCGTATTGCCCACAGCGCGGATTTCTCCGGCCAGGCCGATTTCTCCAAAGGCCAATACATCCTCCTGCACAACGCAATCCTTCAAGCTGGATACCAATGCGAGCGCGACCGATAAATCCGCCGCAGGCTCGTCCAGCTTGAAGCCCCCAACCACATTAACATAGGCGTCCATATTGCCGAAGAAATACCCGGCCCGCTTTTCCAACACTGCCAGCAGCATCGACATCCGGTTATAATCGAAGCCTGTTGCCATGCGGCGCGGCGTTCCAAAGCCGGTGGGCGCCACCAAGCCCTGCACCTCCGCGAGGATCGGCCGGGAGCCCTCCATCACGCAGGCGACACAGGTGCCGGAAGCATTCTGCGGCCGCCCGGAAAGGAGCATCAGAGAGGGGTTTTCCACCTCGCGCAGGCCGTTATCCAGCATTTCGAACACACCGATTTCATTGGTGGAGCCATAGCGGTTTTTGACTGCGCGCAGAATCCGGTAGGAAAGGTGCCTATCGCCTTCGAAATAAAGCACGGCGTCTACAATATGCTCCAACACCTTTGGCCCGGCAATATTGCCATCCTTATTCACATGGCCGACAACGATAATCGGGATATCCACGCTTTTGCCGTGCGCATCAGCAAACCGGTGCATTCCCTGACCTGTGTTACGCTGCCGGAAGAGGAGCAACGTCGGAGTGATTCATGGTCTGGATGGAATCGATAATCACAAGATCCGGCTTTTCCGTTTGGATCAATTCTGAAATAAGCTGCACATCCGTTTCACACATGATATAGAGATTCGGTGTTGCCACGCCCAAGCGCTGGCCCGCAGCTTGATTTGGTGCGCCGACTCCTCGCCGGAAACATAGAGCACGCGCAGCGTTTCCCCTAAAAAGCCGCAGATTTGCAGCAGGATCGTTGATTTGCCGATGCCGGGATCGCCGCTGAGTAGCACAAGCGACCCTTTGACGACACCGCCGCCCAGCACCCGGTCCAGCTCCTTTAAGCCGGTTGCGTAGCGTGCTCCGCGTCGGCGGAAATCTCATTGATCTGCACCACGCGAGGCGCGCCCCGCCCGCCCGATGCGGATTTGGGGCCGGAAGCAGAAACCGGGGCGCGCATTTCCTCGGACATGCTGTTCCACTCCCCGCAGCCGGGGCATTTGCCATACCATTTGGGGCTTTCATAGCCGCATTGGCTGCATACGAATACGCTTTTTGACTTCTGTGCCATAGATGCTTCTGTCCTTTCCAGACCATTTGATTATTGGGCGGCCGGCGTCGCGTCGGCAGTGCCGATTCCATTGAGGTAGGATAAAACGCCGTAAAAAATTGATAACGCCAATTCATTCTGATAGGCTTCTGTGCGCAGCTTTTCCGTTTCCTGCGCGTTGGACATGAAGCCGCACTCCACCATAACGGCAGGCGTTTTCGCCTGATAGAGCAAATAGATCTCTGTGCCGGATTTTTTTACCTTGCGGGTATTCTGCGGCTGGATCAAGTGGATGACGGACTGCTGAATAGCCGCCGCAAGCGCCTGGCTCTCCGGGTGATTGGGCGAATAGAATACCTGTGTGCCTGTGTTATTCGGGTAAGGATAAGAATTTTGATGAATGCTGATAAACAGGCAGTCCGGCGTTTCATTGATGAGCTTCAGGCGGTTGTGCAAATCAGAAATTTTCTTTTGCCGGATCGTTTTGGCGGAATCGTCATGGATGGAGATATCCTCCCGCCGCGTCATGACCGTGTCAAACCCCATCATGCGGAAAATAGTTTCCAGCTTCAGCGCAATTTCCAGATTGATCCCCTTTTCCACTGTGCCGTCTTTTGCGACTGTGCCGCCGTCAACGCCGCCGTGCCCTGCGTCGATCAGGATTGTGGGATGCCCGGAAACGCCTGAAGCGGAAACGGATTGCAGCGCATCCTGGTTTTTTCGCTCCACAATGATTGCAAAAATACAAAATAAGATCAAAACCGCGGCGACAGCCGCCCAAATCAGCCTGTTTTTCTTCATCTCTGACACCCCGCTTGCAAAGTTGCTCTTCTCTAGATATATGCGGGAAAACAAAGATGATGTTTCAAAACGGTTTTAGATTAATGCAACATATCCACAAGCGCGCAAGTGCGAACGGGTATGCTTCCATGTTCTCCGAAGCTCGAGGTTCGTGAGGCTATCTACATATGTGCAAAACGCTCTACTTCAAACAAAATGTTGGAAGCTTACGCACATAGCTAATC
>ENA-OQEN01000622-OQEN01000622.1-human-gut-metagenome-genome-assembly--contig:-NODE-622-length-15236-cov-7.727116_pt1 | contig 15236 bp, 22 predicted proteins | sample MGYA00242791_ERZ504627 | MGnify/ENA primary metagenome ERZ504627 (study PRJEB26092, sample SAMD00036316) | human gut metagenome | host: Homo sapiens | study: EMG produced TPA metagenomics assembly of... | reverse complement strand
CCAACGTCGATAACGTCAACGTCATTTTCGGCACCCATTCCATTGCGCACGTGGCCGAGCTTATCGCCGAGGCGTTTTTTGGATGGCAAGCGCCATATCCGTACGAATGAGCATGAGGATACCGACGCCATGAGTATGCCGTGGCATCGCGAGACGCAGTATCATGCGTGGGTGCCATCATGACGGGCTGCAACAACTTTTGCACTTACTGTATCGTGCCCTACGTCCGTGGTCGCGAGAAGAGCCGTCCCTTCGAGGAGATTGTCGACGAGGTGACAGGTCTGGTGCGTCAGGGCGTGCGCGAGATACGCTGCTGGGCCAAAACGTTAACTCCTACGGTCGCGATCTCTTTGGCAAGCCGCGTTTTGCCGATCTGCTGCGCGCCGTGGGCGATACCGGCGTCGAGCGCATCTTCTTTACCTCTTCGCATCCTAAGGATCTGCTGCCTGAGACCATTGACGCCATGGCCGAGACGCCCGCCGTCATGCCGCAGCTTCACCTGGCCGTTCAGTCGGGTTCCACGCGCATCCTTAAAGAGATGAATCGTCGGTATACACGTGAGGATTATCTGGGCCTGGTCGATCGTATTCGTAACCGTATGCCCGATATTGCGCTTTCGACCGACATCATCGTTGGCTTCCCGGGTGAGACTGAGGAAGACTTTGAGCAGACGCTCTCGCTTGCCGAGACGGTGCGCTATGCCCAGGCCTACACGTTTATTTACTCCAAGCGTGCCGGTACTCCGCGCCGAGATTGATGATCCCACGCCGCATGAGGTTATCCTTGAGCGCTTTAACCGTCTGGTCAAGGTTATTGAGACGACGGCACACGAGTATAACCAGGGCGAGCTTCACACCGTGGTACCTGCACTTATTGAGGGTACGAGCAAGAAGAACGACGCTGTCCTTTTGGGCAAGAGCCCCAAGAACCAGACGGTGCATGCGCCGATTCCTGCTGGCTATAGCATCGATCAACTTATCGGCAAAATCGTCGATGTTGATATTGATGTCGCCAAGACGTGGTATCTGTCTGGCTCCGTCGTGGGCGAGCCTCGCTAATGATTTCTCCCGGTGCAAGCCTTTCTGCCGTAGCGATTGTCGGTCCGACGGCGGTCGGCAAGAGCGATGTAGCCGATCGCCTGGCTGCTCGTCTTTCGTCCGAAGTGTTGTCGTGTGACGCAATGCAAATCTATCGCGGTATGGACATTGGTACGGCCAAGATGATGCCCGAGGAGTGCTCGGCACCTCTGCGCCTTGTCGATATCGTGGATCCGGGCGTCGTATATTCTGCTGCTCTCTATCAGTCGGATGCCCGAGCGCATATCGACCGTTTGCTTGGTGAGAAACGTCTTCCGGTCTTTTGCGGCGGTACGGGCCTGTATCTCAAGGCTGCACTTGATGAAATGGATTTTCCTTCGGGAGAACTCGAGGACGAGCGTCGCGCGGGCTATCAGGAGCTTGCCGATCGCATTGGCGAGGAAGCATTGCATGCCCTGCTTGCCGAGCGCGACCCCGAATCGGCTGCGTGATTCATCCCCATAACGTGCGTCGTGTGATTCGTGCGCTCGAGATGCACGATGACGGCGTGTCGTATGCCCAACAGAAGTCGAAATTCAGTGTTCCGCGCGAGCGTTATCATGCCTTGTGGTTTGGTCTGACGCGTAGCCGTGAAGTGCTCTATGAGCGCATTAACCTGCGTGTCGACCTTATGTTTGAGCAGGGGCTGGTTGATGAGGTCCGAGGCCTTATGGACCGGGGCCTGGGCGATGCGCTTACGTCGATGCAGGCAATCGGTTACAAAGAGATTATTGATGCCTTGCGTGGCGCTATTACCATGGATGAGGCCCGTGAGCTTATCAAGATGCGCTCACGTCGCTATGCCAAGCGCCAGCTTTCCTGGTTTAAGCGTGACGATCGCATCGTGTGGTTCGATATGGATGAGTTTACGATCGATGAGGTCGTCGAAGATATTTATCGTCGCATCGAGGCTGTCTAATGGCTCGTTTCCCTTTGGTCCCCACGGCTCCTGAACCTGAGCGCGCCATCTTGGTTGGTGTTGAGTGGCGCGATAATGCCTGGCCGCTTGACCGTTCGCTCGATGAGCTTGAGCGTCTGGCCCACACTGCTGGAGCTCAATGCGTGGCACGCTTGTCGCAGCGCCTGGTCAAGCCCTATCCCAAATCGTTTATCGGCTCCGGCAAGGTTGAGGAGCTGTGCGGTTTGGTGCATCGCATGGATGCGGCTGTTGTTATCTTCGATGACGACCTGACGCCTTCGCAGCAGTCCTATCTTGAGAAAGCCGTGGGCGAACCGGTCAAGATTATTGACCGTACGGCGTTGATTTTGGATATCTTTGGCCTGCATGCCCAGACTCGTGAGGGCCGCTTGCAGGTGCAGCTGGCACAGCTGCAGTACTTGCTACCTCGTCTGCGAGGTATGTGGAGCCACCTTGCCAAGGAACAGACGCGTGGCGGTATTGGCTCGCGCTTTGGCCAGGGCGAAAGCCAGCTCGAGGTCGACCGTCGCCTGATTCGTAATAAGATTGCCGCGCTTCGACGCGAACTGAAACAGGTTGAACAACGTCGCGATGTGCAATCGAAAAGCCGTATTGAATCGCCGGCGTTTCGCGTTGCGTTGGCTGGCTACACCAATGCTGGCAAGTCGACGCTGCTTAATCGTTTGACGGGATCCACGGTACTTTCGCAGGATAAGCTGTTTGCCACGCTCGATCCTACGACGCGCTCGTACCGTTTGCCCGGCGGGCGTGGTATGACAATCACCGATACCGTCGGCTTTATTCAAAAGTTGCCCCATGGCCTGGTCGACGCGTTTAAATCTACGCTTTCCGAGGTGCTCGGCGCCGATTTGATTCTTAAAGTTGTAGATGCTTCCGATGAGGATTATGGGCGTCAGCTCGAGGCGGTTGATCGTGTCCTTGATGAGATTGGTGCCGGTGAGCGCCTGACACTTACCGTGTTCAATAAAATTGATCTGCTCGATACCGTCGATCGCTTGAGCTTTCGACGTCGTTATCCCGAGGCGGTGCTGTTCTCGGCTCAGACGGGTGAGGGTCTTGATGACTTAGTCGACCGCATCGCTCGTGAAGCGGCCGCTACGGACGTGTTGCTCTCGGCCGATATCCCGTATCGAGAGGGCGCGTTAATCACGCTCGTGCACGAACAGGGAACCCTTCTGCACGAGGAATACCTCGAGGACGGCGTTCGTATTGTGGCAAAGCTTCCGGCCCGTATCGCACCACGTCTTGAGCGTTACCGAACGGAATAAATCAGCTCCAGTACACCCAAGATAACCGGTTGATGAAGCAGGTAGAACGGCAGTGCATGGCGTCCGAGGCTTGCGAGCGCCGGGATGGGATTTTCATAGGCCATGCTGGTGCCTCGCAGTTTGCTTTCTGAGCCGTGCGCGCGACAAAGAAGCCTGTGAGGTACATAAATAAAAAGGGTATGAGCGGATAGTAATCACCGGAGACAAAGTCTGGACCTGGGAAACCCAGCCAAGCTAGATAGGGGATAGGATAGTCCGCTTTGGGAATGCTCCAGGTACAGGCAAAGAGTATGAGGCAAATCGCTATATCCCATACTGCCGGCACCCTATCGAGAACCGGGCGCGCGAGCGCGACAATGGCGGTGCACGCCGCCATGCAGAAAATGATGCCGAAGTTCACCGAGTCATCGATCGAGACGAGCGTCGTTGCGACCCATACAACTAAAGCGGCAACGGCATATTTGGCGGCTCGCTTGATGTTGTTGCGCGAGAGGGTGCACATCCAGCCGGCAATAAACAAAAATACCCAACTGATGCTGCGCGCCAGATGTCCTGGAAGATGGTCTGGGTAAACCAAGCATATTCCAGCCATATAGGTAAGCAAGGTCGTAGCAGGCATGAAATCCCGCCATCGACAGCATGGTAAACCCGCGAATGGTATCAAAAACCGTGATGCGTTTTTGCATTACGAAAACCGGCGCATCAAACCGACGACCTTGCCCAGGATTGTGGGATTTGTCGCGTAGATAGGCTCCATGGTGTCGTTTTCGGGCTGCAGACGAACGCGTCCCTGCTCCTTGTAGAACGTTTTGACCGTTGCAGAGCCATCGATCATGGCCACGACAATCTCACCATTCATGGCGCTCTTCTGCTCGCGAACGATGATGTAGTCGCCGTTAAAGATGCCGACGTTAATCATCGAATTGCCGTGGACCTCGAGGATAAAGGACCCCTGGTCCGTTGCGATCTCGGTTGGGATGGTAAAGGTGTCCTCGATATTCTGCTCGGCAAGGATGGGAATCCCTGCGGCGACGCGGCCTACGAGAGGCAACGATACCGTTCCGCGGGGCGCCGTGGGCTCATCGGACTTTGAGATGGAGACGGAAGATCCGTCCTCGTCAAAGAGCTCGAGAGCGCGAGGCTTGGTGGCGTCACGCTTGAGCAGGCCGCGTGCTTCGAGTGCGGAGAGATGCGCATGTACGGTACTGGGGGAGGAAAGGCCTACAGCCGAAGCCATCTCACGCACACTGGGCGGATAGCCCTTCTCCTGCTGATATTCCTTGATGAAGTCGTAAATTTGCTGCTGACGCTTGGTAATTTTGCGAGCCATCAGGGAGTCCTCTCTATCCATACCAAACAAATGTTCTATTTTTGCTTGACAGGAACAACTGTTCGAAGATAATAATAACCGAACACTCGTTCCCGCGCCAGACTTTTTTGTCCCCGCGGCTTGATAAAACAGTTCTCGTCAAAACAAACGAGAGGAGAACAGAATGAATGCAGCGGATATGGTCCAGGGAAACCTCGCCCTTAAGCTCGAGGCGCCCGCCTCGCCTGCCTTCACGGTCGTGAAGGGCGGCCGGTCTCATTTTCAGGCCGTTGCCACTAAACCCGTCCGTACCAGCGTGCGTCCGTTGTTTTGGCTCCTGTTGCCCTGAAGGCCTCGACGATTGTTGCTGTTGCTGTAGCGTTCACCCTGTTCTTCGTGCTCGCCACGTCAGTCTTTTCTGCTCGTCACGCAGCATATGCCGATTCCGTAGCCAACGTCACCTTCGAAACGGTTCGTGTGCAGTCCGGCGATTCTCTGTGGTCGCTTGCCCAGGAGCATCCCATCGATGGCCTTTCCACGCAGGAGACTTCCGACATGATTCGTAGCGTCAATCACCTCGATCGCAGCTCTCTTGATGCTGGTGCAGTTCTGAAAGTTCCGGCTCGTTCGTAAGATTTCCGCTCGGTCGCATGGTACCCTTGTTATCGTTTAAGAGGAGGTACCATGCGCTGTCCCAAATGCGGCAAGGCACATACCCGCGTTGTCGATTCCCGCATGCAGGAGTCGAACAACACTATCAAGCGTCGTCGCGAATGCTGTTCGTGCAATTATCGTTTTACGACGTTCGAGCGCTGCGAAGATCCCATCGAGGTTATCAAATCCGACGGGTCTAAGCAGCGGTTCGATCGCAACAAGCTGCTGGTCGGCCTGATGCGCGCCACGATTAAGCGCGATATCGACACGAAAAAGCTCAACGAGATCATCGATGATATCGAGGTGGAGTTGCGTTCGCGTACGCTGACGGCTGTTACGTCCCACGAACTGGGCGATATGGTGCTCAAGCGCCTGGCCAAGATCGACAAGGTGGCCTACATTCGCTTTGCCTCGGTCTATCGCGATTTCAAAGACGTCGACGAGTTTTTGCAAGAGCTCGACAAGCTAAGGTGATTTCATGTCCAACATTACCGTTAACATTAAGCGTCTCGATCCCACGGTCGAGCTTCCCAAATACGCACATCCCACGGATGCCGGCCTTGACCTCCGTGCCAACGAAGACTGCACCCTCAAGCCCTTTGAGCGCCGCTTGGTCTCCACTGGCTTGGCCATTGCGCTGCCCGATGGCTACGCCGGCTTTGTCCAGCCCCGTAGCGGCCTAGCTATTAAGCAGGGCCTGTCTATAGTCAACACGCCCGGTCTCATCGACGCCACTATCGAGGCGACTTAAGGTCATCCTCATCAACCTGGATCCCACCAACAATATCCAGATCAGCAAAGGCGACCGCATCGCCCAACTCGTCATCCAAGAAGTCCCTACAGTCAATCTCGTAGAGGTAGACGAACTAGACGAAACCGATCGAGGAGCCGGCGGTTTCGGTTCTAGCGGCGTATCCTAGTCGTTTACGTACTTTCCGCTGACCGGCCCGACCCGCCTATATATCGTCCCGCGCGCAGTTTCGCAGCGAAGCGAGAATGTTTGAGCATGGAATGATATATGGGCGGCTCCCGCCGAGCAGCGAACTTTCGGCTAGCGGATATGCGCGGGTTTTTCGCCCCAGTAGAAGCGGCAGAAGGCTCGTTTGCGTTTTTGGGTTTTGCCTGCAAGTTCCATGGTTGCGATGGCGATATCCTCGGCTGCATGTGGACGGCGCAGCACTTCGCCGTTGATGAGCAGAGCCTTGAGCGACTCGGGATGATCGTGGAGATGGCGAAGCGTCACGATGAGCTCGCGTGCGGTCGTGACATGCATGCTGGCGCCCATGCCGGTGAGCATGGTGGTGTTGGCCTTTTCCTGGCCATATGACTTGCCCAGCAGAATCATAGGCAGGTGTGCGCACAGGCATTCGGTAACAGTGAGTCCGCCAGATTTGAGGATTGCCAGGTCACAGCCGTGCATAAGCGCTGCCATGTCATCGACGTAGTCAAGAACCGTGACGTTCTCGAGTTTCATGGCATCGAAAAGCGTTTTGAGACGGGTGGCATATTCGGCATCCTTGCCCGGCAAAAAGACAAAGTGCATGTCCTCGAGCTGCGCAGGAAGGGGAGGGTGCGGTCCATCTCCGCGCGAAAGCGAACGTACGGTTGAGGCAAGCTTGCGCCGGCCATCACCAGCACAACGAGCTTGTCTGTGGGGAGATTGAACTTCTCGAGTTCTTCCTCGCGGTTGTAGTCCGTATCAAACCCGGCGCGAATGGGGATGCCCGTAATGCGGATCTTGGTCTCGGGAACCTTACGGGGACGGAGTGTCTCGGCCATAAACTCGTTTGCCACACAGAATAGGTCGGTGTCCTTATGGGGCCACCAGCCCTCGACCTCGTAATCGGTCGGTACGCAAATGACGGGATAGTCGATGCCCGTAATGACGCGCGCGCCGACGGCGACGTTGGCTGCCGTGATATGTGTGGCTACCACGGCAATGGGCCTGCGAGTTCGAACGTATTCGTTAAATGCGGGGAACATGATGCGCGACCATGCCGTGCCACCGCCCCAAAGCAGGTGTCCGGTAAGGGTATAACGCCAGGTCAAGTCATAAATTGGGCGCGTGGCGCCGGTAAACGAGGCGGCCGTTTTGTTGCCGTCGAATTTTATGCGTCCAAAATCAAGGATATCGAGCACTTCAATCTCAACATCCTCGGGGATGCCATTGGTGCCGCGGATGTGGTCGAATGCCTGCGCAATCGCATTTGCGGCGGCCTTGTGGCCCGAGCCGACCGAGGCGTGCACGATAGTCACGAGAGGTTTTTGCTGAGCCAAGAGCGTGGTTTGTCCCGATTGGGGAGTGCTGTGCGTGAGCAGGGGAGCGTCATCGCTCGTCTGCGTCTGATCCATCGATATCTCCCCTTCATCTTTGTTTCACAGAGAATCATTGTAGTGCATGAGTGTCACGTTCGCATAAATTTGGGTATGAGCGCAAAGAACGCCAATCTTTCGACAGGAGGTCTCTTCATGACTACTCATCAGCCGATCGATGTTGCTATTATCGGCGGCGGCCCCGCGGGCTATGCCGCAGCCATTTATGCGGCGCGTGCCAATCTCACGACGACTGTGATCGAACAGGGCATGTCGGGAGGACAGATCGCCACAACCAATGAGGTCGAGAACTATCCGGCATTCCGCTCTTGAGCGGTGCCGAGCTTGGCGAGCGTTTTCAGCAACATGCAGAGGGCCTGGGAGCGCAGGTTACATGGAGCATGGTGACGGGTATCGATTACGATGCGGATGCGGCGCTGTTTACGGTGCATCATGATACGGGCGATACGTTGGCCTCGAGTGTTATCGCTTGCATGGGTGCCACGCCGCGATTTGCGGGTTTTGTTGGCGAGGATACGTATCGCGGTCGCGGCGTTTCGTATTGCGCGACGTGCGACGGCATGTTCTTTCGCGGCAAGCAGGTTTTTGTCATCGGCGGCGGCAATGCTGCCTGCGAGGAAGCCCTGTTCTTGTCGGAAATCGCCAGCAACGTGACCATCGTCTTGCGCCGCGATCAGTTCCGTGCCCCCGATGGCGTGGTTCAAAAGGTGCTCGCAAAAGATACTATTTCAGTTAGGTACCAAACTAGTATTGTGGAACTATCAGGCGAGACCATGCCCACGACTATCACGTTTAAGGACAACGCTACCGGTGGCACCTATTCCGAGTCCTTCGATCCTGGTTCGTTTGGCATATTTGTCTTTGCTGGCACGCAGCCCCATACCGAGCTTGTAGAGCATCTGGTGGATCTGGCGCCCGACGGCGGTATTGTGACCGACGAATCGATGGCCACCCGCACGCCTGGCTTATTTGCTGCCGGCGATATCCGTTCCAAGCGTTTACGCCAAGTTGTGACCGCCGTTTCGGACGGAGCCATAGCGGCTACCAGCGCATACGCTTTCCTACACGGATAAGTACGATAATATATCTTATGTAAGGTTGTTATCTTCAAACAAAGTGGTTGGGCAGTGCATCAATGTGCTGTCCAACCACTTTTACTTAGCGGCTATGTGATATGCAAAACTAGATAACCTAGAATACAATATAGATAACGAACGGAGGATCCTTATGAACCACGTCAAACATGTTATCCCGATGTCCGATACATCGGTCAGCATTAAGCCGGAGGATATTCAGCCGACGGTGCTGCCGGATGCATTTATTCAGTCCGATACGGTGCGTAAACTCAACGCGTTGAGCCTGCCGCGCTATGACCAGCTGCCTAACGTATCGCTCTATCGTGATCAGGTTATCGAATATGTTGCGCAGTGGATGGAGCCGCTTTCGATTTGTGTGGAGCAGCCCGTCATTACGCCATCGATGATCAATAACTACGTAAAGGTCGGCCTCGTTCCCGCTCCGGTAAAAAAGCAATATGGTCGCGAGCAGATTGCGCGTCTCATCTCCATTTGTATCTTTAAGCAGGTGCTGCCTATCGCTGCGGTTCAGGCACTCTTTAACATTCAGCGCCTGAGCTACGATGCACCGACCGCCTTTGATTATGTGATTGATCAGCTCGAGGCATCGATTCGTGCGGCTTTTTCAATTGAGCAGGTTCCTGTTCCCGATACGGCTCATCAGGTCACGCGCGAGTCGCTGCTCGTGCGCAGTGCGGTTTCGTCTTTTGTATCGAAGGCGTATCTGATGAGCTATCTAAAGTTCAATGGGTTTAAATAGCTGGCCGACGTACAAGACGGGCGGGACAAAGAGCCATCAGACACTTTGTCCCGCCCGTGTTTTTGTTTAGTTGGATTTTATCGGCCCGAAGCCACGCCCATGCCGTAGCCGATGATGAGGCCGTGCATCTCGGCATAGTATGAATCTAGCCCGTTACAGGGCATGATGATAGTCTTGGAGCCTGGCCAGCGCTCCGCAATTCGGCTGGCAAGTGCTGGCGCCTACCTCATTCTCGACGTGGTCGATAACGACTTCGCCGCCAGTAAAGCCTTCGGCCTCCATGGTGTCGACAATCTTGGTGAGCATCTTCTTTTCGCCGCGGGTGTGACCAACGAGTTCAATTTTGCCCGCTTCGCTCGCCGTGCCCAAAATGCGGATATTGAGCTTGTTAGCAATAACGCCGGCCGCCTTAGGGATACGTCCGGCCTTCGCAAGGTTTTCGTAATTGCACAAACTAAAGAGGATCTTGCTGTTCTGCTCCAAGCTATCGAAATAGGCGCAGGCGTCCTCAAAGGAGGCATCTGGGTTGCTTGCAAGATAGCGGTCGAACAGCAGGAAGATCAAATCCATTTTGCCACCTGCGGCTCGCGAGTTAACCAAATGAATCTGACGGTCCGGCTCCTCGGCAAGCACCATGTCACGTGCGGTGGCCGCGGCATTGTAGCTTCCCGAGACTCCCTCGGAGATGGGCATGCAAATCGTCTTGTCGGCAAGCCTAAAGAGTTCGGCCCACTCCCCTACGCTTGGACAGGCGCTCGAAGAAGCGCTCGACTCCGCCTGCACGGTGCAATTGAGCTCATGAACATCGAGCGAGAGGTCGTCGACAAATTCGCGCTCCCCCACTCGGATCTTAAGGGGTGCAAATGCAAAGGTGGTATGAGGTGTGGTTGGCTGCCAATCGCGAAGATTGCAGCTCGAATCTGAGATAAGTGCCCAGCTCATTGAGGGTCCTTTCTAGTTGTTCCTCAACAATTATAGCTATCTTTTGGACAGATGCTGCGCATATCTAGTATTCAAAACTAGATTGTTGCTTACATGCAAAACGGGCGCTCGAGATAAAACAATGGACCTCGCTCCCCAAGGATACGAGGTCCATCTTTGCTTGCTGAGCTAAACCACTTAGTAGCGAACGAAAATATAATTGTTGTTCATGCCGGCGGCAACGGAGCTGATGATGACGCCCGTTTTGTAGTCGGAAGCATGGATCATCTGACCATTACCGATATAAATGCCGGTATGGTAGGAGTTAACCACAACATCGCCGGGTTGCGGATCGGACACACGGTCCAACCCATGAAGTCGACCGTGGTGCCCAGACGGCAGTAGCGTCCCGTGAGGCAATAGCTTACAAAACCGGAGCAGTCAAAGCTGTTCGGTCCAATGCCGCCCCAAGAATACGCATAGCCGAGCTTGCTGTAGGCGCGCGAAACAACGGAGCCACCATCAACAGACTGACTCGGTGCCGAAGGCGTGGGAGCGGAGCGGGCGTGGGGGCAGGCTGCGGTGCGGGAGCCGGCGTGTTGCCGCCCTGGTTGTTGTTATTGTTGGTCTGGCCGCCATTGTTGGTGTTCTCGGTCGTACCGGCGGTGTCGTTGCTCACCGTGGCCTTTTCGGCGGTGCTAGCATTAATGCCAGCCTGCAGCGCAGCGTTGGCCTCGGCCTCGGCAGCGAGCTCGGCCTGCAGCTGCGAATCCAGGGAGTTCACGACACTCTGAGCCTCAGCCTGCTGGGCATTGAGCTCGTCGACCTTCTTTTGCGTCGCGGCGACGTTCTTCTCCTGCTCGGCCTGCTTATCGGTGAGCTGCTGCTTAAGGTCCTTGACCTCCTGAATGGTCTGGGCCTGCTTGTCAGAAACCTTGCCGTAGTAGAACAGACGGTTGAGCATGTCGCCCAGATCGTCGACGCCCGTCAGAACCTGAAGGAGGCTCAGACCGCCGGTCTTGTACTCACCAGCAACGTAGGACGAAAGCTTTGCCTGACCCTCGGCGATCTCTTGCTGCTTTTGCGTGATCTCGCCTGCAGTCTGATCAAGCTCCTGCGTCTGTGCGGAGAGCTCTTCATGAATTTGCTGGGTTTGGGTGCCAATCTGCTCGAGCTTGGTACGGGCAGCGGCAAGGTCAGATGCGGTATCGGCGTAGGCCGGAGCCGTGAGGCCCAGACCCAAAACACAAGCGAGGGTTGCCGTAGCAGCGCAGCGTGCCATGTTTCTGTGCGTGTTTGCTGTGCGCATGAAGCTTCCTTTCCAATACTAGGGGTAACGGCTAGTCCACCGTCACCAGCTAAAGAGCTCAACATTGTCGTCAGACGACGTGAGCCTATCGCGCGGGTTAAGAAACGCAAGCTCAAGGATACAACCGTAGCCCACAAGCTTTGCTCCCATATCTCGCACCAGTTTACCTGTTGCCTCGACGGTTCCGCCCGTCGCGACCAAGTCGTCCAGAATCAACACGGTATCTTTAGAGGTAATGGCATCGGCGTGGATCTCGATAGAGTCGGTGCCATATTCGAGCTCGTAGCTCTCGCTCACCGTCTTGCGAGGCAGCTTGCCCGGCTTGCGTGCGGGCACAAAGCCAGCGCCCAGGGCGACGGCCACGGGCACGCCGACCATAAAGCCGCGAGCCTCGGGACCCACGACCTTGGTGATGCCCATGCCGGCAAAATGCTCGGCCAGGGCATCTACCATGGCCTTTAGCGCTTCGGGATTACCAAAGAGCGGCGTGATGTCCTTAAAGACGACTCCGGGCTCGGGATAGTCGGGGATGTCGACGATGTGAGATTCGAAGTCGTACATGGCATGACCTTTCAGGGGAGGCTGGTTTGTAGCAGCGTCTATTTGGCCGCGCTGGCGGTGCCGGCGCGTGAGGGGGCGACAACTTTGAGCGGCTGCACGAGGGATTCCTCACGCACGGGGACCGCGGAGGTAGATGTCTCTTCGCTTTTGGCCTTGGTTGACTCTGAGCGTGCGATCTCCTCGTCGAGGGCATCGATATCGGCATCCTCCACCACGGCGTTGAGTGACTCGAATACACGGTTCTTGAGCAGAGCGGTATGGACGCCCTCGGTGAGGTCATGCAGCTTCTTAAATGCACGCTCGAGCTTGGCATCGCGCTCGTCGTCGGAAGTATCCATACCGAGCATGCTTACGAGCACCTGTTCAAACATCGAGGACTCGCGGTTTGCGGACGATACGTACTGGCGCAGGTTGCGCGGCTCGATATGGAAGCGCGAAAGCTCGGAGCAATAGCGGATGATCGGGAAATCGCGGCCATCGACAAGCTCACGATTCTGCGGGCTCTTGATGATGCGAATGAGGTCGTTTTCGGCCAGGGAGCGGATAAACGAGATCTCGACGCCGAGCATATCGGGGATGGTCTCGATGGGATGCAGCTTTTGCTTAGTCTCTTTGGGTTCCGTCTTGAGCGGAACATCGGACAACAGGCCCACCTCGTAGGCGAGCGTAGACAGGTCCGTGGCGTTTTCCAGGCGCTGCTTGATCACGTTGAGCGGCATGTAGCGAGTCTTCTGGAGGTGCAGAATGACCTCAAGGCGGTCAACGTCCTCCTTGGAGTACTGACGATAGCCTTAGGCGTGCGATGAGGGTGATGAGCCCTCATCTTCGAGAAATCTAATTTTTGAGTTCGAAAGATCGGGGTATGCGCCTCGAAGTAGATTGACGACCTGGCCGATACTCAGATAGTTGCGTTCGGCCATGCCCTACTCACCGGTTTCGATGCGCTCCGGCGTGCTCTCGTGGTAGATGAGCGTAAACGTACCGATCTGGACGGAAGAACCATCGTGCAGCGGTGCACCGTTGACGATGCGCCATCAACCCACGTACCGTTGAGCGAGCCAGGTCTTCGATGCGGGCACCCAGACCCTCGCGAATAATGCGCGCATGGCTACGCGACACGGTCATGTCGTTGAGGAAGATGCCGTTAGCGGGATCGCGGCCGATGGTGGTCACATTATCCTCGAGCTCAAAGGCTGCACCGGTTTGAGGGCCTTTGACGATAGATAAGACGGGCGCGGTGATGTGCACGTTGGCCATGAGGTCGGGAACGGTGACATCGCTCGAAGGAACGCGGAAAACGCAGGTGGCGTCTGAGGCCTTATCGTTCTGAGGCATATTGTTAACCATGTTGTCCATGACAACCCCTAACTTAACGCGGACATGCCGCAAAGAATGAACTGTACGTAATCATACCCCAACGACTTAGTCTTCGATTTCGGGGTTAAGAAAGTCGATGTCTTCGTCCTCGGGATGCGCCACGGCTTGTTTAATGGCCGCTCCACCCTTAATGGAATAGATGACAGCGGTGAGCATGGAGAAGATGACGCCGCCATACACGAAGAAGATGCCAAGCGGTACCGGACTGCCGTTGAGGCCCGGGAAGGCCGTGAACGTGGCGGGCAGCAGATGCCAGCCGTCCACGGTGGGAAAGCCCAACAGCATGAGCGAGAAGCCGGTCATGAGCAGCGCCGTGGCAATCTTGCCGGGAAACACCACGTCGATGGGACGGCGGTGATAGTGGCGCACGATGAGCGTGCCGATGCCCAGATAGATATCACGACCAATGATGAGCACGCAGACCCAGATGGGAAGCTCGCCGCGGACCACCAGCCCAGTACGCCGGTAAATAGCAGCGCACGGTCGCAGATGGGATCCATAACCTTGCCGAGCCAGGAGACCGTTTTGGTCATGCGGGCAATCTGGCCGTCCATCCAGTCGGTGGAGGCCGCGATGGCATAGATGACGATGGCGACGACACGGTTGTTGTCCGTCACAAACAGGTACAGGAAGACCAGCGTGAGGATCAGGCGCGTGAAGGTAATGAAATTGGAGATCGTGAAGATCTTATTCGACGGGTAATCGGAAGTGCCGATAAGCTCCTTTTTGATCTTCTTTTTGATGCCCACAGGACTCCCCCGCTGGTAAACGACAAAACTTTCGATACTATACCCGTTCTGGCGATGTCTATCCAGCGCGAGCATAGAGAGTCCAGACATATATAAGACTCCAACGGCCGTTACGGCTTCGTTAGAAACGCGCTCCACCATGGATGGTGAACCCGAAAGGCAAGGCGCGCGGGCACGGCGACTCGGCCCGCGCGCCCGGAAGAGAAAGGACGAACCCATGGGCTACATGCTCGAGACGCGCGGGCTCACCAAGCGCTTCGGCCGCGGCGACCAGGCGCAGGACGCCGTGGCCGACGTGAGCCTTCATATCCGCGAGGGCGAGGTGTACGGGCTGCTCGGACCAACGGCGCCGGCAAGTCGACAACGCTCAAGATGATCTGCGGGATGCTGCGGCCGACGGCCGGGGAGATCCTCTTTGCCGGGCACGCCTGGCGCCGCGAGGACCTCTACGCAATCGGCAGCCTCATCGAGGAGGCGCCGCTCTACCCCAACCTCACCGCGCGCGAGAACCTGCGCGTTCGCACCACGCTGCTGGGCCTTCCCGAGAGCCGCTAGATGAGGTGCTCGCCGCCGTGGACCTCGCGGACACCGGGAAGAAGCGCGCCGGGCGCTTCTCGATGGGCATGCGGCAGCGCCTGGGGCTCGCGCTGGCGCTGATCGCCCGGCCACGCCTGCTCGTGCTCGACGAGCCCACCAACGGCCTCGACCCCATCGGCATCGAGGAGCTGCGCGACCAGATCCGCGGCTTCGCGGCGGCGGGTACGACGGTGATCGTCTCGAGCCACATCCTCTCCGAGGTGCAGCAGATGGCGGACACCATCGGCATCATCTACGGGGGGCGCCTCGCCTACGAGGATGCGCTTCGGCCCGGGCAGGACCTCGAGGAACTCTTCATGAGCGTC
>ENA-OQEN01000621-OQEN01000621.1-human-gut-metagenome-genome-assembly--contig:-NODE-621-length-15244-cov-1.147053_pt1 | contig 15244 bp, 25 predicted proteins | sample MGYA00242791_ERZ504627 | MGnify/ENA primary metagenome ERZ504627 (study PRJEB26092, sample SAMD00036316) | human gut metagenome | host: Homo sapiens | study: EMG produced TPA metagenomics assembly of... | reverse complement strand
TAAAGACAGCGCCGATCAAAGTGGCAAGGCTTCCGCACAGGATGTCCGGCAGGATCGCTCCGCCTAAGATATTTCCGATCAGGCAGCCGATAAACAGGCCGGGGACGGCAGCGGGGGTGAATAAGGGGAGGATGGTCAGGCTTCCGCCAGGCGGACCTGCACTTCTCCGAAAGAAAAGGGCGCGAAGACATACGTCAGCACCACATAGACGGCCGCGATCATAGCGGCCTGGGTCATGAAGGTAATTCTTTGATTTCTCATTTTGTTTCTCCTTTAGTTTTGTTTTACGAGTGGAAGGTCTCGAACACTCGGGTTATGATGCTGTAAATGCAGTAAGCACGGCATTCACAGCGATTTCTAATATAGCATGTTAAAATGTAAATTTCAAGCAATACCCAATTTTAGACCAATTTTACAAACTCAGCACGCCGGCTGCCTCGCCCACTTTTCCCCCTTTCAGCAGATAACGTTTCAGCTCCCGCTGAAGGGAGGTGTTTTCCGGAAGTTCCTCAAGAGGGATGTCCGGCCGCTTGTAGACCCAGGTAAGGAAACTTGTATTTTCCGGGAAGGTTTCTGTGATGACAAAATCCTCCTGGAAGGAGCGGATCCGGGAGGTTCTGGGCAGGCACTCCTTAAGGGCCGGGGACAGGAGCCAGGAAGTACATAAGAACGGGGCGTTCTGGTACGCCGGGAAGAATTTCTTCAGGAAATCCCGGGCCATGGCGTAGGAAGCAGAGCGGCTGTCGCGGGAGAGATCCCCGTCGGAGGGGATGTGGGATGTGGACCGCCTTCTGGCCGGCTGCTTCTGTCAGCTCATATTCCAGAGACCCCAGCCGGAAGAGCCGGGCTGCCATCTGGAGCATGGTCCAGAAGTCCCGGTCGAAGCCGTAGGTCCCATAGCTTTCCAGGTGCTCGTTTATGAACCGGGGAAAGCATTTCATAGTATCGAGAAAGATGGTCTCCGATATCTGAAGGTCTTCATAGATCTTCCGGGTCTGGCTGCAGGCGGCCAGCATGAAAGTGAGCATCTTCATCCCGGCAGGTCTTCTCCCAAAAGCGCCTTAAGCTGCGCCAGCGCCTGGTCCCAGAGAGGCGGTTGGAGAAGGTCTGTAAGGATCGGCAGCGCTGGGGGCAGAGCCGGGCAAATAATGGATCCCGGCGGAACGCAAGGACCTGGCTGCGGCAGGGGGCCGGCAGATCTATGGCCCGGGTAAAGGTATCCAGTTCCTGGTCAGACATGAGAGTGATCATGGGCGTAACTTCCTTTCTGCTGAAAATGTATTCCATGGAGATATTCTACCACAGGACCGGAGAGATGGCTATATCCGGGAAACGGCGGAAAACTTGACTTTTCCCGGTTTTCCACTATACTGGTACTAGAAAATCAAGGAAGCATGAGAGGTGCAGAATGACACAAGAGAAAATCACCCCTAATCATATGGATATCTACTGGCACGACTACGCGGACCGGACGCCGGACGCCCCGGTCACTGAGGCCAGCATGATCGAGAAATCCACGCTGGTGGGGAGGATCGGGCTTATGCTGCTGGGCTGCGGGACTGGGGCTGGCGGGTGAGAAGCGCCATGAACACGGTGCGCAGAAGCTGGGTCTTACCTGTACGGCCAATATCGGACTGATGTCCATCGACTACAGCTGTTTTGACGGAGATCGGTCTTTCTCCCATTCCCTGAGTCTTAATAATACCGGGGTCAATACCTGCAAGCTGGACCGGCTGGAACGGTTTGTGAAGGAGTTTGACCAGAAGGCGGGCGCGATGACCACAGATCAGCTTCACTCCCATCTGGATGAGATCGACCGGATCGGGAACCAGTACACTCCGGCGCAGCTGGGGCTGGCTTCCGCCCTGCCTGCGGCGCGTTTACCTTCCTCCTGGGAGGGGGGATCATCGAGATCCTCTGCGCCTTCATCGGCGCGGGCGTGGGAAATTATCTGCGCTGTAAACTGCTGAGGAAGCACTATACCCTTTTCCTGTGTATCGTTTCCTCAGTGGCCCTGGCCTGCCTGGCCTACACCCTTTCCCTGCGGGCTGCGGAGCGGTTTTCTCCCTCTCTGTGCAGCATGAGGCAGGGTATATCTGCGCCATGTTGTTTATCATCCCGGGATTTCCCTTTATCACCAGCGTCATCGACCTGGCGAAGCTGGACATGCGCTCCGGTATCGAGCGGCTGGTGTATGCGCTGATGATCATTGTAGTGGCCACGGTCACGGCCTGGATCCTGGCGCTGGCCCTGAACCTGAAGCCGGAAGAGTTCGTGGCGCTGTCGCTGCCTGCTTGGCCTTCTGTTTGCTCTGCGGCTGCTGGCCAGCTTCTGCGGGGTCTTCGGGTTCTCCATCATGTTCAACAGCCCGCTGCCCATGGCGGTGACGGCGGGCTGATCGGCGCGGTGGCCAACACCCTGCGGCTGGAGCTGGTGGATCTTACGGCCCTTCCGCCCTCGGCGGCGGCATTCCTGGGATCCCTTGCAGCCGGCCTGATCGCTTCCCTTCTTACGAAGAAGCTGGGGTATCCAAGGATCTCCATCACCGTGCCGTCTATTGTGATCATGGTGCCGGGACTTTACCTCTACCGGGGGGTATACAACCTGGGAGAAATGTCCCTGACCCCGTCGGCTTCCTGGCTGGCTTCCGCCCTTCTCATCATCCTGGCGCTGCCGCTGGGACTGATCTTCGCCAGGATCATCACCGACCGGTCTTTCCGGCACTGTACCTAAGAGGCGGTCAGCCTTTCAAAAATGCAGTTGATGTGATATAATAACCGAAAGTATTTGCCAAGAGAAAAGAAAAGGAGCAGAAGAACAGAGATGAAACTTACACGGATCAGAGATTTATATAAGAACAGAGAAGCCTATCTGACCAGAAAGTCACTGTGGGCGGCTGGGTGCGCAGCATCCGGGATTCCAAGAGCTTTGGCTTTATCGTGGTCAATGACGGAACCTTTTTTGAGCCGCTGCAGGTGGTTTATCACGACACCATGGAGAATTTCGAAGAGATCTCCAGACTGAACGTGGGAGCGGCCATCATTGTCACGGGAACCCTGGTAGCCACGCCCCAGGCCAAGCAGCCTTTTGAGATCCAGGCGGACACCGTGGAGGTGGAAGGAGCCTCCGCGCCGGAGTACCCGCTGCAGAAGAAGCGCCACAGCTTCGAGTATCTGCGGACCATCGCCCATCTGCGGCCCCGGACCAACACCTTCCAGGCCGTGTTCCGGGTGCGGTCCCTGACGGCTTACGCTATCCATAAGTTCTTCCAGGAGCGGGACTTTGTGTACGTGCACACCCCCATCATCACCGGAAGCGACTGTGAGGGAGCGGGAGAGATGTTCCGGGTGACCACCCTGGATCTGGAAAATGTGCCGAAAGACAAAGAGGGCCATGTGGATTACTCCCAGGATTTCTTCGGGAAGGAGACCAGCCTTACGGTGAGCGGCCAGTTAAACGGCGAGACCTATGCCCAGGCTTTCCGCAACATCTATACCTTCGGGCCCACTTTCCGGGCGGAGAACTCCAACACCACCCGGCATGCGGCGGAGTTCTGGATGATCGAGCCGGAGATCGCCTTCGCGGACCTGGAGGATAATATGGATCTGGCGGAGTCCATGCTGAAATACGTGATCAACTATGTGCTGGAAGCGGCGCCGGAAGAGATGAACTTCTTCAACTCCTTCGTGGACAAGGGGCTTCTGGAGCGGCTTCACAACGTGGTGTCCTCTGAGTTTGCCAGAGTGACCTACACCGAGGCCATCGAGCTTCTGGAGAAGAACAACGACAATTTTGAATACAAGGTATCCTGGGGCACCGACCTGCAGACCGAGCATGAGCGGTACCTGACGGAGCAGATCTTCAAGCGCCCGGTGTTTGTCACCGATTATCCCAAGGAGATCAAGGCCTTCTACATGAAGGCAAACCCGGACGGCAAGACCGTGGCGGCGGTAGACTGTCTGGTTCCGGGGATCGGAGAGATCATCGGCGGAAGCAGAGGGAGGACGACTACGACAAGCTGAAAGCCCGGATCGAGGAGCTGGGGATGAAAGAGGAAGATTACCAGTTCTACATGGACCTGCGCAAATACGGTTCCACCCGGCACGCGGGATTCGGTCTTGGCTTTGAGAGATGCATTATGTATCTGACAGGAATGACCAATATCCGGGACGTACTGCCGTTCCCGAGAACGGTAAACAACTGCGAATTATAGAAAGTGTTCAGGGGGGAAAACCGACAGGAGGGTTTTTGTATGAACATTTTAGTAGTAGACGATGAGAAGGAAATCGCGGATGTGATCGAACTCTATCTCCAGAACGACCAGTATAATGTATTCAAGTTTTATACCGGTCAGGAGGCGCTGGATTTCCTGAAGAATACCAAAGTGGATCTGGCGATCCTGGACATTATGCTGCCGGATGTGGACGGGTTCCAGATACTTAAGCAGATCCGGGAGAAATACACCTTCCCGGTGATTATGCTGACGGCGAAGACAGAGTACATGGACAAGATCACCGGCCTTACCCTGGGGGCGGACGACTATATTCCCAAGCCCTTTAACCCGCTGGAGCTGGTGGCCAGAGTGAAGGCCCAGATCCGCAGGTACACCCAGTACAACGACGGCGGCAGGGATACCGGGGACGTGATCGATTTCGGAGGGCTGGTCCTGGACCGGACATCCCATGAGTGCATTTACAATGAGGTTCCCCTGACCCTGACCCCCATCGAGTTTGACATCCTCTGGCTTTTGTGCGAGAACAGGGGCAAGGTGATCAGCTCCGAGGAGCTGTTCGAGAAGGTATGGCATGAGAAATATTATAAAAACAGCAACAACACGGTAATGGTGCACATCCGGCATCTGCGCGAGAAAATGAACGGACCTACCGGAAAATCGGATTTCATCAAGACGGTGTGGGGAGTGGGATATAAGGTTGAAGAATAATTACCGGAAATTAAAATTCAGCATTCTTCTCCAGACGGTGCTGGTCACCGCGGTCACCGTGCTTTGTAGGAGGACGTGATCCTAAACTATGTGATCGACGGAGTCTACAACGAAAGCTTTGGCCGGATCTTCGTGAAGGTGCTGACGGATTTTGATGTGGAGGAGCAAAGAGCGATCGATCTGTACTGGCGCCTGATCGGCGACAACAAGATCTTCTTTATGATCGTGGGCTTTTGCTCCTGTTTGCCTTGTTCTTCTATGTGGCGCTGTCCAAGATGACCCGCTATCTGGACCAGGTGGGGGACGGCATCGAGAATATCGTGTCGGATTCCACGGAGCCATCCATCTGATCACGGAGCTCAAGCCCATCGAGATCCGGCTCAACGAGATCAAGGCCACGCTGAAGCGCCAGGAGCTGGAGTCGGAGGAAGGGAGAAGAAGAAGAACGATCTGGTTCTTTTTCTGGCCCACGATCTGAAGACGCCCCTTACTTCCATCGTGGCTTACTTGAGCATGCTGGACAACCACCCGGAGATGGATCCGGCGGAGCGGGAGAAATACATCCACATTGCCTTTGAGAAATCCGTCCGCCTGGGAGAGCTGATCAATGAGTTCTTTGACATCACCCGTTATAATCTTCAGAACATTGAGCTGGAGCCGGTGGAGATCAATCTGTCCATGATGCTGGAGCAGCTGGCGGACGAGCTCTACGGCGTCTCCAGGAGAAACGGCTTCGCTGCGAGGTGGAAGTGGAAGAGAACCTGGAGGTCTATGGAGATCCGGATAAGCTTGCCCGGGTGTTTGACAATATCCTGCGAAATGCGGTGGCCTACTGTTATGAAAACACGGTGATCCAGATCCGGGCCGGAAGAAGGCGGAGACATTGAGATCGCGTTTATCAATCAGGGGACAAGATCCCGGGGGTCATGCTCCAGACCATCTTCGAGAAATTCTACCGGGTGGACGGTTCCAGATCCAGCGGCACCGGCGGCGCGGGGCTGGGCCTGGCCATTGCCAAGGAGATCGTGGAACTGCACGGGGGAAGCGTCCAGGCAAGGAGCGACGATATAAGGACTCAGTTTATCGTGACCCTGCGTCGAAGAGTGAAGAGAAACCAGAAGAAGGAGAACAAGATGAGATTCATCCACATCGCAGACATACATTTGGGGGCAGAGCCGGACGCAGGAAGCGCGTACAGCAAAAGCCGGCCAAGAGAGATCTGGAACAGCCTGGAGAGGATCTGCGGGATCTGTGAGGAAGAAGGGACGGACCTGCTTCTTATCGCCGGGGACCTGTTCCACAGACAGCCTCTCTGGCGGGAGTTAAAAGAGGTGAACGCCTGCCTGGGGCGGATGAGGAAGACCCAGGTGGCGCTGATCATCGGCAACCACGACTATCTGAAGCCGGGCTCCTAATTACCGGAGCTTTTCCTGGGCGGGCACAATCATCACTCCCTTCTGAGCGAGGAACTGGAATGCCTGGAACTGCCGGAGCTTAACACGGCGGTGTACGGCATGAGCTATCATTCCCGGGAGATCACCGGCCGGCCCTATGAGGGAATGGGAGCGCCCGGGCGGCAGAACACGAGATCCTGATGCTCCACGGCGGGGACGAGAAGCATATGCCCATAGATGGGAAAGAACTTTCCAGTCTTGGGTATGACTATGTGGCCCTGGGCCATATCCATAAGCCTCAGGAGGTGATCCCGGGGAAGGCGGCCTACAGCGGGGCTCTGGAGCCTATTGACAAAAATGACACTGGTCCCCACGGATATATTGCCGGGGAGCTTACGGACAGGGGCTGCCAGATCCGGTTTGTGCCGGCGGCGGCAAGAGAGTACCGGCCGCTGGAGATAAAAGTGACCCGGGAGATGACCGGATATCAGGTGAAAGAACTGCTCCGGTCACGGATCGGGGAACTGGGAAAGGAACATATGTATAAGGCGCGCCTTGTGGGATTCCGGGATCCGGAGGTGCTGTTTGACTTAAGTGGTTTCGACGTCTATGGAAACCTGGTGGAACTGACAGACGGGACCCGTCCGGCCTATGACTTCGGGAAGCTGGAAGAGACCAACCGGGAAAATATCCTGGGGGCGTTTATCCGGAATTCCAGGGAGCCGGGGAGGAGACCGACGGAGTATATGCCTTGTGCGAGGGCGTGCAGGCGCTGATGGAGACAAGAAGAGACTGATATGAAGATTTGCAGGATTAAGATAAAAAATTTCGGAAAGCTGGCGGACCGGGACTTTGATCTGTCTGAGGGCGTCCAGCTTTTTTACGGGGAAAATGAATCGGGAAAATCCACCGTCCATTCTTTTCTAAAGGGCATGCTTTTTGGTGTGGAAAGAGGGCGGGGACGGCGTCGGCAAATGACGCCTTCAGCCGGTACGAACCCTGGGAGAACCCGTCTTCTTACGCCGGGTCCCTGCAGTTTGAAAGCGGGGGGAAACATTTCTGGATCCACCGGAATTTTGACAAATATACCCGGAAGGCGGAGTTGATCTGTGAGGAGGATGGAGAGGAACTTTCCATGGAACAGGGAGATCTATGCGTGCTGCTGGGCGGAATGGACGCTACGGGATATGAGAACACCATCTCCATCGGCCAGCTGAAAGCCCAGCCGGGCCAGCCCTTGGCCGAGCAGCTGAAAAGCTTTGCGGTGAATTATTACGCGGCAGGGTCAAGCGACCTTGATCTGCCGGCGGCTCTTGCCCATCTGGAGGAGCGGCGCAAAGAGGTTGACCGGGAGCGCAAAGAGCTGGCGGGCAAGCGGCAGAGAAGAAGAGAACGGATCGAGCAGGAGGCCTCCTATGTGTGGCGGGAGATCCACGGCCTCGTGGAAGAAGAAGAGGCGCTGGAGGAGGAGATCCACCTTCGGCGGGAGAGGGCCCGGGAAGAAGAGCCGGAGAAGAAGCGGGTGCTGGATGAGATCCGGCCGCCCAAGTGGAGGATCCATCCGGTAGAGATCCTGTTGTTCTTCCTGATCGTGGCAGGTTCTTTCGTGCTGATCCACCGTCCCTGGAACTTTCTGGTGGCCATTGTCCTGTCCCTGTGCTGCGGGATCTATGTGTGGAACCGGATGAAGTAGGGAAGCGCCAGGAGAAGACGGAACCGGAGAAGATCCTGGAGGAGATCACCCCCAGGGAGGAGAAGGAGCCCCTGGAGCGGCTGCTGTGGAAACGGGAGCATCTGGAGGCGGAGCGCAAGGATAAAGAAGTCCAGTATGAGAATCTGAAGGAAGGCCTGGAAGAATTGGAGGAAGTGGGACAGGAGGAGAAGGAGCTGGACCGGAAGCGGGAGGCTGTCCTTCTGGCTGCGGAGAAGCTGAACCAGGTGTCCCGGCTTCAGCAGGATAAGATGGAGGACGACCTGGATGTACGGGTGTCCCAGATCATGAGGGAGATCACCGGCGGAAAATACACCCGCCTGGTGGTGGAGGAACCGCTGAAGATGAGCGTGCTTATGGAGGACGGAAGGAAAGTAGGGATCGACCGCCTCAGCAGGGGTACCATCGAGCAGATCTACTTCGCCCTTCGGATGGCGGCGGGGGAATTGCTCTATGAGGAGGAATATCCGGTGATCCTGGACGATACCTTTGCCTACTATGACGAGGCCAGGCTTGGGAATACTCTGAAGTGGCTGGCCGCAAGCCGGCGGCAGGTTCTTCTTTTTACCTGCCAGAAGCGGGAGGAGGAGATCCTTGGGGAACTGGGGATCCCCTATAAGAGACAAAAGATCTGAAAAGAGCGCCGGTTCTTGGAACCGGCGCTCTTTTAGCGCATCTTTGCCTGCCGCAGCAGGAATTCGTACTTCTTCCAGGCGGCATTTCCCCGGAAGATATAGCAGTCGATCAGATCCGGATCGGATGCGTTCTGGAAATGATTGTAAGCGTCTTCCATCTCCTGGCGGGTCCTTGCGATCTCCCGGATGAGGCGGCGCTCCGGGTCCGGATGTTTGGCGTACCGGTCTACATCCGCGTTGTTTTCCCCATGGAACAGTCTCATCATGGTGCCTCCTTTTTTTACCTAGTATAGGCAATTTCTGAGAATAAAATACGCAGAGTCTGGATATATATGGGTAACAAGAGAGAGGGAAGGAGCGGGGATATGTCAGGATACCGGTCACATTTCCTGGTGAATTTTCTGATCCGGGCGGTATTGGGGATGGCGGTGATCTTCTTTGCCAACCAGTTTCTGGAAGCGGGGGGACACGCCCTTCATGTGGGGCTGAATCCCCTTACCTTCTGTACGTCCGGGGTCTTTGGCATGCCGGGGGTGGCGCTGCTCTACGGGATCGCCTTCTATCAGGGATTATGAGCGCTGGTAAGCCACACTTAAGAAATAGCCTTCCGGAGCGTCAAGGGAGAGAAGCTCCCAGCTGGAATATTCCGGCGCGCCTTCTCTGACGCAGAAGACGCCGGGAAGGCGGTCCGGGCAGATGGCGAAGGAGTCGGAGGCGGTGTAGAATCCGGTTCCCAGGCTTTTAAGAATGCTTCCCGCAGTCCAGAGCTTGAGAAAACCGGCTCTTTGTTCCTGGGGAGGCAGGCGCTTAACCGGCGCGCTTCCCGGGGATGAAAGAACCGTTCGGCCAGTTCCTGTGGTTTGATGGAAGGCCGGTCCCGCTCGATATCCACGCCCACCGGGGAGACGGAAGAGAAGGCAAGGGCCACATATCCCCCGGAGTGGACAGACTGAAGTGGAGCTGTCCGGCTCCCGGATCCAGGGGGTAGGAGAGATAAGGCTTCCCGTACTGGTTGGCGGAAAATACAAGGTCCTGCGCAGGGCAGTTAAGATAGGCGCTCAAGATCCTGCGAAGAGCGGCGTGGGCCACCTGGTAGCGCTGCCGTTCCTCCGGCCGGGAAATCCTTGCGCACCGCTTCTGTTCCCTGTCCGAGAGATGGCGGAAATCAAGCCCCGCAAGGCCGCTGTCGGAAACCGGGAGAAGCCAGAGGGCAAGGGTATCCGGTCCGGGAGCGGCAGGGGGACAGTTAAGATCTGAGGCGGAAAAAACAGTCACGTTCATGGCGAATCTCCTTTCGTGACTATTATATCCGGCGGGAAAAAGTTTGTATAGAAATTTCTACAGAAATTCTTCCGGAAATTTTGTAAAGGTTTTACAAAGATCATCCTTTTTGCAAAAGGGATGGACAAAAAAGAAAGACCGGGAGTATAATCACCCTACAAGTTCCGTCCGGGACTTGTATCTGATCATTTTCTAAAAGACAGTTTCAAATCATCTGAATTCTATGCTGGTTCAGCAAAGGAATCCAAACAATGGCACACATTGGTTTTCAACAGAAGAGGAGGGATACTATGGGAACAGTAAACGACTGATCATCTGTGATCCGGAGAAGGGATATGCCAGGGCGCTGGGGATGTTTTTGTCTCAGAAGCGAGAGTTGTCCCTGCAGGTACAGGTGTATACCGACCTGGAGGGGGTGGAGGAAGAACGGGCGGACTGCCTGATCATCTCCGACCAGTTCCCGGAGGAGGAGCGAAAGAAATTGACGGGGAAGACTGTTTTCCTGCTCACCGGAGACCGGGGCAGCTGCCCGGGGAGGGAGAGGAGATCCTCTATAAATACCAGCCGGCGAGAAGATCCTGGAAGCGGTGCTGAAGGCCTGGGGAGAGAAAGGGACCGGGGAAGATATCTTTCGCCGTCCTTCCGGCAGGGAGCCGGGAAAGCTTATCGGCGTGTTCTCCCCGGTCCACCGGATCGGGAAGACCGGATATGCGCTCCGTCTGGGAGAGGAACTGGCGGCCCGGGAGAACGTGCTCTACCTGAACCTGGAAGTTTACGGCGGGATCGGAGGACATTTTGAAGAGGGAGGACAGACGCTGGCGGACGTGGTCTACTATGCCAGGCAGGAGAAGGGAAACCTGGGGATGATCCTTGCCTCCATGGTCCGGCACCGGAATGGCCTGGACTATGTGCTCCCCATGCCTATGCCGGAAGATATGAAGAGCATCCGGGGAGAGGAGTGGAGAGAGCTGGCCCTGCGGATCCTGCGGGAGAGCCTCTATGAGACGGTGATCCTGGATATTGACGAGGCGGTGCCGGGACTTTATCCCCTGCTGGAAGCCTGCGCCCAGATCCATATGCCGGAGGCGGAAGACCCGCTGGCCCAGGCGAAGATCCGGCAGTTCCGGGAGGAAGCGGCCCTTCTTGGGAGGGATGACATCCTGGGGAAGATCCTGTGGAGAAAGGAGCCGGCATGACCGGGGAAGAGCACCTGCACGCAAGGATCCTGGAGCAGCTGGACCTGACCCGGGAGGTGCAGGACGAAGAGCTTACCCAGATCATTTACCGGGTCCTGGAGGAAGCGGGCAGGCAGGAATACCTGCCCCTGGACAGGAAGACGGCCCTGGGGAGGGAGCTTTTCAACGCCTTCCGCAAGCTGGATCTTCTGGAAGAGTTCCTGGAGGACGAAGAGATCACGGAGATCATGATCAACGGCACCCAGAGCATCTTCCTGGAGAAGAAGGGACGGCTTTTCCAGTCGGACAAACGGTTCCTGTCCAGGGAGAAGCTGGAGGATGTGATCCAGCAGATCGTGGCAGGCTCCAACCGGCTGGTCAATGAGGCTAATCCCATTGTGGACGCCAGGCTTCCCGATGGCTCCCGGGTCAATGTGGTCCTGGCGCCGGTGGCCTGAACGGGCCTATCGTAACCATCCGGAAGTTCCCCAGAGAAGCCATCACCATGAAGGATCTGCTGGCTGGCAGTCGGTAAGTCCGGAGGTGGTGGGATTCCTGGCCCGCCTGGTGCGGGCGGGATACAACATCTTCATCAGCGGGGGCACCGGGTCTGGGAAGACCACATTTTTAAACGCCCTTTCTCAGTATATCCCCAAGGATGAGCGGATCATCACCATTGAGGACAATGCGGAGCTAAGGATCCTGACGTTCCCAACCTGGTGAGCCTGGAGCCAGGAACGCCAACGTGGAAGGGAGCGGGGAGGTGACCATCCGGGACCTGATCCGCTCAGCCCTGCGGATGCGGCCGGATCGGATCATCGTAGGGAGGTGCGGGGCGCGGAGGGCCATTGATATGCTGCAGGCGCTGAACACCGGACATGACGGAAGCTTAAGCACGGGGCATGCCAACAGCCCGGCGGATATGTTGAGCCGGCTGGAGACTATGGTGCTGATGGGGATGGAGCTGCCTCTGCCGGCTATCCGGCGGCAGATCGCCTCAGGGATCGATGTCATCGTCCATCTGGGGCGCCTGCGGGACAGGACCAGGAAGGTATTGGAAGTGGCGGAGGTCAGGGATTACCGGGAGGGAGAGATCCGGCTTGCGCCGCTGTACAGCTACGAGGAGACAGGGGAGAGAGATGGGAAGATTCAGGGAATTTGGAGAAAAGATCAGGAACTTGTCCACCGGGAGAAGCTACTGGCAGCAGGCGATCCGGAAGCGTGAGCGGCCGCGGCATTTGTGAAAGCGGCCGGTTTCGTGGTCCTGACAGCCTGGCTTACTACCGGTCATTCTGGGCAGTGCCGGCGCTGTGCCCGCTGCTGGTGTGGAAGTACCGGAGCCGGGAGGCGGAGTATCTGAGGAAGAAAAAAAGCGCCTTCCTCCTGCAGTTCAAGGAGATGATCCAGGATATGGCCTCTGCTTTAAACAGCGGCTACTCCGTGGAGAACGCCCTGCGGGAGACGCAGAAAGAGCTTAAGCTTCTGTACCCGCCGGAGGAGCTGATCTCGGTGGAACTGGAACGGATGGTGCGCCAGATGCGGCTGCAGATGCCCATGGAGCAGGTGTTCGAGGAGTTCGCCGGGCGGGTGGGACTGGAGGATGTGGAGAATTTCGCCGCGGTATTCTCTGCGGCAAAGCGAAGCGGCGGGGATATGATCGGGATCATCCAGAATACGGTGGGACAGATCGGAGACAAGATCGAGGTCCACCGGGAGATCGACACCATCCTTGCGGCGAAGAAGTATGAATTCAAAGTAATGTCCTGGATCCCATGCGGGATCATCTTCTATCTGATCTTAAGTTTTCCGGAATTTACCGCGTGTTTATATGGAAATATAGCAGGAACAGGAGTGATGACGATATGTTTGCTGGTTTATACGGGCGCCTGCGTGCTTGGCGAAAAGCTGGTAGATATCGAGGTCTGACGCTGCTGGTGTCCGGCCTGCTGCTGGGGATGGGGCTTCTCATCTTCCTTCTGGACTTCCAGAGATCCACGGTCCGCCTGGAGGGCGGCCTGATCCGGAATCCCTACGGGAAGGGAAAACGGGTGGAAGAACTAAGAGCAGCCCTGGAGGGCGGAGGATCGGCGGACCTTACGGTGGAGGTCTCGGAGCAGGCCTACGACGGGGCCGGGCTCCAGGAGCTTTTTGACCGATCCACAGCCCTTCTGGAGAGGGAGATCCTGGGGGAGAACCAGTCCCTGGACCGGATCGAGCAGGATATGAACCTGGTGACGGAAGTCCCCGGGGAGCCGGTGGATGTGTCCTGGGAGCTGGACCGTTATGATGTGATGAACGTCTACGGGGAACTGCAGGAAGGAGCCCTCTCCCCGGAGGGGACTCTGGTGAACCTGAAGGCGGTCCTTGCCTATCAGGAGGACGAGACCCGGCAGGCCCTCTATGAGTGTACGGCGATGGTATACCCGAGGACCCTGGGGGCGGACGAGGCCCGTAAGCAAAATCTGGAGCAGGAGATCCGGGATCGGGACAAGGAGACCCAGACCCGGGAGGAACTGCGGCTTCCGGACGAAGTAGACGGGGAAGGGGTACGCTATTATCCCAGGCTTGACATCCGGGGGCTTGTGATCATGGGGATGGCCCTTATGACAGGGTTTTTGCTCCTGGCCAAGGAGAAGCAGGACCTTCTGAAGGAGCAGCAGAAGAGGAAGGAGCAGATGATCCGGGATTATCCGGAGATCATCAGTAAGCTGACCTTGTTCCTGGGCGCGGGGATGACGGTGAAGCGGGCCTGGAAGAAGATCATAACGGATTATGAAACCAAGGGAAAAGCCCGGGGGGAGCGGTACATTTACGAGGAGATGATAAGGACCGCCCGGGAGATGGACAGCGGAGTGATGGAGTCCGAGAGCTACGAGCGGTTCGGCAGGCGCTGCCAGGTTCAGGAGTACATGCGGCTTGGAGCGCTTTTGTCCCAGAACTTAAGAAAAGGGACCAAAGGACTGACGCAGATGCTGCGGATGGAGGCGATCCAGGCATTCGAGGAGAGAAAAGCCCGGGCAAAAAGACTGGGCGAGGAGGCCGGGACCAAGCTCCTGGCGCCTATGTTCCTTATGCTGGCGGTGGTGCTGGTGATCGTGATCGTGCCGGCATTTCTGTCCATCCAGTTGTAGAAAGAGAAAGGAGAGATCTTATGTGGAGACTGAGATATTTTATGCAGACATTGAAGGAAGAAAAAGGGATCGGCGTGGTGGAAGTGATCCTGATCCTGGTGGTCCTGATCGGCCTGGTGATCATTTTCAAGTCCCAGCTCACCAGCCTGGTGCAGACCATATTTCAGAAGATCACCAGTGAGAGCGCAGGGATATAGATCCGGGCTTAAGGGGGAGGTGACGGCCTACTTAAGCCTGGTATTTATCCTCTTGTGTCCTTTGCCGGATCCATGATAGAGAGCGCTTCCATCCAGAATGCCAAGAATTACAGCCGGGCGGATATGAACCGGGCCATGGAATCGGTGTTCGCGGAATACCAGAAGGAACTTCTGGAGGACTATGATATCTTCGCCCTGGAGGGAAGCTATGAGACCGGCCGTTACTCGGAAGAATCTTCTGAAAGGACGGCTTGGGTACTACGGGCGGGAAGCATGGAACATAAGGTGCGGGCCATCGAATTCCTGACAGACCAGGGAGGCCGGGCCTTCTACCGGCAGGCGGCAGCTATATGGAGCACAAATACGGGCTGTCCGCTTCCGGGGACAGGAAGGGGACGCCACGCTCTGGAGGCAGCAGGAGCAGGAGGCGAAGAAGGTCCAGGAACAGGAGAGGGAACAGCAGCAGGAGCTGTCGGATCTTCTGGAGCAGGAGGAGGATCTCTGCCGGAGAAGGACAATCCCATCGCTCATGTGGACAAGCTGAAGTCTTCCCCTCTTCTGGATCTTGTGACGCCAAAAGAAATGACGGTTTCCCAGAAGGTCATCCGCCTGGAGGAGACGGCAAGTCACCGTACCTTCAGGAGGGATATGGAGCATTTACCCAGGGAGAAGAAGAAACAGGGGCGCTGTCGGACATCCTATTCGGAGAGTATCTGATGGATCATTCTCCGGGGCGACGGAAGGGAAGGATGCCGGGGCCTGGATTATGAGCTGGAGT
>ENA-OQEN01000620-OQEN01000620.1-human-gut-metagenome-genome-assembly--contig:-NODE-620-length-15255-cov-3.431187_pt1 | contig 15255 bp, 19 predicted proteins | sample MGYA00242791_ERZ504627 | MGnify/ENA primary metagenome ERZ504627 (study PRJEB26092, sample SAMD00036316) | human gut metagenome | host: Homo sapiens | study: EMG produced TPA metagenomics assembly of... | reverse complement strand
AGTCCAAGGTCAATACCAATTCCTTCACTGGAATTATTTGACTGTCCTTCTATCTGGGATTTCTATAAGAACTGAAACATAGTATCTGTCAGCTTTTATTGAGACATGACCGCTCTTAATTACGTATCCATCTTTTGTAGTTGGAATATATCCTTTCTCTTTGATGCGTACCCATCCAAGTGACGGAATCTTGATTCTGTGTCTTTCACAACAACAATCTTTTGGATTATTCCTTACAAAATACATTTTCACATCAGATCTGCCTTTCTTCTTAAATTTTGGAAAGGCACTCTTGTGATCAAAGAATCTTTTAAATGCATTCTGTCCGTCATTTACTGCCTGTGTTACCGATTTTGAATAAGCTTCCTTGATCCAGGAATATTCTGGATGGCTAGGAAGATATTCATTGTTAAGCCATACTCTAAACTGGCTGCTGCTCATAAACTTTTCCCCATTTTCATGAAGCTCCTTATTATGAGCAAGATAGAAGTTATAGATAAATCTGCAAGTACCTATTGTTTTACGAATCTTGACTTTCTGCTCGTCTGTCGGATTTATTTCCGTCTTGAAGCTCTTCAGCAATTTCCTCATCCCTTTCTATCAGTTTTTTATACTTACGAAGCCCTTTACAGCCTGCAGGAGAATACATGAAGTATTGAAACAATATCCTGCATGAGTTCTCCATCTGATTTCTAATCTAATTATAGTACAAATGGAAAATCCATGCATCAAGTTCAGCTTCAAGAACGCCTTTTAATCGGCGTTAATAAAATTTAATTTTCACTAACCTGTGGTCTGTGGTTATTCAAATAATTCTTTTGCATTACAAAACTATCTTAAAAATGCAACTTGATTTAGTAAATACTTATTAGTTAGGGTTCGGTTTGCCTTTAAAGTTTCTTCTCTATCTCAACGGTATAATATCTTAACAGATACGCCTAAAAGTTCAGCAAAATCCTTTGGTTTATAATTTTAGATATTTGATGTGTTCATTTTAACACTCCCTCGTATGAGTATATTTAAACACGATCAAACACAATGGTCGATATATTCAGTTACTTATAGTTCCCTCCTATGGTGATTTTAGAAAGCGGCTTCTTATAGAGAAGTGAAAGAAGACTGTTAGAAAAAGCTTTTTTATGTTCATGTTATTCCTCTCTTTCATATTAATTTTACAACTTTCAAGTAAAGTATGCTATTATATCATTGCGAATAAGTAATAGAAACGAGGTAAATAAAAATGAGTATACTTGCATGTCCTAAATGTCATGAACCTTTAGAAATTGAAGGTAAAACATGTAAATGCATTAATAACCATTGTTATGATATTGCCCGTCAAGGGTATATGAATCTACTTTTAAATCCTGATAAGGCATCTAATAATCCAGGTGATTCTAAAGAATCATTGATTGCGAGAAAAGCTTATCTTGATAAGGGTTATTATGATCCTATTCTTTTTGAAGTAGTAAATGAAATCAAGAAGAAGGAAGGTCCTTTAAATATCCTAGATCTAGGTTGTGGTGAAGGTTATTATACATATCGTATGAAACAGATTCTTGGTGATGAGAATACTTATTGTGGTTTAGATATTTCTAAGTTAGCTGTAAGAATGGCTACACAGTATGATAAGTCTATTCACTGGATTGTAGGTAATTCTAAGAATATTCCAGTACTTGATCATTCTATGGATGTTATTACCGCAATGTTCACTGTAGTGAATCAGGAAGAACTTGCTAGATGTATTAAAGAGGATGGTTATATTATCCATGTAACTGCCAATAGAGATCATTTAATTGAAATTAAACATTTGATTTATGATGAAGTAAAGACTAAGTCTGATAAGTATATCCGTCTTCCATTTAATGTATTAGAGAGTCATGATTTTAAAAAGACTATTTCTATTAAGAATCGTGAAGATGCATTAAATCTTTTAAAGATGACACCACATTACTATCATATCAAGAAAGAAAAGCGTGATGTTCTTGATACATTAGAAGCACTTGATGTCACTATTGATGTCAAAGTCACTGTATATCGTCCATGAGAATAAAGAAGCAGGGACAGCATCTTCTTATCACTATTGATGAAGAATATGAAAATCGTCCTTTATCTGATTTGTGGGCAGATCTGCATTTATCACGCAAAACAATTCATTTATTAAAACAGAATAAAGACTATAAAATCAATCATGTATTTAATATGAATCCTATACTTCATACAAATGATGTATTAGATGTTCTTGCTTATGAACATGATGATGGAACATATGCCCCTGACTTTCAGGATATAGATATTGTATATGAGGATGATCTAATTCTTGTTGTGAATAAGCCTATTGGGATTGCGGTTTATCCAGATGATCCTCATAAGACAGACAGCTTATCTAATCGAGTGAGTGCTTATTATATGACACAAGGATATGATATTCCTGTTCGTTATATTCATCGTTTAGATAATGATACAAGCGGTTTAGTAGTATTCTGTAAGTGTCATTTAATACAGGCTTATCTAGATCATGCATTGTCTATTAAAGAGATACAAAGAGAATATCTGGCTTATGTAGAAGGTCATATCAAAGAAGGTAAGGAATATAAGATTGAACAGAACTTAGGTAAAGATAGGCACAGTCCTTCTAAGATGCGTGTTCATTCTAAGGGTATTCCTGCTGTGACTTATTACCAGTGTCTAGAGAATAAGGAAGATCATGCACTTGTAAGATGTCGTCTAAAGACTGGTAGAAAACATCAGATCCGTGTTCATATGGCTTCTATTGGTCATCCTATTCTAGGTGATTCCCTTTATAATGAAGGCTCTGATTATCCACGTTTAGCACTTCATGCAGCCTATATTAAGTTTGAAGAACCAATTACTCATCTTGAGATTGATTTATATAGTCCTATGGAATTTTAAAGAGGATGTAACGAATAGATAGCACTCATTACCACCTTGGCGTTATAACACTTTCTCAAACACAACATAAAACAAGTTATTCGCTATTATAAAAAGGCAATAAAAACGCTATACTAAATCATTAAATATTAGCAAATGAACTATTATTATTGAAAATCAAGTTAAAAATTAGTAGAATATGATTGCATAGTTGGAGGATATATGTATCCTTTAAAAAAGCCATTGAATGTTGGTAGCATTCAATGGTTTTGTTTTATTTCCTATCTATTTTCCATTTATAATCGGGATTGTCCTTTATTTTTTGCTGATAATCTTTACGATAATCATTTAAACAAAGTGGATTAGCACATCCAGCCCAGTTACTTGGATCGTATTCCATTAATTCATCATCTTCCCATCCGCAAAAAGGGCAAATATCATGAGAATCTGTATCTTTGAATTCATATTTTCCACATATCGGACAAATATGCGGAGTCATTGTATAATTATCTTCTGTATAATCATATTTTGGATTTTCATCAATTTTAGATTGAAACCATTTTTTATAATCATTTAAAGATAATTCATTCGTCAGATTTGGCACATCAGGATGTTCAATCTGATATAAATCATATTTCCACCCACAATGTGAACAATAGTCATCTTCTTTTCCTTCATATTCAGAATCTTCTTTTTCCAAATCTGTATCATCTGAAAAATAATACTGATGACAAATTGGGCACTCCATTGGCTTGAAATTCTTAATTGTCATATCACTTTTTTCCTTTAATTTCCTTTTAATATGTGAATAACCTGTTCAACAGGTAAATGCCACTCTTCTGAAGCGAGTCGGATTAACCTCGTTTGCATAAAGGTTATTTCGGTGTCCCTACGCATCATGAATTCTCCTTTAATTAAACGTCACAAGCTTCACAATATTCTTGTGACTCTTATTGAAGAGTGTAGAAGCACCCACACATACACGTTCACCACATGATGAGAAGATAATAGATGTATCAGAGGCTGTTTCTTCATAACCAGTAATACACATCCAATGCCATGTTTCTTCTTCTAATATCTGTGCTTCATGAGTTAAAATCAACATACCAATAGGATGCCCCTGATCAATAGCTGTTTTCACAAAATGTACACCCTGTTCAGGAGATTCAGTAATCTTCTGATAAACAGGTTCAACATCTAAACCAATATGTTTCATGTACTTCTTAAAGTTCTTTGCAAACTTATAGAAATAAGGAAAACCCATAATACCTGGAGTATTGAGTTTAAACATCTTTGTCATCAGTTCTAGAAAATCCGGATAAGAGATATCTAGCTTATGTTCATAGAAACAGGCCATATCTGCAGCACAGACACTTGCACATCCTGCACGTCTTGCCCATTCATCAGGAAACCAATCCTGGTCTCCACCATAATAGTCTTGATTGTCTTTATGAAAGATCATGATAGGAAGTTCTTTTTTCATTTTGTATACTCCTTCATATGGATTTTCACAATAAAGCAGTTTTCTCCTTCTACATCTCCTTCAATAATATAAGTATCATCAATTTGAGTGAGATAGAGTTCAATTGTCTGATGAGCGAGTATTTCTTTTTTATAGTTAATAGAAATAGAATCCATGAAATGATTTTCATAGGCTTCTACGGGAATCAAGTTAGAAGCGATACGTAAATAATGGGTATTGTTTAAATGTCTATTTGTATCTATATCACTATAAGGTACAGTATATGTACTTACTAATTGTCTATCATCTTGTGTAAAGAGTGTTTCTGGTTCTTCTTTTACAAGATCAGGATTATCAGGAAGAGTGAGTCCTGCACGCTTAGGAGATGTAATACGACGTCTCTTAAGGTCAATAAGAGTCCAGATAGAACGACATTCACCAATACGTCTACCTTCTTTTTCTATATAGTAGAATCGAGGAAAAATCACATTAGAATAATGTCCAATCTCTGTAGTAAGAGTAATTTCATCATCTTCATAAATAGGTTCAGTTAATATGAGTGATTGTTTAGAAACAACATAACCATACTTCCCTTTCATGGATTCTTTATAGAAACCTGATAAAGAACCATCTGCAGTTGCTAGACGTGAGAAATAGACAAAAATATTTTCATCTCTTAAACGACCTGTATAGTCACATTGATCATTCTGTATTGTGTAATGAAGTGTATACATTTTCATTTTCCCCCTTTTTTATGTATTATACTTCTTCTTTTTCATTTGTCCATACAAATAGGGTATAGCCAAATTGAACAGTTCAATGTATAATTATAAGAAGAATAAAGGAGAGAACAGAATGAATCAGGTTTTAATTATACTTACATTTCTTGTTGGACTCGTTGGTCTCTACTTTACATATATGATTGTGAATGTAGTTGTAACTATTATTAAATCTAAGAAAAGAGATCATTCATTAAAATTCTGTATGAGTCCTACAGGTAAGGCTTTTTATATTGGTCTTACAGTACTTTATTTTGTAGTATTATTTGGTTGTATCGCTTTTATGATTTCAACATACAATACTCACAAAATGAACTACATTTCAAACGCTTTAAGTGTATGGGCTATTTATTCAATCATCTATTCAATGCAGATTGCGAACCTTGTATTAGTTGGTAGAAAAAATATGCTTGTAGGTCGTCTTCTTATCGATTATCGTAAGATGAAAAAAATCAACTTCAATACAAATAATGAAATCACATTTGTATTCGCACAAAAGAACTTTAGATTCTCTACACGCTGGTTGATAAACAGCTTTTAAGAAAATCAGTAACAGGAAGAAGTTAATAAAAAAGGATTCCGTGAGGAATCTTTTTTGTTTATTCAGGTTTTTCAAACTGACTATAGTAAAGGTTATGATAGAAACCATTCTTCTTTAATAGTTCTTCATGTTTACCCTGTTCAATGATATGTCCGTCATTCATCACAATAATCTGATTTGCTTTTTGAATAGTAGAAAGACGATGGGCTACAATAAAGGTTGTTCTACCAATCATCATTGTATCAAAGGCATCTTGAATCTGTCTTTCTGTACGTGTATCTATAGATGAAGTGGCTTCATCTAGAATCAACATAGGTGGATTTGCGAGCATGATTCTTGCGATAGATAAAAGCTGTCTTTGTCCTTGTGATAAGTTACTTCCTTCTTCTGCGAGCATCGCATCATAGCCACCTTTTAACTGAATAATGAATTTATGAGCATGGGCTTTTTTAGCAGCTCGATGATTTCTTCATCTGTCGCATTATTTGAGCCATACGCAATATTATCTCTAATAGTACCTTTAAATAACCATGTATCCTGTAATACCATACCATAGAGACTTCTTAAGTAAGAACGATCCATCGTTTGTGTATTGATACCATCAATAGAGATAGAGCCACTTTGAGGATCATAGAAACGCATTAATAAGTTAATCAATGTTGTTTTACCACATCCTGTAGGTCCTACAATCGCAATTGTTTCACCTGCATTGACATGAAGATTAAAATCAGTGATTAATGGTCTTTCAGGTGTATAACTGAAATTCACATGGTTTAAGTCAATAACACCTTGTGGATTATCAATAGTATCGGGATGTTCTGGTTTTTTAATAGCTGGTTCATCAATAATCTTAAAGACACGCTCAGCACAGGCTAAAGCTGTTTCTAATTCAGTAAATACGTTAGAAATATCATTAAATGGCTTTGTGTACTGATTGGCATAAGTCAAGAATGATGATAAACCACCTACTGTAAGACCACCACCAATGACACTAAAGGCACCATAGATACATACTGTATCATAAACAATCGCATTCACAAAACGTGCAGAAGGATTCGCAAGTGCACCTAGGAACTGTGATTTAACACCGCTCTTAAATAAACGATTATTGATTTCATCAAACTTCTCTTCATTGATTGATTCATGTTGGAATGCTTTGACGACTTTCTGATTTCCTACCATTTCTTCTACAAAACCACTCATTTCTCCACGAATAGATAATTGTTCCTGGAAGAACTTGAATGTATATTTCGCAATAAGTGTTGCGACAATGAGAGAAAGTGGTGTTAATACAACAACAATCAAAGCCAGCTTGACATTCACATATAACATAAAGCCAATTGTGCCTAAGATTGTCGCAATACCACCAAAAAGGTTCGTAAAGCCCTGTAATAAACCATCTGAAATCTGATCAATATCGGCAATCATACGGCTCATCATATCACCATGTGTATGAGAATCAATATAAGAAAGAGGTAAGATCTGGTATTGTTTAAAGAGTTCTGCTCTTAAGTCTCTTGTGATTTCATAAGTCATCTTATTAGATGCTATAACTAAGAAATAGTTGAATAATGCAGTCATCAATACAGAGAATGCAATATAGAATATCTTTTGACTGAGTCCCTGGAAGAAAACCTGATGATAACCAATCATCTGGTCAATAGCTTTTCCAATAAGAATTGGTGTCAAAAGAGTGAATATAATATTAATTGTAGAAAATAATAATGCACCTACAAGATAGATACGATAAGGACGACAGAATGCCATAAGTCTCTTTAAAGTACTTTTATTCTTCATTACTCTGTCCTCCTTCCATCTGTGACATAACAATTTCCTGATAGACATCACATGTATTCATAAGCATGTCATGAGTACCCTGTCCTACGACTTCACCATGGCTTAATACCACAATAGAATCTGCATGCATTAAAGCACTCACTCTTTGAGAGACAATAATAACTGTCATATTAAGTGTACTTAAAGCTTTTCTTAGTTTTGCATCTGTCGCAAAGTCGAGTGCACTAGCACTATCATCTAGAATAAGTATTTCTGGTTTTTTAACTAATGCACGGGCAATAGTGAGTCTTTGTCTTTGTCCACCAGATACATTTTTACCACCCTGTTCAATATAGGTATCTAAGCCTTCTGTCATCTTATCGATGAATTCTTTAGATTGTGAGAGTTCTAATGCTTCATAAATTTCTTCATCTGTAGCATGAGGATTGCCCCATTGCATGTTTTCTCTGATTGTTCCTCCAAAGAGTGTGGCCTGCTGAGGCACAATACCAATCATATTTCTTAAGTCTTCAAACTTGTATGATTTAATAGGAAGATCTTTGATACGGATTTCACCTTCAGTGACATCATAAAAACGAGGAATCAGGTTAATAAGTGTTGTTTTACCTGAACCTGTACCTCCAATGACACCGATTGTCTGACCTGGAAGGATATTGAATGACACATCAGTTAAGGCATTACCTGAATAGTATGAGAATGAAACATGATCATAAGTAATAAGGTTCTGATAGTCACTTGGAGCCTCATTGATTCCCTGAACAATATCTTGTTTCTGACTTAATACATCTACACATCTTTTGTATGATGCACTGGCTTTATTTAAGATCACAATAACATTCGCAAAAACATACATAGAAAGTAGGATCTGGTTCATATAATTAATAAGAGAGATGACTTCTCCCTGTGTCATATTACCTGCATTGATTTTAAAGCCTGAGATATAGAGGATTGCGATAATCCCAAAGTTCACAATGATTGTAGTAGCTGGATTTAATACAGCACTGAGGTTACCTGCAATGATCTGCTCTTCTTTTTGTTTTGTGGTTGTTGATTCAAAACGTTTTTGTTCATTATCCTGCTGGTTAAAAGCACGAATGACTCTGACACCTGAAAGATTCTCTCTTGTGATAAGAGATACGTTATCTAGGATATGCTGGATATGAGAATACATAGGAGCTGTATGACTCATCACAAAATAGATACTAAACGCAATAAGTGGTGCGACAATCACAAAGATAAGTGCTACCTGCCAGTTAATCACAAAACTCATGACTAAAGAACCAATAATTAAAAATGGTGATCTTGAACATAAACGAATAACCATGGCAACTGCTAACTGAATTTGATTGATATCATTGGTGATTCTTGTGATTAAAGAGGGTGTACCAATAATATCAAGATCCTGATAATCATAACGATTGATTGCACGATACATATCTTTACGCATAAGTGTACCTACACCCTGTGATGTAAGTGATGCAAAATACTGGCATACAAGTGAACTTGCATATCCTACTGTAGATAAACCAAAGATTACAAAAGCCATCTTTGTAATATAGTTTGTGTTATGTACCACAACACCATTATCAATAATAAGAGCTACAGCCATTGGTATACATAATTCTAGAAATGCTTCTATAAGTTTAAATATGAAACCTGAAATGGCCTGCCATTTATAAGGCTTTAAATATTTCATTATATACATATTTTCCTCCATTTCCGTCCGCCTTCGTCGGTCGGACACAAACATACAATAAAAATTTTAATTTATCATTAGCCTAAATATTTTTAGGATATTACTATTCGATTTACTTTTTTCATAAGCAATATCTACTATGTCTTTATTTTTTTCGATTAATAACAAATTTTATTTTCACACTTGCTACTTCTTGTAAGAAAGTAGGATCAAAAATAGAGAATTCTTCTTTTACGTCAGAGAACAGATTAATTACTCCATCACTTTTAATACTATGCTTAAGTAATTCATTTATTCTTGCATTCATTCTAGTAATGATATTTTCTTTCCTTCACCTGAATTAGTAAGTCTCAATACCAATACACGAACTGATTCAAAGAAAGCTGCTTCTATACGATTATGTTCATCCACTAAAGACGAACATAAAGATAATGCCTGATGAAGTAATAGTGCTTCTTGAACAAATGAATTTTTATCTTCTACACGTTCTCTATCCATAATGAAGTTAACTGCACCACTTATAGTCTTTGATCTTTCCAAATCTGTTCCTGTATGGAATTTAGAATAATCAAAACCATGGAGTTTATCCTGGCAGATTGATAGTTTTTCATAGAATTTTGGCAAAGCAACTTTAGCAACATCTGTATCGCCATAATTCTTTTTATCTCTAGATGTATAGTCTTTCATCGCTCTCTTTAAAGCTGATGCAATACCTACATAATCTACTATTAAACCACCTTCTTTGTCCTCAAAGACACGGTTTACTCGAGCAATTGCTTGCATCAAATTATGTCCAGACATTGGTTTATATACATACATAGTAGCTAGAGAAGGAACATCAAATCCTGTAAGCCACATATCAACGACAATAGCAATTTTTAAAGGACTGCCATTATCTTTAAACTTCTTTGCGAGTTTCTCTTTATGTCTTTTATTTCCTATAATCTCGCGCCATTCCTCTGGGTCCTTGTTGCTTGAAGTCATGACTACTGCTACTTTTTCAGTCCACTGTGGACGTAACTCTAAAATTCTCTTGTAAATTTTCATAGCAATAGGACGTGAATAAGCAACAATCATTGCTTTTCCGGTCAGTAAATTCTCTCTATTATTTTCATAATGATCTAAGATATCAGTCACAAGAGAATCAAGAGTATTATCATTACCAAGAATGGCTTCCATTCTACCAAGTTCTTTTTTACTTCTTTCAATAACTTCTCTATCAGCATTTTCAGCCATAAGATCATATTCGTCATCTATAAGTTTTAATGTTTCTTTATCGAGATTAAGTTTAATAACACGACTTTCATAATAAACTGGACGTGTTGCACCATCTTCCACTGCTTGTGTCATATCATAGATATCTATGTAATCGCCAAATACTTCACGTGTACTACGGTCTTTAGATGAAATAGGTGTTCCAGTAAATCCAATATATGTTGCATTAGGCAGTGTATTTCTAATAGCACGTGCAGCACCAATTTTAATTCTACCAGTTTTTGAATCTACTTTTTCTGTAAGACCATATTGACTACGATGTGCTTCATCAGCCATTACTACAATATTCTTTCTTTCTGAAATTGCTTCATGTGACTCCTCGAACTTCTGCATTGTAGTAAAAATAATACCATTTGCTTTTCTACCAGATAGTAGTTTTTTTAAGTTTTCTCTACTTTCAGCATGCAGTGGTTCTTGCCTTAAGAAATCTTTACACTTAGCAAATTGACCATACAACTGATCATCAAGATCATTTCTATCTGTAATAACAACTATTGTAGGACTATTCAAGGCTGATTGTAATAAGTGTGCATAAAATACCATAGATAATGATTTACCACTACCCTGTGTGTGCCAGAATACGCCACCTTTTCCATCTGTAACAGTTGCATGCTTAGTAGACTCTATAGCTTTTTTCACAGCAAAATACTGATGATATCCTGCTAGAATCTTAAATGACTTTATTCCTTCATTAGAAAAACAAATAAAGTTTTTAATAATGTCAAGAAATCTATCTTTTACAAATATTCCTTCAAAGAAAGTATCAAATTGAGCATACTGTGTATTTTCATAACTACCATCTTTTGTTTTCCATTCCATAAAACGATCTTCACCTGAAGTTATAGTACCTGCTTTAGTAGTTAATTGATCACTCATCACACAAATAGCATTATACACAAACATTGAAGGAATCTCCTTCATGTAATTACGAAGTTGTCTATATGCTTCTGAAGCATCAGTTTCTTCTCTTGAGGGAGATTTTAACTCTACTAAAACAATTGGCAAACCGTTTAAGAATAATATGATATCTGGTCTTTTCTCACTATTTTCAATAAAAGTCCATTGGTTAGCAATAATAAAAGAGTTATTATAAGGATTATTATAGTCAACTAAATATACAATAGATGAAGACTCTTCACCATCAATTAAATATCGAACAGGAATACCATTTTGCAAGTAATCCATAAATACTGAATTCTTTTGTACTAGTTCACCATTCTCAATATTCTTTAATTTGAATAATGCTTCTTGAATAGCATCTTCAGGTAAATCTCTATTCAAGCGATACAATGAATCAATTAAGACATCATCATATAACGGACTATAAAAATCCCTTTCTATATCAGGCCCATATACATACTCATAACCCAAATCATTTCTAAATAACTCGATAATTGAATTTTCATAATCAGCTTCTTTATATAGCCCTGACATAATACCCCTCCTCACTCGTTATTCATGTTCTCTTTCAAAATGAATACGCCATAGTTTTTCTATTTCATTATAACTTGCACTTCTATCTTTAGGTGTATTTGTATCACCCACTCTTGTATATATAGTATTGTCCTTGATTCCACCATATCTTTCTATCAAATAATAAGGAATATGTTCTGTAACTTTACATTTTATAACCATGAGTTTTTTATATTTATAATAGATGTTTTTTATTTCAATCTCAGGTTTAAAGTCTCCTGCAATTTTTTTACTCTTTATAAAGTCATATATATTGTTTGATTTAGAAGTTTCATCAATTCCAATTACTTCAAAATCATCCGCCGTAACGCCAATTATTAAATAGGCATCTCTATTCTCAAGATTATTTGACAAACATATTATATCATAAAGTAAATCTTCATCTCTTTTATGAAATTCTTTCTTAAAATCATAATAATAGTCTTCGTTGCGACTTCTTATCAAAGAAATAATTTCCTCATTTACAGAATCCACAACAAATTCTTTTGCCTTAATACCATCAATAATTTGCTTAACATCTTTTTTTCTTCATCAACTTTTCCATTAACAACAGTATTTTTTACTTTATTGGAATCTTAGATTGTCACACTTGCACCACTGTTGTTGAATTTTAATTGTCAATTTAATCCGTTATTCTCTCTTGGAACGCAATCAGATATTTCATATCCAATCTTCTTTAATTGATCTTTTATATATTCTATGTCTACAGTTATTTTAGTCATAATAATCTTATCCTTTCATTATTTAATTTGAAAATAAACAATAATTTAGAGCAACAAGCGCAGGCTATCTTTTCAAATGAGTTTTTATCTCTTGAAACATTACCTGATGGTTGGAAGCAAGCCAGTTTGATAGATATTGCAGACTATCTAAACGGTCTTGCGATGCAAAAATACCGTCCAACTGCCGATGAAACCGGTATTCCTGTTCTCAAAATCAAAGAGCTTCGTCAAGGTTGTTGTGATAATAACAGTGAACTGTGTTCTCCAAATATTAAAAGCGATTATATCATTCAAGATGGCGATGTTATTTTCTCTTGGTCAGGCAGTCTATTAGTCGATTTGTGGTGTGGTGGTACTTGTGGCTTAAATCAGCATTTGTTCAAGGTATCATCAAGCAAATACGACAAGTGGTTCTACTATGCGTGGACAAAACACCACCTTGACCGTTTTATAGCTGTTGCAGCTGATAAAGCAACGACAATGGGACACATCAAGCGTGATGAACTTGCAAAAGCAGAAGTTCTCATTCCTAATGAAGCAGACTACGAGCGAATTGGAGCTTTGCTTAAGCCGATTTATGATTTGATTATCGCAAACCGAATAGAGAACAAAAAACTTGCTGAAACAAGAGATACACTTCTTCCGAAGCTTATGAACGGAGAAATTGATATATCGGAGGTAGATTATGAATAAGAAAGACCTCTCAATACCATTTAATGCACCACTACATTCACAAGACACCGAACTACAAACTTACGGTTGCAGAGCCAATAATCCGGATATATGTGGAAATAATGGATTATCGAATGTCTGTGCCTTTTTCTCGGAAGATTGTATTTGTAAAAAGCCATCAAGAGCTTGGAAAAAGCAATATAACAAACTTAAAGGCTAAGCCGCTAAATTATTGTTTATCATGTGAATTAGTTTTAACTCCTAAGAGTGGAGGGAGCTGAAAATATGGGACTTCCACTCCATAGTAGTTCTCAATAAATAGATAAAGGAGAATTAACTATGAAACAAGATTTAATTAATGATGTTGTTCAAAGCATGTTACCTTATTTGAACAATGCACAAAGTAAAAAATTGCAAGAAGTTTTGTCACATGTTCTAGTAGATTACGATGTTGTAGAAAATCAAAATATGGATAATGATTTGCAACAGGATTTTGTAGAGTTATTTCTTTCAGCAAAGCGTATAGAAGGTTGTTCGGAGAAATCTTTGAAATACTATAAGATGACTATTGAAACAATGATAGGTGAATTAAATAAAGATGTTAGACATATTGTGACTGATGATATTCGAGGATATTTAACTGAATATCAGAAAAAGAAGAAATCGAGTAAAGTTACGATTGACAATATTCGTCGTATATTATCCAGTTTTTTCTCATGGTTAGAAGATGAAGATTACATATTAAAAAGTCCAGTACGACGTATTCATAAAGTAAAAACAGGTATGATTATCAAGGAAACATTTTCTGATGAAGCGTTGGAACTTATGAGAGACAATTGCAAAGAATTAAGAGATTTAGCAATAATTGATATGTTAGCATCTACTGGTATGCGTGTTGGTGAAATGGTTTTGTTAAATCGAAATGATATAAACTTTAACGAGAGAGAATGTATTGTATTTGGTAAAGGCAGCAAGGAACGTGTGGTTTATTTTGATGCACGAACTAAGATACATTTGCAGAATTATTTAGAAAGTAGATCCGATGATAATGAAGCTCTGTTTGTATCATTAAAATCACCATATGAAAGATTGAAAATTGGTGGTATTGAAGTTCGTCTTCGTGAATTTGGAAAAGAATTAGGACTACAAAAAGTTCATCCACACAAGTTCAGGCGAACACTTGCAACTGTTGCCATAGATAAAGGAATGCCTATAGAACAATTGCAACAACTATTGGGTCATAAAAAAATTGATACGACTTTGCAATATGCAATGGTAAAACAAAGCAATGTTAAAATTGCTCATCGAAAATATATTGGATAGGAAGAATTGGTTATGGAAGTTAAAAATATGACGGCTTTGGATTACTGTGAATTCGTTACAGATGGAACTCATGATTCTCCAAAACCAAAAGAAAATGGATTTAAATTAATTACATCCAAACATTTAAACAGATATGGAATTGATTTTACGAGTGCAAATTTTATAAGTGAGGAAGACTACAAAAAAATCATAAATAGAAGTTATGTTGAACAATGGGATATCCTTTTTAGTATGATAGGAACTATTGGTAATCTATATATTGAAACAAATAGCACTACAAAATACGCTTGCAAAAATGTGGGAATTTTTAAATTAGGCGGAGATGAAATGAAGTCTAAATGGTTATATTATTATTTACAATCTCCTAAAGCATTAGAATATGTAAAAGCAGTTTCCAGAGGGACTACGCAAAGTTATGTGCCATTGGGGGCATTGAGAAAAATGCCAGTTGATTTTTTGATGATATTATTCGAGATAAAATAGTAACGATTTTATGGAATTTAGATGAGAAAATTAAATTAAACCTTGAAATAAACAATAATTTAGAGCAACAAGCGCAGGCTATCTTTTCAAATGAGTTTTTATCTCTTGAAACATTACCTGATGGTTGGAAGCAAGCCAGTTTG
>ENA-OQEN01000618-OQEN01000618.1-human-gut-metagenome-genome-assembly--contig:-NODE-618-length-15267-cov-3.078600_pt1 | contig 15267 bp, 20 predicted proteins | sample MGYA00242791_ERZ504627 | MGnify/ENA primary metagenome ERZ504627 (study PRJEB26092, sample SAMD00036316) | human gut metagenome | host: Homo sapiens | study: EMG produced TPA metagenomics assembly of... | reverse complement strand
GACAGCAGCTGACGCCACGCTGGATAGTCTACGGTCGAGACTGCGCGCCACTTTTGCCCCGGTGCTGGATGCATGGCGCAGATGCAGATCTTGGAACGCCGCATGGCTGCCCAGCCCGATAACGCCGACCTGCTGGCACAGCACGATGCCCTGCAAAATATTGTGGACGCCGCCGACGGTACAACATGGACGTGAACATCAAAAAGGTGCTGTCCGGCATGGGTTTTGCACAGGATACATGGCAAAAGAACATTGCAGTGCTCTCCGGCGGTGAGCTGACGCGGCTGCGCTTGGCAAAGCTGCTGCTGGAAAAGCCCGATGTCCTCATTCTGGACGAGCCCACCAACCACTTGGACTTTGCCACCATGGAATGGCTGGAAAATTACCTCAAGGGCTACTCCGGTGCGGTGCTGGTGGTCAGCCACGACCGCTATTTCCTCGATAATGTCTGTACAAAGATCTGGGAGGTGTCCTTCCAGACCATGACCACCTACAAGGGCAACTTCTCGGCCTATCTGCCCCAGAAGGAAGCCGCCGATGCCCTGCGCCAGAAGCAGCACGATGCCGACGTGGCACTGGCTGAAAAGCTGCAGGACTATGTGGACCGCAACCTTGTGCGCGCCTCCACCACCAAAATGGCACAGAGCCGCCGCAAGCAGCTGGAAAGCTGGAGATCACCGAGGCACCCAAGGACGAGACCAACCAGCTGAAGTTCCGCTTTGAATATGACGTAGAACCGTGGAATGAGCTGGTGATGCTGAAAAATCTCAGCATCAAGATCGGGGAGCGTACCCTGCTGGAACCCTTTACCTATACGGTCTGCCGCGGGCAGCGGCTTATCATTGCCGGCCCCAACGGTGCGGGCAAATCCACCCTGATGCAGGTGCTGGATGGCAAGCGCCGCCCCTCCGGCGGCATGGTGCGGCTGGGCACCGGAGCACGTCCCAGCATCTTTGCCCAGCAGCAGAACCGTCTGGGGCAGGGCAGGGTCATTGACGTCATCTGGAACAAGTACCCCCGCATGACCGAGCTGGAAGTGCGCAGCCACCTTGCAAAGCTGGGCTTCCGGGGCGATACGGTGTTCAAACCCTGCGAAGCATTGTCCGGCGGCGAGCTGGCGCGTCTGCGCTTTGCAGAGATCGTGCTGGAACGGCCGAACCTGCTGTTTCTGGACGAGCCCACCAACCACTTGGACATCTACACCCGCGAGAACCTGACTGAGGCACTGATGGCCTACACCGGTACCCTGCTGCTGGTCACTCACGACCGTCACCTGATGAACAGTCTGGCCTGTCCCATCCTCTATCTTGAGGACGGCAAGGCTGTGCTCTACCCCAGCTACGATGCCCTGATGGGACGTGCTGCCCCGGTGCAGCGCCCAGAAGGCGGCCGAGCCCGCCAAGACCGGCTACGGCAAGGAACAGCGCCGCCGCCGTGCCGAGCTGCGCGCCAAGATCAAGGCCTGCGAGGACGAGATGGAGGCCTGCGGTGCACGCGAGGTGGAGCTGGACAACGAGATCAACTCCCCGGAGGTGTACAACGACCCCGACCTGCTGCGCCAGAAAAGCGATGAGCTGAGCGATCTGCGTTTCCATCAGGAGGAGCTTTTTGCCGCATGGGAAGCCGCTATGGAAGAGCAGGAAGCCTACGAGCAGACGCAGCAGCCCGAAGAATAAAGGAGCGTATCCTCTATGCCTAAAAATCACCGCAACTATCAAAAAACACGGCACATCGCCCTGTCCGGTCTGCTGTTTGCGCTGGCCATGGCGCTTTCCTTCATCGAGGGAACGCTGGTCATCCCGGGGCTTTTGCCGGGCATGAAGCTGGGGCTTGCCAACATCGTGGTCATGTACGCTTTGTTCTTCATGGGTCCCCGACAGGCACTGGTGCTGGATGTGCTCAAGGCGCTGTTCGTCTTTCTGGTGTCCGGCTTCACGGCGGGCTTTCTCTCACTGTGCGGCGGGCTTTTGTCCCTTGCGGTGATGTGGGTGCTGTATTATCTTTTGCCGGTGCGCCCCACATGGTTCATCCTGTCGGTCTGCGGCGCACTGGCGCATAACGTGGGGCAGCTGCTGGGCGCAGGAGTCATCATCTCCTCGTCCTTGTCGCTGTACTACGCGCCGGTCATGCTGGTGCTGGGGCTTGTCATGGGTGCGCTCACCTCGGTCACGCTGCGGGCGCTGCTGCCCGCGCTGGGCAAAATGGGCTTCAACACCCACGAAAACCGCCCCGAATGACCGACCATTCCGGCAGGGCAGTTGCATTTTGGCCGGAAATCTGTATAATAAGGAAACAACTGTATTTTTATCAAAAAGACCCCAAAGGATAGCGCTGCCGCAGCATGGGAACTTGAGCGGCAGTCGGGAGGTGTTTGTATATGTCTGAAAAAGTTACCATCAAGGTCGAGCGGAAGGAACTCCATCTGCCCACCATCGCACTGCGCGGGCTGGTGGTGTTCCCCAACAACCTTGTTCATTTTGAAGTCGGGCGGGAAAAGAGCATTGCCGCTGTGGAGTGGGCCATGGCCAACAACTCCAACGTATTTCTGGTTGCCCAGAAGGAGATGGAGACCAGCGAGCCCACCCAGCAGGATCTGTATACCTACGGCGTAGTAGCTGAGGTCAAGCAGGTGCTACGCGTGTCGGACGAACTGGTCAAGGTGCTGGTAGAGGGCAAGTACCGCGCCAAGCTGACCGAGTTGGATACCACCGGCGATTTTCTGCTTTCTGCTGTGCGCTCTGCTCCGGTGCGTGCCGCGAAGCCCGAAGAAGCTGTAGAGACCGAAGCGCTGCTCCGCGCCCTCAAGACCGGCTTTGACGAGTATCTGGGCATGAACCCGCGCCTTGCCAAGGACGTGGTGTTCACCATCGTTTCCAGCGATGACCCCATGTTCCTCACCGAGTATATGCCGGCAAACCTCTTGTTCCGCTATGAGGACAAGCAGGCTGTGATGAACGAGAACACCCTCAACGGCCGTCTGCAGCGCCTTGTGGAGATGCTGCGCCGCGAATGCCAGGTGATGAAGATCGAAAAGGAGATTGCGGAAAAGGTCAACGAGTCCATGGACAAGAACCAGCGCGATTACTACCTGCACGAGCAGCTGCACATCATCAACGACGAACTGGGCGAAGGGGACGATACCCACGCCGAAGCTGATGATTACCGCCGCAAGATCCGGGAGCTGCACCTTGCCGAGGACAGCGAGAAAAAACTGCTCAAGGAGGTAGACCGCCTGTCCCGGATGCAGAGCAGTAATCAGGAAGCTACGGTCATCCGTACCTATCTAGATACCTGTCTGGATCTGCCGTGGAACACCATGACCGTGGATGATCTGGATATCCACCGCGCCCAGCAGATTTTGGATCGGGACCACTACGGCCTGAAAAAGGTCAAGGACCGCATTCTGGAAACGCTGGCTGTGCGCAAGCTTGCACCGGACGTGAAGGCACAGATCATCTGTCTGGTCGGCCCTCCGGGCGTTGGCAAGACCAGTATTGCGCGCTCCATCGCCGAAAGCCTTGGCCGCAAGTATGTGCGCATCAGTCTGGGCGGCGTGCGGGATGAAGCTGAGATCCGCGGTCACCGCCGCACCTACATCGGTGCCATGCCCGGCAAGATCATCAGCGCCATGATCACCGCCAAGTCCTCCAACCCCCTGATGCTTCTGGACGAGATCGACAAGCTGGCAGGGGACTTCCGGGGCGACCCGGCGGCAGCTCTGCTGGAGCGCTGGACCCGGAGCAGAACAGCACCTTCAACGATCATTTCATTGATATCCCGTTTGATTTGAGCCATGTGCTCTTTATTACCACCGCCAATGATCTGGGCAGCATCCCCGGCCCGCTGCGGGACCGCATGGACGTCATCGAGCTGCCCAGCTACACCCGCGTGGAAAAGTATAACATTGCCCGCAAGCACTTGCTGCCCAAGCAGCTTAAGGCCTGCGCCTAACCGGCAAGGTCACCATGAACCAGAGCGCACTCTACGGCATCATCGACGGCTACACCCGCGAGGCCGGTGTGCGTAATCTGGAGCGTACCATCACCAGCGTGCTGCGCAAGTGCGCCCGCAAGATCGCCGCCGGCGAGGTGGAAAGCGTGGCGGTGACCGCCACCATGCTGGAGGAACTGCTGGGCCCCCGCATCGTCAAGCCGGACTTCCTCAACCGCACTAACGCCGTTGGCATCGCCAACGGTCTGGCATGGACCAGCGTAGGCGGCGAGACCCTGCCCATTGAGGTGCAGGTCATGGACAACGGTACCGGCAAGATCACCGTTACCGGCTCTCTGGGCGATGTGATGAAGGAGAGCGCACAGCTGGCAGTCACTTGGGTGCGCGTCCACGCCGAGGAATACGGCATCGACCCCGAGCGGCTGAAGAAGTGCGACCTGCACATCCACGCCCCCGAGGCGCTGTGCCCAAGGATGGCCCTTCTGCGGGCGTCACCCTGACCACGGCACTGGTATCCTGCCTGTCCGGCGTTCCGGTGCGCGGCGATGTGGCCATGACCGGCGAGATCACCCTGCACGGCAATGTGCTGCCCATCGGCGGTCTGCGGGAAAAGAGCATGGCTGCCTACCGTGAGGGTATGAAGACCGTGCTCATCCCCAAGGATAACGAGCCTGATCTGTATGACGTGGACGAGGAGGTCAAGAAGAATCTGACTTCCTGCCCATGCAGAACCTTTCGCAGGTGCTGGCTGCCGCCCTGCTCAAGCCGAAGGCAGCAAAGAGCACCGCAGGCCGTCCCCGCACCAAAAAGTCCAAAACAGGGGAAAGCCGCATCCCCGCCGCGCCTGAGAAGAACCAGCCGGGCGCTGTCTGCTGAAAAACAGAAAGGAACACGCCATGATCTTCAATAAAGCCGATTTTATTGCCAGCTATGGCATTTCCAGCCAGCTGCCCGAAAGTGACCGCCCGGAACTGAGCTTTTCGGGGCGCTCCAACGTGGGCAAATCCAGCCTGATCAACAAGCTGTGCAGCCGCAAAAATCTGGCGCGCGTGTCCAGTACGCCGGGCAAAACGGCTACCATCAACTTCTATTCGGTGGACGACTGCTACTTTGTGGACCTGCCGGGCTACGGCTATGCCAAGGTGAGCAATGCCGACCGCGAGCGCTGGGATGACCTCATCAACAGCTACTTCGAGGCGCCCCGCCACCACACCCTGCTGGTGCAGCTGCTGGACTGCCGCCATGCCCCCAGCGCAGACGACTTACAGATGCTGCGCTACCTGCACTACCACCGCATCCCCTATGTGGTGGCACTGACCAAGGCGGATAAACTTAAAAAGAGCCAGCTTGCCAAAACGCAGGAGGACTTTGAAAACATCTGCCGCCCCTACGGCTGCCAGAAAGTGGTGCTGACCAGCGGCGAAAACGGCTACGGCATCCCGGAGCTGCAAGCAGTACTCAACGCCGCAGTGGCTGCGGAAAACGAGGAAGCGGAGTAACGCCATGGCTTACAACGAATTTGCCTATTTTTACGATGAATTCAACGGCGAAGCGGACTACGATGCCCTGTATAGCCAGATCCATACAAAGCTGGAAGCCCACGGCATCCACGACGGCATTGTGGCCGACCTTGGCTGCGGCACCGGGGAACTGACCCTGATGCTGACACAGGCGGGTTACGATATGATCGGCATCGACCAGTCGGAGGAGATGCTCTGCGTGGTGCGGGATAAGGCCGAGCAGCTGGGGCTTTCCGGTCGTTTGCTGCTGCTGAGGCAGGACCTGCTCAAGCTGGATCTCTACGGCACCATCCGGGCGGCGGTATCCACCTTTGATACCTTCAACCACATCCCGGATCTGGATACCGCCATTGCCAACGCGGGCTTTTTCATGGAAAAGGGCGGGGTGTTCCTGTTTGATATGAACACTCCCTATAAGCACCAGAAGGTTCTGGGCGATAACGCGTTCACCTTTGAGGAAGAGGATGCTGCCTGCGTGTGGCGCAACCACTATAACGCCGCCGACCGCAAGGTGGAAATCACGGTGGACATTGATTATCACGAGACCGGCGAGCATTTCCACGAGGAATTCTGCGAGTATACCTATGATCTGGCTACCATCCGTGCGGCGCTGGAAAAGCACGGTTTTGCACTGGAAAGCGTCTGCGATGGCGAGACTTTCGGCCCGCTGACCGAGGAAAGCCAGCGCTACTTCTTCTGCGCAACAAAACAGTATACACAACTGGAGGAATAACCTATGGCAAACCTGATCCGCGGCCTGTCCGAAAACGGCGGTGTCGTGTTCTGCGGTGTGGATTCCACCGATATTGTCCGTAAAGCAGAAAAGCTTCACACTACCAGCGCCACCTGCAGTGCGGCACTTGGCCGTCTGCTCACCGGCGCGACCCTGATGGGCTCCATGCTCAAGGACGACCGCGACCGCATCACACTGCGTGTGGCGGGCGGCGGCCCTGCGGGCGTGCTCATTGCCTGCACCGACGGCACCGGCAACGTGAAGGGCTGCATTGATAACCCGCTGGTGGAGCTGCCCGCGAAAGCCAACGGCCACTTGGACGTGGGCACTGCTGTGGGCAAGGACGGCGTGCTGACCGTTATCCGGGATAACCGCCTGCAAAAGGAGCCTACGGTCGGGCAGGTGCCGCTGGTGTCCGGCGAGATCGCTGAGGACCTGACCAGCTACTATGCGTACAGCGAGCAGGTGCCTACCGTGATGGCGCTGGGCGTGCTGGTGGACAAAGACTTGTCCATCCTCTGCGCCGGTGGCTTTATGGTGCAGCTGCTGCCCGGCGCTACCGATGCTGAAATCGACCGGTTGGAAAAGAACATCAACGCTATGCCTCTATCACCGAACTGCTCCATGCGGGCAAGACACCCGAGGACATGATGCAGATGGCGCTGGCGGGTTTCAACCCCAACGTGCTGGACGAGCGCACGGTGCAGTACCAGTGCGATTGCAGCGCCGAGCGCACCAAGGAGATGCTGCTCAGTCTTGGTCGTGCCGAACTTGAGCGGATGCGGGACGAGGACCCCAACTGTGAGGTGGTGTGCCACTTCTGCCACAGCAAGTATCAGTACGACCTGAACGCCCTGCTTGCCGAGTACGATGCACAGGCTGCACAGGCCGCTGAAGCCGAACATACCGTACAATAAAAAAATCTGCTTTTCAAAAGGCGGCTGCGCAGTTATGTGCAGCCGCCTTTTTTGCTTCTGCGTTTCCGAAGCAAGTTGCTTTTATAGCTGAAGTTTTCCCTCTCGACCCCTCTCGTGAAAAGACAGGTCTGGAAAATCCGCAGATTTCAGACCTGTAAATAAACAATAATCTTTCCGCTGAACATGGTCAGAGCAAAGCGGAGACCATTCCAAATCGTCCGCCTTTTGTTATGTGCAGATATCTGCCGCCACAGTATACATGGCATTGTAATGCAGGGTATCCTCCTGCACGGTGCATTCCTCCCGGCGGGCGAGGATGTCGGCATCCGGGAAAGCATCGTGCAGTGCCCGCAGCCCTTGCAGCCGCGCCAGCGTAAGCGCCTGCGCCTCGGTGCGGTAGATCGTCTCTAGCTGCTGCCCGTAATAGGTGGTCTCCTCCACCGCGCAGGGCAGTGGCAGACCGAAAACCTCTAATTGCAGATGCCGGGTGCGGCACAGCCCATCTCCATCGGGTGCGGAGGGCGAAAGCGCGGCAGAGTGCCCCGCGAAAAATAGCCGGTAATTCGCTTTATTTGTGCCGGTCAGCAGCGACATCGTCTCTGCCAGCGGAACGCTCTGGTCTGTCTGCCACTCCAGCTGTGCCACCACTGTGCCTGCCGCCGGGGCAAAGATCAAGGTGCCGTCCCGCTCGCTGCGTGCCGTGCCGATCAACCCTTGCCCGGCTTCCACAGTCTGCCCGGGCACTACCAGCATAGTGCCGCTGGCAAGATTTGTACGCAGCACCGTCCCATTGCACTTTGCCCGCAGCCCATGCAGGTGCCTGCGGCAATTTTAGGGCGTGCACGCGCAGGAGCAGCTTCCACCGCAAGCCGGCCTTTTTCAAAATTCAGGCTTGCCCACGAGAACTCGCCGCTTTCCAGCAGGGAGTACTCTCCGGTGCGCAGCAGCTCCTCGGTTACGGCAGTGCCGGGCTGCAAGCCGCAGCTGCGCAGCACCGCACCCGCCCGCGCCCGCTGTCCGGTAGTCAGGCTGCCGTAGTCCACCGCCCATATAAGCCCTTGCAGCCAGAGCAGTACCAGCCCCCAAGCGACAAGCCCGGTCCATAGCCCCTTGCGCCGCAGTAGCGGACGCAGCAAAAAATAAAGCCCATGCCGTTTTTCTACCCGCAGCCGCACCCGCCTGTGCCGGGCAAGTGCGGCCAGCCGTCGGTACTGCCATGCTGCGCAATGGCCGTAAAAGCCGCCGGGCAGGGAAAAAATACCGTATAAATGCAGCCCTTGTCCGGCGGCATCGGTCAAAAGTGCCTCGGGGCTGCCGTTCCGGGCGGTAAAGCGCACCCCCGCCCAAAGGCTTGCAGCTTCCATGATGGCCTCCTATTCATCGGAAAAATCGGTGCGCAAAAACTGCCCCTGCACCGTCAGCCGGGCGGCGGTCAGGGTGCAGATGCGCAGTCCGCTGCCGTATACCGTGAACCGCCCCTTCGCCAGCCGCAGACACAGCCTGTTTCATCAAAGAACAACACCGTGCAAAAATGCTCGATCTCCATCCGGTCGCCGCTCAGGTATACGGCAGGGCGGCTGTAAAACCCGGGCGGCGGCTGTCGGAACAGCCCGCGCAGCCAGTCGCGGGGTGCGCCGGTCGTGGTGTGCTCTGGCCATCGTTGTCCCTCCCGTCCCGCGCTTTGTACATTGCACAGCCCATGCTTCCATATATATGGAGGGGGAGGGCATGCTTATGAGTAAAAGCTGCAAACCGCTGCATCCGGGGCTTTTTTTTGCTGGGTGCAGCTACGGCGGCACTGGTGTTTGCCGCGCCGCAGACCTGCGCGGAAGCCTTCCGGCAGGGTCTTGCGCTCTGCGGCGGGCCGCTGCTGGTGTCGCTGTTTCCGTTTCTGGTGGTGTCGGCGCTTATCATGCGTAGCGGCGCGGGCGAGGTGTTGGGTGTGCTGCTCTGGCCGGTGGTACGCTGTATCGGCCTGCGCAGCCGCAGCGCGGGCAGTGTGCTGCTCATCGGCCTTGTGGGCGGCTTTGCCCCTGCTGCCGCTGCCACTGCGAGGAGTCCGCAGCAGGGAACTGACCTCGCAGGAGGCTTCGGCTCTGCTGCCCGCCTGCATCTGCTCCGGGCCATCCTTTGTTATTCTGACGGTTGGGGAGCAGCTGCTGGGCAGCCGTACGGCGGGGGTGTGTCTGTTTGCCGCACAGGTACTGGCAGGCTGGCTGACAGCTGCGCTGCTCTGCCGTGTTCGCGGCATACCGGAGCCTTTGCCCGCGCCGCCCGCTGCCGCGCAAACTGAACCGCCGCCGGTGCTCGACACTATCCTTGCGCAAGCAGCGGTGACCTACCTGAAATTGTGCGGCTTTGTGCTGTATTTTCGCCTGTTGGCGGCAGGCTGCGGGCTGCTGCTGCCCGCGGCGCTTGCACCCTTTCCGGCCATGCTGCTGGAAGTATGCTCCGGCTGCGACTACGCCGCCCGCACCGGTTTGTGGGCAAGCGGGCTGTGCTGCGCCGCACTCAGCGTGCAGGGCACTTCGGTGCTGCTGCAAGTGCGCACCCTCTGCCCGCCGGAGGTCTCGCTTCGCTCCTTGCTGTGGGGCAGACTGTTGCATCTGCCGCTTTCGCTGGCGCTGTTTTATCTGGCTTACCGCAGAGCGCTGTGGAAAGCTTCAATACTTTGTGCGCCCGTGTGGTGCCCATGCAGCGGGTGCCGACAGATTGCACCCTGCTGGTGTTCGCGGTGTGCTGCATCACGCGTGCGAGGCCTGCCGCCTGACCGAGAAGAAGGCGCAAAATGCAGTTCCGGCAAACAAAAACTGCTCTGCGGCTTGCAAACCGCCGCAAAATGTGGTAACATAACTCTTGGTTATCATATTACCAAACGCAGCGACGGAGAGAGTAGGCGCTGTCTGCACGGCAAAGAGAGAAGCTTCACCGGCTGAAAAGGCTTCCATGTGCGGCAGAGGCTGAAGTTCGCTCCCGAGCGGTCTGCGCGAACGATGCGGGTGCATCTATTAGCACAGAACGGTTGCGCCCCGTTACGGCGTTTGAGCGCCGTCTGCCTTTGTGCAGACGGAAACCGGGTGGTACCGCGGAGCAGAAATGGTTATAGCTTCGTCCTTTTGCCTGAGCAGTCGGGCAGGGGACGGGGCTTTTTTGTTATACCCCGCTCCATGAACACAAAGAATAAAGGAGAGAAAATCCATGCAAGCAATGATCGATGAGCTGGCCAAGCAGGCCGCTGAAAGCCTTGGTCAGGTGTCCAGCAAGGAGACGCTGGCTTCCTTCTGGCAGGAATACCTCAGCAAAAACGGCAAGATCCCTGCCCTGATGAAGAATCTGCGCACCGTTGCGCCGGAAGAGCGCCCCGCCATGGGCAAGATCATCAACGAACTCAAGCAGAAGGTGCAGGCAGACTACGATGCCGCCGCCGAGACCGTGAAGCAGGCAGAGCTTGCTGCCCGCAACGCCGCCGAGACGGTGGACATCACCCTGCCCGCCAAGACCCGCCCCATGGGCGGCCTGCACCCGCTGACCCTGATCACCAACCAGATCATCGACGTGTTCTCCGGCATGGGCTTTCGGTGGGCACCTTCCCGGAGATCGAGGACGATGACCACAACTTTACCCGCCTGAACGTGCCCAAGGATCACCCGGCACGCGACATGCAGGACACCTTCTACCTGTCGGAGGAGTTCCTGCTGCGTACCCAGACTTCCGGCGGCCAGATCCGCACCATGGACGTTCAGAAGCCGCCCATCAAGATCCTGATGCCCGGCCGTGTGTTCCGCTCCGACTCGGACGCTACCCACAGCCCCATGTTCCACCAGATGGAAGGTCTGGTCGTGGACAAGGGCATCACCCTGGGCGACCTGCAGGGCGCACTGAACACCTTCGTGCAGAAGCTGTTCGGCGCCGACACCCGCACCCGCCTGCGTCCCTCCTACTTCCCGTTCACCGAGCCCAGCGTGGAGGTGGACGTAAGCTGCTTCGAGTGCCACGGCAAGGGCTGCCCCCTGTGCAAGCACACCGGCTGGATCGAGGTGCTGGGCGGCGGCGTTGTCAACCGCAAGGTGCTGGAGAACTGCAACATCGACCCGGACGAGTACTCCGGCTTCGCTTTCGGCATCGGCATCGAGCGTATCGCCATGCTGAAGTACGGCATCAACAACATCGGTCTGATGTTCGAGAACAACCTGCAGTTCCTCAAGCAGTTCCACGAATAAGAGGGGAGAGAACAAACAATGAAAGTACCTTTCAGTTGGTTAAAAGAATTCGTTGATATCGATGTCACCGCACAGGAGCTGGAGGAGAAGCTGTTCTCCTGCGGCTTCGAGGTAGAAGAGCTCATCCCGCTGGATGCCGGCATCAGCAAGGTGGTCGTCGGCAAGATCGTGGAGATGGAAAAGCAGGAGGGCACCCACCTGACCAAGTGTGTGGTGGACTGCGGCGCTTACGGCCACGAGATCCGCATCAGCACCGGTGCCGCCAACATGAAGTTGGGCGATTGCGTGCCTACCGCACTGGATGGCTCCACCCTGCCCGGCGGCATCACCATCAAGGCCCGCAAGATGCAGGGCGTGGAGTCCAACGGTATGCTGTGCTCCGGCGCAGAGCTGGGTCTGAACGATGATCTGTTCCCGGGCTCTGAGGTCTACGGTCTGCTCATCCTGCCCGAGGATTCTGTCCCCGGCACCGACATTGCCCCGGTGGTGGGTCTGGATGACTACATCTTTGATATCTCTATCACCGCCAACCGCCCGGACTGCCAGTCCGTTCTGGGTATTGCCCGCGAGGTGGCTGCTGTTCTGGGCAAGCCCCTGCACATGCCCGCCATGGACTACAAGGCTGTCTGCGAGCCGGACGCTCCCATCACCGTCAAGGTGGAGGCACCGGAGCTGTGCCCCCGCTACATGGCACACTATGTCCGCAACATCCGCATGGGCGAGTCTCCCCGCTGGATGAAGCGCCATCTGGCACTGTGCGGCCTGCGCTCCATCAGCAACGTGGTGGATATCACCAACCACACCTTGCTGGAAATGGGTCAGCCCATGCACGCCTTTGACCTGAACAAGGTCGCCGGCCGCACCATTGATGTGCGCCGCGCCCACGAGGGCGAAAAGATCGTCACGCTGGACGAGAAGGAGTTCACCTTGAACCCCAACAATCTGGTCATCTGTGATGCTGAAAAGCCGGTAGCACTGGCCGGTATCATGGGCGGCGCAAACTCCGGCATGGACGATAACACCACCAGCCTGCTGTTCGAGTGCGCTACTTTTGCCCGCGACAGCGTGCGTAAGACCAGCCGTGCACTGGGTCAGAACAGCGATTCCTCTGCCCGCTACGAAAAGGGCGTGGACCGTTATTCTCCGCAGCTGGGTCTGGCACGCGCTCTGCACCTGATCCAGCTGCTGGATTGCGGTGATATCACCACGCTGGAATATGACCTGACCGATGGCCGTCCGCTGGAGCGCAAGCACATCGTCACCACCCCGGCAAAGATCTGCGGCGTGCTGGGCATCACCGTGCCCGACCAGACCATGATCGACATCCTGCAGCGTCTGGAGTTCACCGTGGATGTGCAGGCCGATGGCAGCTGGGACGTGTCCGCACCCCTGTACCGTGATGACGTGGAAAGCTTCCCGGATCTGGCCGAGGAGGTCATCCGTGAGTACGGCTACGACCATATCGTGCCCACCTTCCTGAACACTGCCTCCGTTACCAACGGCGGCCTGAACTACGACCAGAAGCAGCAGCTCAAGACCAAGCGTCTGCTGGCTGCACAGGCTTCTACGAGGCCTCCACGCTGGCCTTCTACTCCAACGCCGAGCTGGATATGCTGCATATCCCCGCCGAGGACGAAGCTCGTAAGGCTATCCGTATCCTGAACCCCATCAGCGAGAACCTGTCCATCATGCGCACCCTGCTGACCCCCTCCATGCTGAACGTCATCGTGGACAACCTGAAAAAGGGCAACGCGAGGGTCGCCTGTTCGAGATGGCACCGGTCTATCTGGCCAAGGAACTGCCTATCAATGAGCACCCCCACGAGCGTCAGACTCTCTGCATCGGTGCCTTCGGCCCCGAGGAGGACTTCTTCACCGTCAAGGGCGCGCTGGAAGCACTGGCAGCCGGTTTTGGCCTGACCTTTGATTATCAGCGCGAGACCGCCGCATGGCTGCACCCCGCATCAGCGCCGCCGTGTACTGCAACGGTAAGCGTCTGGGCGTGTTCGGCAAGCTGGCCAACGAGATCAACGCAGAGCTGGAGATCGCCAAGGAGCAGAAGGACAGCCAGAACATCTATCTGGGCGAGCTGGACTACGAGGCTCTGATGTCCTGCGTAGAGGGCGAGCTGCGCTATAAGCCTCTCAGCCCTTATGCACCTGTTAAGCGCGACTTGGCTCTAGTCTGCGGCGAGGCTGTATCCTGCGGCGAGATCGAGGAGACCATCCGCAAGGCCAGCCCGCTGGTCAGCGAGGTCAAGCTGTTCGATATCTATCGCGGCGCAAACCTTGGCGATGGCAAAAAGAGCATGGCCTTTAGCCTGTCCCTGTCTGATCCCAAGAAGGAAGTCTCTGCTGAGGAAGTGGAGCGCGTGGTCAAGAAGATCCTCGGCAACCTGAAGTTCAAGCTGGGTATCGAAATCCGCTAAAAGCATATTATATAAGTATTTATATATAGAACAAAGGCCGTCTGTGCAATGCATGGACGGCCTTTTTACATGGAGAAGAGGGGGTGAGTACAATATAAGTGAAGCAAACTCAATTTTCTTTCAAAAAAGATGTCAAAAAGTGTTGACAACTGTCCCGGGGTGTGGTATTATACTTGAGCGCCAAGCGCTGAGACAAAAGAATGACTTCTGAAAGCTCAGCAGGAAGCCCTTGAAAAGAACCAATAGACGCTGAAAAGTTCCGGCTGATACCGAGAAACCTGAAGCGCTCCAAGTTCAGAAAAGTTCAAAAGCTTCTCAAAAAAGTGCTTGACAAAAAACCGCTTCTGTGGTAAAATAATCAAGTCGTCAGCCGCTAAGTCTGCGGCGCACAGGACCTTGAAAATTGAACAATATCGAAAGAACTTGTAACGGAACCTATTTTCGTGTTGAAAAAACACGGTAAACAATTCCAAACAAAAGTAATTCACACAGGACGCAAGCGATTGCGTGCTGAGCGAAAACAAGATTTAACACTTTTAAGTGATAAATATCATTTATAAAGAGTTTGATCCTGGCTCAGGACGAACGCTGGCGGCGCGCCTAACACATGCAAGTCGAACGAGCGAGAGAGAGCTTGCTTTCTCGAGCGAGTGGCGAACGGGTGAGTAACGCGTGAGGAACCTGCCTCAAAGAGGGGGACAACAGTTGGAAACGACTGCTAATACCGCATAAGCACGACCCGGCATCGGGTAGAGGGAAAAGGAGCAATCCGCTTTGAGATGGCCTCGCGTCCGATTAGCTAGTTGGTGAGGTAACGGCCCACCAAGCGACGATCGGTAGCCGGACTGAGAGGTTGAACGGCCACATTGGGACTGAGACACGGCCCAGACTCCTACGGGAGGCAGCAGTGGGGAATATTGCACAATGGGGGAAACCCTGATGCAGCGACGCCGCGTGGAGGAAGAAGGTCTTCGGATTGTAAACTCCTGTTGTTGAGGAAGATAATGACGGTACTCAACAAGGAAGTGACGGCTAACTACGTGCCAGCAGCCGCGGTAAAACGTAGGTCACAAGCGTTGTCCGGAATTACTGGGTGTAAAGGGAGCGCAGGCGGGAAGACAAGTTGGAAGTGAAATCCATGGGCTCAACCCATGAACTGCTTTCAAAACTGTTTTTCTTGAGTAGTGCAGAGGTAGGCGGAATTCCCGGTGTAGCGGTGGAATGCGTAGATATCGGGAGGAACACCAGTGGCGAAGGCGGCCTACTGGGCACCAACTGACGCTGAGGCTCGAAAGTGTGGGTAGCAAACAGGATTAGATACCCTGGTAGTCCACACTGTAAACGATGATTACTAGGTGTTGGAGGATTGACCCCTTCAGTGCCGCAGTTAACACAATAAGTAATCCACCTGGGGAGTACGACCGCAAGGTTGAAACTCAAAGGAATTGACGGGGGCCCGCACAAGCAGTGGAGTATGTGGTTTAATTCGACGCAACGCG